>Ga0310121_10000513_pt1 | contig 42436 bp, 33 predicted proteins | sample CB27_Tmax_986_MG_FD_203504 | JGI IMG/M metagenome (GOLD analysis project Ga0310121, IMG submission 203504) | Marine microbial communities from Western Arctic Ocean, Canada - CB27_Tmax_986 | ecosystem: Environmental > Aquatic > Marine > Oceanic | place: Canada: Western Arctic Ocean | collected...
GGTGTCGGTCTCGGTCCCTCCCGCGTGAAGACTTCCGTTCTGCCGCCAGAACCCGTAATCGGCATCGGCGTTCGAAATGCGGATCGCGGCCAGGAGATCTCCCTCCATGTTGTAGAAGCTGAAGAAGAAATCGTCGCGGCGGAAGTTCGTGAATTCGGTGGAGTCCTCGATTCCGAAGAGGGTTTGGAATTCGAGGAGCGGATTTCCTCCCACCGCCGGATCGTAGTTGATGAAGTGGGCGACGGAGGTGAAGGAATTATCGGGGCGATTGAATCCGAGCGCGGCAGTCTTTCCCAGGGCTCCGCTGAAGAGGCCGTCGTCGATGCCCTGGGCGCCCGAGGCGGTGTCGTTTGAGAGCCAGCCGTCGAAACCTGCCCAGGCGTTGTTCCCGGTCGGAAAGCTGTCGAAGTCGGTGCTGTAAAGCGTCTCGGCCGCCAGGGGAGCCGGTCCCGCGGCGAGCAGGGAAACGAGGAGGGAGACAATCCTGTGCACGGTGGGAAGGGGTTGTCACAAGAAGGAGGCAGCCCGTGGGGAAGGCTGCCTCCCAGGTTTGTTGTCCGTGGGGATCAGAGTGGCCAACGGATTTACTCGTTGCCTCCGTCACCCTCGCCGTCGTTCGGACGATGGGGGGGACGCGGGCGCCGCGGAGGGTGGTGGCCACCGGGTCTGCGGTGGTGCCGCAGGCGGGCCAGGAACTCGTCCAACTTCACGTCGCCGCTGTCGTCGGCATCCATGCGATTGAAGAGGGCTTCCACGCGGGCCGGATCGACCCCGTCAAGGCCGGGGATGGCGGCAAACTCGTCGAGGGAGAGGCAACCATCCTCACCGGCGAGCTCGTTGAACCGCTCGGTGCGTTTGGCTTCGATCTTGGCGCGGATGGCATCGCGCGCGGCTTCCTTTTCTTCATCTGAAAGGACGCCGTCGTCGTCGGTATCCCACTGTGCGATCCACTCTTCGTGTCTTGCTTCGCGGGCTTCCCTGACGGCCTGACGCTCTTCTTCGTCGATCACGCCGTCTTCGTTCACGTCGAACTGCTCGAGGAATTCGGGGAGCTCGTCGCCGAAGGAGCGATCGCGCGCGCCGGCGGTGGTGACCCCGAGGCCAAGGGCGAGGCCGAGGATTGGGAGGTGTTTGATTTTCATGGTTCTGTTTTCTGCTTCAGGTTGGTGAAAAGCGGCTTTGTCTGCTTTTCGAGGGGACCGACGGAGCGTGGTCCGGTGCGGTTACATTTTTTCCGCCTACTTTTTCAGCAGGTCGAAAATGTTGTTTCCCTGCTGCGGGGAATCGTCCTGCGGGGCTCCCTCGGCAGGGATTTCGGGTTCGGCCGGGTCCTCTTCGGGCGGAGCGGTCCCGGCTGCCACCACGGAATCGAAGTCCTCTTCCAGTTGCGCCACGATTTCGTTCCACCACGCCCGCTGGTCGATTTGCGCTTCCACAAAGTCCTCCTGTTGCTCGGGATCGAGGGCATCGTGAATTGCTTCGTCGGGCGTCTGTGTTTTGCCGGCCACTTCTACCGGCACGGGGAGGCCGCCTGCCGGTTGGGTCACCACCATGGCGGGATGGTATCCGTTGGTGGACTGGACGAGGAGGGGGAAAATCTTGCGCCGTTGGGCCGCGGTGAGGTCGAAGTGCTCCGTCATCCGGTCGAGCTTGGCGAGGGCGGCACGCCTGACGCCGGCGGTGCGTCGACTGATGGTCTGGCGCTCGGCGGAGGAGACGGCGGGCGCGGAGGGACCATCGTCCAGCACGATATCGAGATCCTCCACGCCGGGGTTCTTCCGGTGCGGGGCGGGTGCCACGCTCTTGCCAGGAGAAGTGGCGGATGGGAGGGGACGGGCCTTCCCCGGGGGGCGGGGCGATGCCGGCGTGGCGGTGGAACGTTGGCGGATCGCGGTTTGCTCGGCGGGCACGTTGCGGAACGTGATCGTGAGGGCGAGGGTGGTCGCGACGAGCAGAAGAGCGACACCAAAGATGAGGTTACCGAATCTCATTGCGCAGGTAGGTTCGAGGAGTGCGAGGTTTCGAAGAGGGTGCTGAAGATATAACAGGCCTATCGAACTCCAGTTGCGCGAATTTTGGTAAAGTATTGTCGGGACGGGACGGTAACCGGAGAGGGAAACCGGAGGCTTTCTGCGGCCTCGACGCTGGGGGAGATACACCGAAATGCTTGCAGAAAGCCTCCACCAAGATCGACGCGGCAGGAGGCCGGGCGGTTACAAAGTTTTTGGCAAGCCGGCAGGAGACGCTTCCGGACTCAGCCGGCCCGGGGTCCGGTAGGAATCCGAATGATGCGGCACGTCCCGGTCCCGGCAGGGGTGTGACGGGGTCTTACCCGTCCGGGGGAGGCTTCTGCAATTTTTCCCACTGCTCGGGAGTGAGATGGGGCTTGAGGCGCTGGTGAAGTTCCTCCAGCTCGGCCCGGTAGGCCTCGAAGGCGCCGTTACGAGCGGTCCGGACCGTCGCCGCGCTTGCTGCAATCTCGGCCTTCACCTTTGCGAGCTGCTCGGGGGTAAGCTCGATCGTTTTTTGCAACACGGCGAGGGTGTTTTCCTCCCAGTGTGCGATGGAAGTGGTGGGCGCGGGCGGCGGAGGCGGTGCATGGCGCAGTCCCTTGCGTTCACCGAAGAGAAAGCCGATCCCGTAGCCACAGAGGAAGATGGCGAGCAGAGCCAGCGCGATACTCAGGTAGTCTTTAAAGGTCGGCTTCATGGCTCGGGAGGAAGGGGAAGGCTGGGAGTGGGCACCGGGTCGGACGCGGGCGGAATCGATTTCATGACAAAATACAGAATGAGGTAGAGCGCAATCGCAATGAGGGCCGCCACCAGCGACCAGCGCCGCCACAGGAGAGTCTTGGCCAACCTCCAGAGACCTTCGCGCATTGTGATGACGCGCGCCACGAATCCGGAAGACGCCGCGTCGTTCGGAGCGTGGTCCTCCGTCGCCCCGGCGTTCCGGGCGGCGTCGACCAACCGGTTCCAGGGGTTCTTGCGATGGTTGTCTGGCATGGGATTACTTTATGTTAGATTCTCGGAGTCAGGATTCGCCGCTCTTCTCGAGCCGTCCCAAATGCTCGGCCAGTTTGCGGCGGGCGCGCATGGCGGTGACCTTCACCTTCGAGGCGCTCCAGCCGGTCAGCTCGACCACCTCCTTAACGGAGTGTTCTTCGAGGTCGAGGAGACGGATCACGATTTGCTCGCGCGGCTTGAGGGTGGAAATGAGTTTGTCGAGCAGGCCGGAAAAGAGTTCGCGTTGCGTGTCGGGGTTCTCTCCGCCGTCGGTCTTGAGGCTCTTGTCGATGATCTCGACCTCCGCGTCGCTCAGGTCGGAGTAGCTGACAAGGGGACGGGCCCGTTGCTTGCGCAGCCAGTCGTAGCAGGTCGTGACTGCAATGCGGGAAACCCAATGATCGAAGGGCCGGGGTCCGGAGTACTGCTCGATCTTGAGGAAGATCTTCATGAAGACTTCCTGGGCGACGTCGTCGTGGTCGGCCTGGCGCCGAAGGTGGTTGCGGATGTTTGCGCGGACGGTGGGGTAAAGGATCTCGACCAGGGCGCGGTTCGCGGTTTCGTCCCCGGCTTTGACCTTCTCAAGGAGTTCGGGGGTGATCCTTGAGGGGGGCTCTTCCATGCGGCAGCGGGCTAGGGCATGTTTATTTATTGTGGTGTATCGAGCGGCGAGCCAGTTTTTTTGCAGGTCAGACGCGGGGAGGGAGTAGGTCGCGACCTGCGACCGAGCTGCAACGCAGCCTGCAGAAGAAGGGGCCGCCGCCCTCTAGGGCACCGTTCTCCCCTGGACGGCGAAGCCGCAAACTCCAAACCTGATCCCATCAGGTGCCACGGTGCGCCAGAATAAATAAACATGCCGTAGGCCGCAAGGGGAACGACGGATGGACCGCGAAGCAAGTTACAAATCGGGGGAGGTTCGCGCTCCGGCCGGTTTAGAGCTTGGCCTGACTTGCGGAGCGGGCGCGGCGAGAAGCGAGGAGAGCGAAGCCCGCGGCGGCCAGGAGAGGAGGACCTGGCTCGGGGACGGACCGGGTGGAAAGGACGAGGGAAGGCGATGTGATATCGGCTCTGATGACCCGCCCGTTGGGTGCCGAAATCGAAGTCTGAGTGGTGAGCGTGAGAGAGACGTTGCCGAGGTCGGTGCCCCACGGGACCACCAGCGCCAGGGAGGGAGGCCCGCTGAGGACGGCGAATCCCCCGGCCCCTCCAAGATCGCTGCTGTCGATTGGTCCAAACGAGAGGGAGTGGATCATACTGTCGCTGCCGCCGCCCGCCCCAAGTTCAATCTGCAGGGCCCAATCGAGAGTCACGAAACCGGGGGCGAAGGAGAACGATCCGGTCGAGATGAACTCGCTGTCGAGGATAAGTGACAGTTCGATAGGATCACCCGGCAAGAGACCTGTCGTGTCGCTGAGGTCGAAATCGAAAGTTCTCGCTTCGTTGAGGGCAGGGAGCCCGACTGGGTCCGAGTAATTTATTATCAGGGCGCCGGCGCCGAGGTTGAGGCTGGCGCCGTGAGTGAGGGAGAGGGAGGCAGCGAAGAGCAGAACTGGGAGGTAGCGCGCCATGTCCAGATTGATAGAGGCGTCTCCCGGAAACTGTCAATCGACAAGGCGTCACGTTTACGGCAGCAACTCCACTCGCAGCCTATAGAACCGGCCTGGGACGGTGGTGGGATTGGTGAGCGTCACCTGCACCTTCCCGGGAGCGGTGGGGACGTCCGTGATGGCGCCGGTCCAGGTTCCGTCGCCGGCGCGGGTGGCGAGGGCGGTGCAGTTGGCGAGATCGGCTGAGATCTCGACCGTGAGGGGGACAGGGGCCCGGAGGCCGGGGAATGGAGCGTCTACTCCTTGCCATTCAGCGCCGGGTGGATAGGTTTTTCCGAAGCTGGTCTCGCTGCGGTTCCTCGCTTCAAACGCAACTGCCCCCCAAATGCCGCTCCTGTTTCGTCTCGCAACGAGCGCCCTCTTGGCCTGGGCCTGGGCTGTGCCCTCGGTGCGGGCGGCGCTGGTGGTCGGCAATACTTTTGCCTCGGACCTTCAAGCCCTGTCGGCCACGGTGGGGAGTTCCGTTGCGGGGCAGGGCGGCGAGGCGACGACCGGGACGATTTACTTCGGGACCTCCAATGGCGGAACCGACCCGGCGAGTTGGGATGACTCGATAGAACTGGGCGTGCAGTTCGGAGTGGCGAGGACGAGCCTGACCGGCCTGACGGAGAATACGCAGTACTTTTTCCGGGCATTCGCGAGCAATGCGGGTGGGAGCAGCTGGGCTCCGGAGACCGCGACCTTCACCACTCCGAGCCTGGCTCCGCCCGCGGTGGTCAACCTCCCGGGCAACAGCCTGACCGGGAACAGCGCGGTCTTGCGGGGAGAAGTGCTCGACACCGGCCACGACCCGCCACAGATCACGATTCACTACGGCACCGCCAACGGCGACACGGATCCCGAGGCCTGGGCGAATTCGGCGGAACTGGGAAGAGAAAGCGGCAATTTCTCGGTCTTCGTGGGCGGACTCGATCCGCAAACCGTCTACCACTATCGCGCCTTCGGGAGCAACGCGGGGGGCACGGCCTGGGCGCCCACCACCGCCTCGTTCACCACCACCGACCACGTCCTGCCGCCGGTGGTGATTAACGAGGTGCAATACGACGAGGACGACAAGACGGTGCACGCCGAGTTCATCGAGTTGCACAACACCACCAGCGAGAGGCTCGATCTCTCGGGGTGGCGTCTCTCCTCGGCCGTCGATTATAGGTTTCCGGCGGGCACCTGGATCGACCCGGGCGGCTTCCTGGTGATTGGTGAGAAGCCGTCCACGGTGTCGTCGAAGTGGAATGTTACCGCCCTCGGTCCGTGGACCGGCAAGCTCAACAACGACGGCGAGACGATCCGCCTGCGCGATAAGAATGACGCCGTGGTGGATGAAGTCGATTACAAGCTCGGGTTCCCATGGCCGACGGTGGGGGCGCCGCCGAGCTACTCGATCGAGCTGATCAATCCCGGTCTCGAAAACGACCTCGGCGGCAGTTGGCGGGCTTCGACGGGAGGCTCCGGAGATGAGGAGGGCACCCTCATTGCGGGGGGCTCCCACTGGAAATTTTTCAAGGGAACCTCCGAACCGTCGGCGACTCCCGGCGCGTGGCGGCAGATCGGCTTTGACGATTCCGGCTGGGCCGCGGGGGAAGGCGCGATCGGCTCCGGCCAGGGGTTCGTCTCCACCGAGCTGGAGGACATGATCGGCAACTATTCGACGATCTACTTTCGCAAGGCATTTCAGGTGGCGGACCCCGCCGCGATCGGGTCATTGCTCCTGCGGGCCCGGGCCGACGACGGATTCAATGCCTGGATCAACGGGATCCACATCGCGAACCTCAATGTCTCCGGTTCGGAGCTTCCCTTCGATTCCACCGCGCAGGGCACCAGTACCACCAGCAGCTTTGTGGATCACGCTCTTCCCAACGGTGGGGGCTTGCTGGTGGAGGGGGAGAACGTCCTGGCGGTGCAGTTGCTCAACACCGCCGCCGCCGATGCGGACGCCTTTTTCGATGCCCTCCTCCTCACCAACGTGGCGGTGGCGCAGGGACCGACGCCGGGCTTTCCGAACTCGGTGTTCGCCACCAACGCGCCGCCGCAGATTCGACGGGTCCACCACGCCCCCCAACAACCCGGGACCGGCGAGGAGGTCCTCATCTCGGCCCTCATCACCGATCCCGACGGGGTGGCTTCCGCCACCTTGCACTACCAGGTAGTGCGGGCGGGCGGCTATATCCGTCTTACCGATCCCAATTACGGGACGGCCTGGACCGAGCTGCCGATGAACGACTTCGGGACGGACGGCGATGCCTTGGCCGGGGACAATAACTGGTCCGCGCAGGTCCCCGGAACCCGCCACCGCAACCTGGTCCGTTACCGCATCACCGTCTCCGATCCTCTCGGAAACTCCGTGCGGGTCCCCTACGCGGATGACCTGCAGCCGAACTTCGCCTACTTCCATTACGACGGCGTGCCGGACTGGACGGGGGCTCTGCGGGTCGGCACCACGCCGAAGGTGACCTACCCGTCCGGGACCCTCACCAAGGTGCCGGTCTACCACATGCTTGCGCTTGAATCGGACGTGTTGGGCTGTATGTACGACGACCCGGCCGGCACCGCCAGCACCTATCGCTACTACGCGACGGTGGTCTATGACGGCGAGGTCTACGACCACATCAAGTTCCGCGTAAAAGGCCAGGCCTCGACCCGCGCGACGGGCAAGAACAAGATCAAGTGGAACTTCAACCGCGGTCATCGCTTCCAGGTCCGCGACAACTACGGCCGGGAGTATCCGACCAGGTGGGACAAGTTCGCGCTGCAAACCGGGACCTGTCCGTGGTGGGGGAGTAATGTCTCCACCGGAGGCATGGTGCTCAACGAGCAGGGAAGCTACATGATTTACCGGCTCCTCGGGGTGCCCTCGTGCAACACCCATATGTTCCACTTACGCATCATCGACGGTTCGCGGGAGAGCAGCAGCACGAACCAGTTCGAGGGCGACTTCTGGGGCCTCTACATCGCGTTGGAGGAACCGGATGGCCGCTTCCTCGATGAGATGAACCTTCCGGACGGCAACCTCTACAAGATGAACGGGACGCCCAACAAGCGGAACCAGGGGCCGAACCAACGCTCCGGAACCTCCGACGTGAATTCCTTCATCAGTTCCAAGAACAGTGCCAACAGCCTCAGTTGGTGGCAGCGCACGGTCAATCTGACGAGCTACTACAATTACAAGATCGGCACGACCCTGATCAACAATACCGATCTGCGCTCGGAGTGGAACTGCCTCTACTACTTTCGGCCGGGGGTGGTGGGCGATCCGAACTCCCGGCGGTGGGAGATGTTTCCGTGGGATCTCGACCTCACCTGGGAGAGCAAACCCCACATCCGGCCCGAGAGCGCCTGGGAAAACTGGCAGAGGGTTCTCGTCTACCCCGGGGCGGAGCGGGAATTCGAGAACCGGGCGCGAGAGGTGTGGGACCTGATGTGCAGCTCGGGTGAAGGAGCGAAGGTGGTGGAGGAAATGAAACGGTTCCTCGATGGCGATGGCCTGACGCGCATCGTGGAGGCCAATCAGGCCCTGTGGGATTATCATCCACGCAAGACGAAGCCGGGCATCTGGTACAAGAACAATCCGCACCTGCCGGCGGCGGAACAAAACTGGGAGGGACTGATTCAGTACATGAAGGAACTCGTCTCGCCCGGCGGTTACGGGGCGAACCGCCTGCTGAACGAAAAGGCGGCCTCCGGTGATCCGGTGCCGAACAAGCCTGCGATCCGGCCCATCGGGGACCCGGGATTCCCGGCCGACGACCTGCGCTTCGACACCTCGAACTTTTCCGGGGACGGGTCATTCGCGGGGTTGGAATGGCGCCTGGCCGAAATCACCGATCCGGAATCCCCGAACTTCGATCCGACCGAGCCGTGGGTCTACGAGATCGACGCGGTTTGGGAGTCGGGCGAGCTAACGAGCATCGACGATATAATAACGATCCCGCCCGTCGCAGCGCGGGCGGGTCACACTTACCGGGCGCGGGTCCGCCATCTCTCTTCCAGCGGGCAGTGGAGTCACTGGTCGGATCCGGTCGAGTTTGTCGCTACCGCCCCGGACATTACGCTCTTCTCGCAGAACCTGATGGTCACGGAGCTGATGTACAATCCCACTCCCGCCACCGCGGTGGAACTGGCGGCCGGATACGAGACCAGCGACTTTGAATACGCGGAGGTGAAGAACATCGGGGCGATTGCGCTCGACTTGGCCGATGTCCGGTTCACGAAGGGGGTGGATTTTGATTTCGGCACCGGTGCGATCACGGCCCTGGACCCGGGCGAAATCGCGTTGGTGGTGCGGAACGAGGCGGCCTTCGAAAGGAGGTACGGGGCGGGGCACCCCGTGGCGGGCGGGTACGCGCCTGACAACCTTTCGAACGGCGGAGAGAACGTGAGGCTCTCCTTCGGGGCCGGAGTGGCAATTCAGGAATTCCACTACCTCGACGAGGCGCCCTGGCCCACCGCGCCGGATGGCCTGGGATTTTCGTTGGTCCTGATCGATCCCGATTCGGGGCCCGATCACAGTCTGCCGGAGAACTGGTGCGCCAGCGGGAGCGCGGGGGGAAGTCCGGGAGCTGATGAAGCCACGATCACCCTGGCAGCCTGGAAGACGGACAATTTCACTGCGGCCGAGCTGGCGAATCCGTTGATCTCCGGGGACTCGGCGGATTTCGAGTTGGATGGACTCGTGACCCTCCTGGAGTATGCCTTGATGGCGGATCCGAAGGTCTTCGATCCCGAGCACTTGCCCGTCCTGGCGACGGTGCAGGACGGGGGCAACGAGTTTCTGGCGCTCGGGTTCCGCCGCCGCCCGGGGGCAGGAGATCTCCGCTACGAGATCGAGTCCTCGGGCAACCTGCTGGACTGGTCGCTGGCGGCGGGAGTCGTGCTGGCGGAGAGTGTTCTCAATGAAGATGGGTCGGTCTCGGAGACCTACCGTTTGCCCACCGTTCTCCAGGGTGCGGTGCAGGCGTTTCTGCGCCTGCGGGTCACTGTGAAGTGAAGCCGCCCTCCGGACTGGTGGATGCCGCCGTCCCCGGCGGCATGGCGGGCCCTGGAGTCCCGAGAGCTTCGAGCGAACCGACCCGGATGGGAACGTATCCATGGCAAATCGGTGCCAATCGCGGAATTTCGTGTAGAGTCCGGTGCAACACGAATGGACAAGAATCGGGACACCGCGAATCGGAACCGGGGCGCAAATCCTGCCAGGTGGGTCGTGTCCGGGATCATCCTGCTCGCGGCGGCGTGTGGTAGTTCGGCCCTGGCGGTAAAACTGCACTATGCGCCGGCCCCGCTCGACAATCCGCTCAAGGGACTGGTCCCCTACGTTTCTGCTTCCGGGAAGGATCGCTTTCCGCACAGCATGGAGTTTCGCTACTTCCCCTGGAGAGCATTGATGAGAGGCCCGGCGGAGTTCGAATGGTCGCCGATCGAGAAGACCTTGAAGGAAGTGAACGGGCGTGGGAACCAGCTTATCTTCCGGGTATATGGCGAGTATCCCGGGAAGGGCGTGGATGTTCCCCGGTTCCTGATCGACCGGGGAGTGAAGGTGATCAAGTGGAAGGACGACGAGGGGCAGACGTGCCACACTCCGGACTACGCCAGTCCGCTCCTGCGCAAGGCGCTGGTGAGTTTTATTTCTGCGATGGGGAAGAAGTACGACGGAGATCCGCGGGTGGCCTTTCTTACCGCGGGCCTCCTGGGCAAGTGGGGGGAGTGGCACGACTATCCGCGCGACGATTTGTGGGCGAAGAAGGGGGTGCAGCGCGAGGTGATGGACGCTTATGCAAAGGCGTTTCGGAAAACCAAGATCCTGCTGCGTTATCCGGCCGGGCCGGAGACCTAAAGGCACGCCGAGAACGCCCGGCGGCCATTCGGCTACCACGACGACTCATTTTGCTGGGCCACCCTGGACACCGGCAGAGAGGACGACGACTGGTTTTTCGAGGCCTCGTTGAAGGCGGCGGGGGCGACCGCCAAGTGGAAGACCTTTCCGATCGGCGGCGAGATCCGGCCGGAGTTGTGGAAGAAAAGTTTTACCGCTCGACGGCACAAGCGGGACCAGGGATTCGTGAAGTGCGTGGAGCGGGTGCACGCCACCTGGATGATGGACACGGGACTGTTCGACAGGCAGATCCCGATGGATGCAAAGCGGAAGGCCAAGGCCTTGAAAGAGGTGGCGCGAATGGGATACGAGCTGCACCTCTCCGAGGCGGTATGGAAGAACGGGGAACTCTCCCTCACGGTGGAGAATCGCGGAGTGGCGCCGTTCTACCATGACTGGACCATCGCCTTCCAGCAGGCCGTGCAGGATCTCAGCAGCTATCCGAAAGGTTGGAATCTCAGCGAAGTCCTGCCCGGAAAACCGGTTAGGTGGACGCTGAAGGTCGGCAAATCACCGGTCTACCGCCTCCGAATTCCCAATCCCATGAAGGGCGGCAAGCCCCTGCGCTTCGCCAACAAGGATCAGGGGCAAGAGTGGTTGCGCATTGAACTGTAGTGGCGTCCCCCGGGGTGGAAATGGTCTGGCGGTTCAGTGGACAGTATACGGTGAACAGTGAACAGACTGATCTGGAGCAGATCTGTACACTGTATACTGTATCCTGACTCTAACTCTTGGCCTTCTCCTCTTCGCCCGCCGTGGGTTTTTTTTCCGGCTTGGGGACGTCCCAGGCGGTCATCCACTCCTGGCCGGTCCGTTTGTATTTCAGTTCGAGGAGGCGCTTCTCCATATCGGGGAAGTGGGCGGCGCCGTAAAATATACCGAGCTTTTTCTTGCCGGCCTCCAACTGCCTGGTGAGGACCTCGAGACATTTCGCGTTGCGGTCCGCAATGATGACGTTTTCGCCGGCAATGGCCGCGATCTGATCGTCGCCGTGGCCGAGGGACTTGATCATCTCGAGCTTGATTCCGTTTGAATTTCCGGAGAGGAGGGCGGCCAGGAGTTTGGCCAGGTCGGGTTGCTTTACGCCGTTGTTTTCGGCGTTCTGGGCTGCGGCGAGGGCGAAGCTGAAGATGGACTCGCCCTTCTCCTTCTGTTTCCTGGCGAACTGCTCGAGGGTGAGATCGGCGTGGACGAAATGTTGCTTCGAATAGTCGACCTCCTTCATCTGGCTCGAGAGTTGCAGGAAGCGGGACATGGAATCGACCATCTGGCGAAGGACCTTGGTTTGGAGATCGTGGTCTCCGCCATTTTCGGGGATCTTGCCGTCGACCAGGTTCTCGCCTCCGACCATCTCGAAGAGGAGGGCGTCGTACTGGTCGAAGGACTCGTTGAGCTGGTGGTAGTACTTCTTGTCCCCGATGTGGACCGCGCCGACGAGTTCGACCGTGACGCCGTTTTTTTCGTAGCGTGTTACGGCGGTCTGGAGTCGGGCGGCCTTCTCATCCTCGTCGATGCGGATGAAGTCGCTGGCGGGAGGATTCCCGGCGGCCTCGGCACCGGGCTTGACGGCAGCCGGATCCTTCTCGGCCCGAGCGGGCAGGAGGGCCACGGCGGTGACGGCAAGGAAGGGAAGGAATCGAATCATGGCCACAACCATGCGCTCTCTCGCCCACCGCGGCAAGGACGGGAATTCACCACCGAACGGTTTTTGGGCGGGTTTCCCTGCATCCATCCGGAATGGCATAGGGGTTGGGGCGCCTTGCGGACTTGCATGGCGACACGCATCCGGACTTCTCGCTCGCGGATGGTGCGCAGGAGGAAGCATTTTCTCTGACTCGGGGCGGGAGGAATTTGTGGGCGCGAGCGGGGAGCACCACGGGGGCGGAACGCCGGGGAAAGGAGAAGCCCGGATCGAGGCCATTGCGGGAGCCGCGAATCCGGTCTATAGAGATCACCGAGATGAGCGCCAGTTCGCAGCATCGCTATTGCCCCGACTTCTTCCGCTACCAGCGGCGGGTGTCGCGCGAAGTGATGGTGGGAAATGTGGCGGTGGGAGGGGAGAATCCGATCCGGGTTCAGTCCATGATCACATCCGACACGCGGGATACGGAGGCGTGCGTGAATGAAGTCCTGGAATTGGCGGAGGCCGGCTGCGAGATCGTGCGGATCACGGCGCAAACCAGGAAGTACGCCGCGAACCTGGAGCACATCCGTGACGGCGTGCGGGGAGCGGGCTGCGAGGTGCCACTGGTGGCGGACATCCACTTCAAGCCGGACGCCGCGCTGGAAGCCGCCAAGTGGGTGGAAAAGGTGCGGGTGAATCCCGGGAACTACGCCGACAAGAAGAAATTCGAAGTCTGGGAGTACAGCGACGCGGAGTACGCGGAGGAACTGGCGCGAATTCGCGAAAAATTCGTACCCCTGGTGGAACTGTGCAAAGAGCTGGGGCGCGCGATTCGGATCGGGACGAACCACGGCTCGCTCTCGGACCGCATCATGAATCGCTACGGCGACACGCCCCTCGGAATGGTGGAAAGCGCTTTGGAGTTCGTGCGGATTGCCCGTGACCTCGACTATCACGAGATCATCTTTTCGATGAAGGCCTCCAACCCGAAGGTCATGATCGAGGCCTACCGGTTGCTGGTGGCGCGGCTGGACGAGGAGGGTCCGGACTGGAACTACCCGATCCACCTGGGAGTGACGGAAGCAGGCGATGGGGAAGATGGGCGCATCAAGTCCGCGATTGGAATCGGGTCGCTCCTGGCCGACGGGATCGGGGACACGATCCGGGTCTCGCTGACGGAGGACGCGGTGCATGAAATTCCGGTGGCGCTGGCGCTGGCGGAGCCTTTTAAGAGCCGCCGCGGTGACGGCCTACGGCGGGACGCCGCAGCCACGGCTGGATCACTCACCCCGACCTGGAATCCATTTTCCTACGAGCGGCGGCATAGTTCCGTGATGGAGATCGGTGGCCACGAATTGGGCGGGGACCGGGAATTCCGGGTGGCAACGACGCGGCGGAAGTGGGAAGCGCTGGCGTACAAGCTGGACAAGCTGGGGGATTTTCAACCGGAGTTTGTGCTGGAGGACAGCGGCGTGGTGGAGGTCGATCCGCGCGACGTGAAAGCGCTGGCGGAACTCGCGGGGCGGCCGGACCCGGTCCTGGTGACCGTGAAGGATGGCCTGGACGTGGAGGTCATTCCGGCCTTCCGGATGCTGGCGGCGAGACTGGAGGCGCGGCATCCGATCTTGCTGAAGGACGTGTTGGAGCCATCGGAGGAGGCCGGGAAGGACTTCCTTCAGACGCTGCTGGCGGCGGCGCACACCATTGGGTCGCTGGTGTGCGACGGGATCGGCGACGCCGTGATCGTGCAGGGCGAGGAGGCTCCCGGGCAGAGCCTGCGGCTGAGCTACAACATCCTGCAGGCGGCGGGAGCGCGGATTTTCAAGACGGACTACGTGGCCTGTCCGAGTTGCGGGCGCACCCTCTTCAACCTGCAGACCACCACGCAGAAGATCCGCGAGGCGACCGAGCACCTGAAAGGGGTGCGTATCGCGGTGATGGGCTGCATCGTGAACGGACCGGGAGAAATGGCGGATGCGGACTTCGGGTACGTGGGCGGGGCGCCGGGGAAGATCAACCTCTACGTGGGCAAGGAGGCGGTGAAGTTCAACCTTCCGGAAGAGGAGGCGGTGGATCGCCTCATCGACCTGATCACCGAGCACGGGAAGTGGATCGATCCGCCGGTGCGGGATGCCGTGGAAGTCTAGGCAGTGGACCCGGCTGAACTGTACATCCCGGATCGCCTGAGAATCGCTCCTCCGGGGGGAAATTGTCTGGAATGTTCTGGGCGTGTTATGGTGGGCCGCGGCGGCCACCGCCCTGCTGGGCGGAATCTCCTTCCCGGGACGGGCGCTACGGGCCCTCCGGGACAGGCGGGTTGCGCAAATCAGCTGGGCTGGGTAAAGTATCCCCAGCCGGCACCATGAAGAGTGGCGCGACGATCACAGAGAAGAAGCAGAAGACCTCCACGGAACTGGAAGGGACGTGGAACGTGCTGGTATTCGATGATCCGGTGAATCTGATGGATTACGTGACGAAGGTCATCCAGAGGGTGTTCGGATACCCACGGGAGAAGGCGGAGGACCTCATGATGACGGTCCACGTGGCGGGGAAAGCCCTGGTGTGGACGGGAGCGCGGGAGCCGGCGGAACTTTACGTGCAGCAACTGCACAGTTACCAGCTGCAGGCCAGCCTGGAGAAAGCGAGATGAGGGGATGAGAGTAATGCCGACGATTGAAGGAGGCCTTCGGATCGACGTGGAGACCGCGACGGACTGGCTGGTCCTGGAGCAGATTGCGCCGGATGCCCTGCAGGGCGGCGCAGAGAAGCTACCCTCCCGGCTGGGGGCCTTGATGGATGAGGAGTCGGGGTGGGACGAGGTGGTGATCCCGGAGCTGCAGGATTTTTTCTCGGGGCAGCTGCGGAAGGTGGCCGATACGGTGTTCGAGGCGCAGAAGGATGCCGGGGCGCAGGGCGAAGTTCCGGATGGGGAGGTTTTAATTGTGCGCGAGGACGGGGCGGAGTGGTATGGGGCGCTGAACCAGGCCCGCCTGGCGTTGGAGAGGCGCTACAAGTTCGGACCGTCCCAGGAGGCCACCGACGTAGAGGAGTTCTCCGCGGCGAAACGCTCGGCGTTTATTCGCAGCCAGTTTTACTGTGCGCTGCAGAGCGTGTTGTTAGAGCACGTGCTGGAGTGATGGGGCAGGGCGGGATCGGATCGCGGAGACTCGCTCACGGTGCGGGCGCAGCTTGGGGTTGAGATTGCAGAAGGGCCTTCGCGGTTTTGTAGACACGGGCGACGGTCAATTCTTCCAGGCAGCGATGATGGCCGAGGGGGCACCTGCGCCGGTTGCAGGGACTGCAGTCGACGTGCTGGGAGAGAACGATGTGCTGGCGTCCGAGCGGGCGGAGCGCGACCGGGTCGCCGGGGCCGAAGAGGGCCACGGTCGGCACCCCGAGGTGGGCGGCGAGATGCGTGACGGCGCCATCGTTCGAGACGAGGAAGGAGCAGTGGGGAACGGCACCGAGGAGCCCCGCAAGATCGAAGTCATGGCCGAAATTCTTGACCTGGCCATCGAAGAGGTTTTCGAGATCGTGGGCTTCGTCGGCTTGGCCGGGGTAGGCGAGGATGACGAGTTCGACCTGGTGGTTGGTGAGGAGTTCCTGGCCGAGTTCGTGGAAGCGCGCGAGGTCCCAGCGGTAGGTGCTGCCGAGGGTGGAGCCGGGGACGAGGCCGATCCGGATGAGATCGGGACGAGGAGGGAGAGGAGGGGTCTCGAAGTTTTTGGCAACGTAGCCTTCGATTCCAAGCTTCTCCAGGAGGCCCATATAGAAGCGGACGCGGTGCTCGACCTGGCCGGTTGGCGGGTCGGTCTTGAGCTTGTCGGTGAGTCTCCTGCCGAGGCGCTCGAGGTCGTATCCGAGACGTTGCGGGATGCGGGCCTTGGCGAGGGCCACGGCTGCCACGGAATTTTCCCACGCGAGGGAGGACTCGAGGGTAAAGCCGCAGTCTTTGAGGATCCCCACGATCTGTTTCACGGGCGCGCCATCGGGGTACTCCAGGACGTGATTGAGACTTCCGAGGTTTCGCCAGAGGGGCGCGATGGAGGCCGGGGTGAGAACCGCGAGGGTGGCGGTCGGGCGGGAATTGTGCAGGGCCCGCACGGCTGGGACGCTGAAACAGGCCTCCGTGATGCTTGTGGGGGAGGCCACCACGAGGTTACCGCCCTTGATATGGATCGGAGGTTTGTCCGGAATGGGGGCGGCTTCCGGCAGTTTGGACATATTGAAGTTATAGATTACTACTTTGATGAGGGCAATACCCTCCTATCACGACCGGGTAACGATTGAGACGGTGGGGAAAGAATCGGGGCGATGGAAAGCGGGTTCCCCGCCACCGAGGGAGCTAGCGGTGAGGAACCGTTGCGCGGGGGACTCGAGAATGAAAGTGGCATTGAGGCGCGAGTCGGGGCCGAAGTGGAGATGTTCCTGCAGCCAGGGCAGAGGAAGTGAGGCGCTGGCCATCCAGCCCGAGGCTCCGGCGTGGGCGTGGATCGCGATGCCGGGGAGGGGCTGGTCGATCTCGCTGACCCGCGCGAGGGGGGCTTTGAACCGGCAGGACCACCAGCCACCATTGGGGGCGAGATTGAATTCGAGGTAGTGGCCGGTGACGGGATCGGTGAGGAAGAATTCCGCTACGTCGAACTTCCAGAGTTCGGCCTGGAATCGGCCGGGAAGCGACGCGGGGTGACAGAGGGCCATCCGCTGCCGGCTGGCGACGAAGTGCAGGGAGGCAGGATCCAGGCCGAAGGAAAAGTGGACGGGGGGGCTCACGGCGGCTCCGAACCAGTCCGTGTCGACCGCGGTGAGGGGAAGGCGGCCGGGATCGTGGGGCTGCGACGATGAATAAATTTTCATAACTCCTGTTCGGGCGAGCACATAAATGAACCAGTCTATTTAAGAAATATGAATAATTTGGCTGGATATGCTGGTCTGTTAGAGACTACACTGGACCGGTCTGGGAGTCCCGAATTCATGCTGAAACTGCAACCCATTGAGTACGTCGGGCGGAGCCCCCGCCGAAAGAAGAAAGGTCCCAACGTAATTGGCGGCTGGATTCTTTTTTTGTTGGTGGCGGGCATCGGATTCTTATTTGTCCGTCCCCTGGTTCCGTTTCTGCAGGCGCAGCGGAGCGAGGCATCAAAGGAGAATGCGGAGCGGGCGATCCTGGAGCTTCGGGAATCGAAGGAATTTGCGAGGAAGCTGGCCGCTGCGGCCCTGGAGCGGACCAAGGCCAAGGTGGAGTATGATCCGAGCTACTTCGACCTGAGCTACCCCGGGGGAGACGTCCCCTCCCAGAAAGGGATCTGCACGGATCTTGTGGTGAGGAGTTACAGGTCACTGGGGGTTGATCTTCAGGAGCTTGTGCATGAGGACATGCGGAAGCATTTCCGGCTCTACCCCCAGTTTTGGAAGCACAAGCAGCCCGACAGCAATATTGATCACCGCCGGGTTCCGAATCTACAGCGCTTTTTCACCCGGTTTGGCAAGGTCCTCGGGAACTCCCCATCGCTCGACGATTATGAAATCGGTGACTTAGTGGCGTGGCGGCTTCCTTACGTGGAGGCGAATCAGGGGGGAAGTCACATCGGAATCGTGGTGCCGGGCCCGGGGGCGCGAAACGAGGAGAAGTGGGTTGTTCACAACATCGGCTCGGGCCCGGAGTGGGAGGACAAGCTTTTCAGTTACGATATCGTGGGCCACTACCGGTTTACGCCGCGGGAAGCGCTCGTGACGGCTTCGGCTGAAAACGCGACCGAGGCGACCCTGACCACGGCTCCGCGTTGAGGGCGGGGTGAGAAAATCCCGGCGAACCGCACCCACGAGGGCCGAGCCAGGCAAGGCAATCCGCGGCGAGGAGGGCCGCTCGCTCAGGGGGAGATCACGATGCGCATGCGCGTGAGCAGTTGCGGAGCGGCCGCGGGAAGGTGGAGGGTGGCGAGGCCAAGACCGGAAGGTGGCAGGGCGGACTCGACCACTACGGATCCAGTCCACGGTCCATTCCCAATGCGGGTGGCGTGGGTTGTCCAGGTTCGCATATCGGTGGAGGATTGGAGATGGAAGGCCGTATCGGGCGGGGCGACGGCGGGCACCACGAAGGTGCTGCGGAGGCTGCTGCCGGGAACGAGATCGAGGGAGAAGAGCACCGGGAGAAACTCGGCAGTGAGGGCATCGAGGCCGAGGGCGTACTCGAGCGGATCGGCGAGGCTGTCCCCGTCGGTATCGCCGTTGCCAGTTCCGAGCGCGGCGGTCCACGCTGCGAAGGTGGCGACGGAGTTACCGGCACCGGGCGAACCGTGCAGATCGAAGGAGGCCCTCCACGACCCGGGGTGGTTCCAGGAGAGCAGGGGCCGGGCCGGATCGACAAGTTCGAGAGAGCGGCCGAAACCATCGGTTTCGGAGTACCAGCTGTCGGAGTAGGTAAACTTCTGGATATTGACGTCCCATGGAGCCGGGAGGCTGAGCGCGATGTCTTCGCCTGCGTTGTCGAACTTGGCTTCGAACTCGCCGGCGATGCGAATTCCGGGTCCGTGAACCACCTCGAACAAGGAGCGATTCTTGACCACCACGATGTGTTCCCGGGGGAGAAGAGTCACGGCGGGGAAGGTGAAGCTGACCCCCTCGGTGAAGCGGACTCCGGAGAGGTCGAGGGTGAGAGTGTCGCTGATGTTCTGAACCTCGATGAATTCCGCATCGTTTCCATCCGGGGGATTGTACATGACCTCCGTGATGCGGAGGTGGTCGAGGAGTTCCTGGAGGACGAGTTCGACCGGGCCGGGCGGGGCGGGCACTGTCTCTCGCGCGATGATCTCGCAATCGAGGACGATGTCGGAACTCGTATCGGAGACCTGGAAGGTGACGACGGCCAGCAGGTTGGTGCCGTTGACGAGGCTGTCGGCGGGGATGGGGAAAGGGCCTTCGGCGACAGTATCGACAATGGTATTTACCGCGTAGGTGGAAGCGGTGACGGGGCCGGCCGGCATGTTGTGGCGGTAGAGCTCGTTTCCATTGAGGTAGAAGATGGCGCCGTCGTCGATGTAGGTGGAAATGGCCAGGGAAGTCCTGGCGGGGTTGCCGGAGAATTCAAAAGTACGACGGAAGTAGTAATTCTTGCGCCCGAGGAGGTAGTCGAATGCCGGGACGGTGCCGGGATCGGTGGCGAGCGGCACGGGAAGGACGGACGTCTCGCGGCCGAGCGGAGCGGGGCCGACTTCCCAGGCCGAATGGTCGAACCCCTCGGTGATCCATTCGGCAGGGGGATCGTCATTGTCGAGGAAGACCCAACCCCGCGATTCGAAGGGAAGCAGAATGGTGGAGAGTTGCAGCGTGTCGCGATTGTTTGAAAAGCCCGGCGTTCCCAGGGCAAACTGTTCGATGTGGTCCGTGCCGTCCGGCCGGCGGCCCTCGGTGGTGTCTGCATGGAGACACGCGACCGGGACCTGATCGATGTTGTTTCCGGTCGGGTCGGAGAGGACGATCCACCCGTTAAAGGCGTCGAAGGTGAAGGGAAGTTCGTCGGGCGAAGGGATGGGATCATTGGTGGCGCGAAGAAGGGCGAAACCATTTGGGGCGATGAAGGAGAGCGCGGGAAGCTGGTGGCGAAAGGGCTGGTCGGGCGAATCCGAGATCCAGAGGCCGCCCAGCGGGGCCGGGGAATCTCCGGGGTTGTAGAGTTCCACAAACTCCTCGCAGTAGTGCACGGCGAAGGCGGCGAGCCATTCATTGATCCGGAGGTCCCGGGGCGGGGCGGTGCCGGCGCGTTGGTTGGGTGAGCCAAGAGTCGGGGTATTCAGCGACCAGGGGCCTGCGGGGGTGATGCGGCCAATCGTGAAGCCGGGCACCTGCGGGCCCCAGGTGATGGAATCGGTGAGGGTGAGACCGTCGTAGAGGTAAATGGTCTCTCCGCCGACCGACAGGGCAGGAGCCTCGGAATCGGAAAAGGAGAGGTACTCGCCCGGAGCGATGCTGCCCGCGAGCGGAACCTTGGCCGGTTCGAGAGGGTCGTCGGTGAGAGCCCATCCGGAGAGATCGATTGGCGCGGTGGTCCCGTTGTGGAGTTCCACGGCATCGACCAGCGGCGAAGCGCGGGCGGCGACCTCGCTCAACACCAGCGCGCCGGGGAAGGCGGGATCGACTTGCCATTCTGCGGAGGAGTTGAACGCGGAGGGTTCCTGCCAGTAACCGGCGGAGTCCCTGGCCAGGAGGTCGAGGTGGTAGGATCCCACCACCAAGCCGCTCAGTTCGATTGGGGAAGAGACGGGGGTGTCGCCGCTCCAGGAGCCCGGAAGCCCGTCGGCGGCGAGCCGCCATCGGTAGGCCGTGATTCCCGGCCCGCTGACCGAGAGGGTGGCGGAGGTGAGGTTGGTGAGGGGAGAGGGAAGACCTGAAGCGCGGGCGCCGCGAGGGACGAGTGCGCCCCGGTCCGCGCCGTCGCGGCCGGTGCCGATGGCGGGGGAGCCCGGGAAGAGGGACCAGTTGGACTTGGGCCATGGGCCGGCCTCCTGTCTTGCGAGGAAGGGATCGAGATCGAAGTTACCGGTTCCGATTCCGAGGTGGGCAGCGGGAAGGAAGTTGCGGTGGCCGATGATGATGGGATCGGGCTCGGGGGGCACCGAGACGGCGTGTGCAAACACGGCAGCGCAGTCCACGAACAGGTTGGAGTCCATGTCGATGTGTTTCCCGGGAACGAACCCGGCCCGCAGGGGTTCGTCGAGATTCAGGGCCGCGACGGTGGCCTTCACGACGGTGTTGTGTTCGAAAACGCAATCGGCCTCGTTTTTCAGGAGCAAGGCGTGATCGACGTCGTAGAAGAGGTTGCGGACCACGGTGAGGTGAGATTGGAGGTCGGTCGCGATGGCATTGGATGTGGTTTCGCGTTGCTCGTCGGGGTGGACATTCATGAAAATGTTTCCCTCGAGGTGGGCGTCGGCGCCATCGAGGTCGAAGCAGTCTTCGGTGGCGCCGGTAAAGACGTTGTCGTATGCGGCCAGGATCGGGCCGGGCCGGCGACCACCGGTGAAATCGATGATGTCGTTGTTGCCGGAACTGGGAACGAATAGGTTTCGGCGGAAGATGAGATAGTCGTCGCCGGTGAGAGTGTCGCCGTGGACCACCTCGGCGGAGGGTAGGGTCGGGAAGCGGCAATCGCGCACTTCCAGTTGGGGGCTGCGGAGTTCGAGGACGGTGTTGGTGGCGTGATCCCATGTGACGTGATCGAGGGTCAGCCGTGAGCGCCGGACGAAGATGGCTTGACCCTGGGCATCACCGAACTCCATGTCGGTGTAGGAGATCACATTGTCGGTGATGGAGCTCGGCCCGGAGGGGGCGTCAAACGAGATTCCGTTCCAGGTTCCGCCGGTGCCGGGAGGTCGGGTGAGGCGGATGCGATTGTTCGGGGTGCCTGCGCACACCAGGGAACCGCCCGCCTCGACCTTGAGGGCGACCCCGGCGCTGAGGTAGAGGGAGGCTCCGGGCTCGATGGTGAGGGTCTGCCCGGCCGGCACGATGAGGTCGGCGGCAATGGTCCACGGACCGCTCGCGGCATCGAGGGTGACGTCGGTGGAAAGGGTCCCGCGCATCGGCCGCGTGTTCCCATCGTCGTAGCGAATTTCGAGGAAGCTTGAGGCGAGAAGCTCTCCGTCCGCGTCGCGTTCTTCGATCCGGAGGCGATTGATGCCGGGATTGAGACCGGCGGCGGAGAAAGACCAGGAGGCGTTGCGGCGATCCAGGGTGGCGAGCGAACCGTTGACGAGGACGGTATCCGTGAGAGTGGCGTCGAAGGCTCCGGAGAGCTCGGCGGCGCCATCGGTGGTGTGCGGGAAACCGTCGACCACACTGAGGATTGTGGAAGCGTCGAGGGCGGGCTGGATCTTACCCAGGATATCGGCGCGGCGGGCGGCGAGGAAGGACTTCGCCTCGGCTGCGCGGGGGCGGGGTGCCCAGGCGAGAGCGTTCTCGATGAGGGAATTGGCACGGGATTCTTCGAAGGGGCCCTCGAGCAGCTCCCGCAGGATCTGGTAGTAGCGCCGTACGACGGTGGGTTGCTCGAAGAGAGGTTCCAACTGTTCCAGGGATTCACCGTGGTCGACGAAGTCGAAGATAGTCCAGGGGAGATCGCCGATCTCGATGCGGCTGCTGTCACCCAGACCGAGGATGGTGTCGAGATCGTGTGGGATGAGACGAAACCTTTCGTCGCTGCCGCGGTAGATCGCAAAGTCGTCACTTCGCCCGGTGAAGACGCTGTCTTCGCCGTTGGTGAGGATGGTGCTGACCGCCAGGGCGCGGAGCCAGGACTCGAGGTCGATCACGGCCTCGACCTGCTCGAGGTACTGTGGTCCGGAGGCGGTCGTCATGACCGCAAGGAAGTTGTGGAGATCGGTCCAATCGCTGCTGGCAGAGTTGGTTTCTATTTGCCACCCGGCACCGGAGTAGTCGGCGGCGAGATCCACGCTTTCCGGGAAATAGTTCCAGCGGGTGCCGGTCCCGATCTTGCGATAGAGGTTTCCACCCGGGTCGAGCGGGAAGTGTTTATCGACGAACCGGGAGTTGAGCGACTCGGTGTGGACGTAGCGACCATAGTGACGGTCGAAGGGTCCGGAGGACCGGGCGTTTTCCGCGGAGGCGTGGTTGACTCCGTTCATGCGCACCTCGACCGACTTCGCCTCGGCGACGGGAAGGCCGGCCTCGCGATAGAACCAGCTGCCGAGGAGCTGGTTGTAAGAGAATTGCGTATTGAGGTTGAACTCATGCTGGCCTTGCCAGGAGGAGGTGGAAGGTAGCCGGACCTTCAGGTTGCGGGGGAGCTGGAACCTGCTGCTGGACCCTCGCAGGCGGGTTCCGCACCGGTAAATGGTGGTGAATTCTTCGCCGGCTTTGGCGATGAAGCTGGTGTTGAACTGGGCATTGGTTGTACTCGCGGAACCGACCGGTATGTTTGTGAGTTCATCGTTTTCGGAGACGGAGAGGACGAGGCGATAGAGGGGCTCGCGCCCGCGGTGGACTTCGCCGTCGACCTGATAGAGAAGGTTGGCGCCCTGGGTGCCGAGTTCATCGGTGGGCCCCGGCCAGGTGCGGCCCTGGGTGGCGTCGAAGGCCTCCAGATAGAATTCCACCACGGTGCCTTCGGACCGGGCCGGCAACACCGCGGTGTGAATCCCGTCTCCGGCGGTTTCGTCTCCGCCACGGCCGTCGTCACGCATGGGGACCGCCAGGAAGGCCTTCGGGGAGAGGGACGAGACCCGATAGCGGACCACGGCGGTCGGGGTGGTGAGATCGTCGGTGATCCGGGCCCGGACCAGGACGTGATCGGTGGGGCGAGGAACCGCGGGGTGGTGTGAAACGTCCTCGATGAGGGGCGGCACATTGAGGGCGAATACCGAGTTTTGGGTGCCCGGTGTGCCGAGGTCCGGAATGCTGGGAAGCCAGTTTTGACCGGAGTTGTTGGTGAGGGCGGGGTTGCAGAGTTCCATCGACTTGCCGGTGGCGGCGGCCGGCGACTTCCAGATCCACCCGGTGTAGCCCTGGTCGTCGGGCCCGGGCCGGCGCACGGCCCAGTCGCCCTCATGGGCGTAATCGACGCGATCGACCTCATGGCCGGAGGAATCGAGGAGGCAAACGGTCTCGCGGCGGTTGGAAAGCCGTCCGCGCCACCCGCCAACCAGCTCGTTGACGGTGGGATGGCGGCCCTGAAATGTGGCGAGATCGGCGGCCACCACCAGATAGCCGCCGGGTGGAATGGTTAGGTCGGGGAAGGTGAAGGCGACGCCGGTGAGTTTCCAATCGTCGAGGTTGACGCCGTCCAATCCCGGGTTGTGGATTTCAATCCACTCCTCCTGCAGGTTTTCGCGACCGTCGCGGTGGGGCGGATGGAACATGAGTTCACTGATCACCGGGGCCGCGCTCGCGGAGGCGAGGCCGAGGAGAAAGGCGGCAGCGAACGTTGATCTCATCGTCGCGGGGAGACTTCGCGCCGGTGCATCCGGCGTTGTTGTTGGAGCTCTCTAGGAAGAGTCAACCAGCACGCGGATCCAGGCGAAGAGAGCAGGTTTTGGGAGTTGGCTATGGTGCTGAAATTTCGTTCCAGAACGCGGTCTCAGCAAGCATTCTTGCTCCCGCATCATTGCGTCCCGGGAAGGCGCCGAGGACCTGCTGAAAGCGGTGTCGGGAGGGGTCGCGGGGAGCGGGGTGGAGCGGGGAACCATTGTAACGGAGGGGATTGCGGAGGAAGAGGTCGAGGGGAGGAGGCAGCCGGCGGCGTGAAGCCGAAAAACGCACCGAGCCGAAGGGCTACCCTATATGGGGGAGGGATGGGGTATTTTATCGATAGCACAGGACGAGGCCGCCTTCCACCACCGGCCCGTGACGAAAACGAAAGATGCGGCGGCCGGGAAGCAACGCCGGAGCGCAATCGTCATCGAGCGCTCCTTGCGCCGAAGGGCCGCGGCCCGAAGAGTCGTATCCGTTGCTAAATCCGGCGAAGTCGCAATTTCCCGATCGACATCAAACAAGATTTGTCGTTGCAGGGTTTTTCAACAGGCTCCTAAGGGAATTCCGTCTTGGGGAATCGGGAGCTGGCCTCAGGGATTTTCCTTTTCGGGCTTTGGCTCCGGCTTCTTCTCGCCTTTCTCATTGGCGGCAGCCTTGGGAACGAATTTCAGGACCTTGCCGTTGATGCAGTAGCGCTGGTCGGTGGGGGTGTTGAAGCCCTCGCCTTCGAAGACGTGGCCGAGGTGGCCGTCGCAGACGTTGCAGCGCACTTCGATGCGGACGAAGCCACCGGAGCTATCGCGCAAGGTTTTGACGTTCTTGTGCCGGGAGGCGTCGTAGAAGGCGGGCCAGCCGCAGCGGGCTTCAAACTTCTCCTTCGAGGTGAAGAGTTCCGCGCCGCACCCGGCGCAAGAGTAGGTTCCCTCGCCGTGGTTCTTGAATTCGTCGTAGGCTTTGCCCCACGGCCGCTCCGTTCCGTGTTTGCGAAGGATGTAATACTGCTCGGGACTGAGTAACTTTCTCCACTCTGCATCGGTCTTCTTCGCAGGCTCTGCTTCGGTCTCTCTCACAGGTTTGGTGGGTTGCTCGGGCGCTTTCTCGTTGGTCCCGGTCTTCTTCACGGCCTTGGCGGGTTGCTCGGGTGCTTTCTCACTACTCTCGATCTTCTTCTTGTAGTCGGCGCCGCCATCCCCACAGGAGAGCTGGAAGAGGCTGATCCCCGCGGCGAGGGCCAAAGCGGTGACACGGGTGGCGGATTTCATTTGCGGGGAAACGTAACCTGCTGGTGGGAGCCTGTCAAAGCAGCGTTATTCCCAGGGTGGGAGGCGTTTCGGCGGCCCCAAGGCGATTTCCCGGAGTCGCTCGTGCCCCGCCCTCGGCCGGCTCCACCCTGACTATCCGGCCACTGCACTGGTCATCCGTCAACTCAAACTTAGTTCGCGTTGAATCCCACCGGGAAGATGATTTGCATGAGCATGGTGAGGAAGAGATTGCAGACCAGGATGGCGAGGGAGGAGATCACCATGGCCTCGGTGGTGCCGCGGCCCACTCCGACCGCCCCATTGGTAGCGCGCAGGCCCTGGTGGCAGGAGATGATGACGATCAGCAATCCAAACACGAGCCCCTTGGCCATCGCGATGGTGATATCGGTTCCGTCCGTATAGCGTTCCACGTTGAAGTTCCAGTAGACCCCGGGGACCTTGAAGAGATAAACGCCCACCACGTAGGAAGCGAAGATTCCGAAGGCGGCGGACTGCGCGATGAGAAGGGGAATGGAGACAGTCATGGCGAGGAGGCGCGGGGTGACGAGGTAGTCGATGGGATGCACCCCCATGGAGCGCAGGGCATCGATCTGTTCGGTGACTTTCATGGTCCCGATTTCCGCCGCCATGGAAGAACCGACGCGTCCTGCCAACATGAGCCCGGTGATGGTCGGCCCGAGTTCGCGCAGCATGCCGATGCTCACAATTACGCCGCCCATGGTTTCCATATCGATGAGGGCAAACTGGAAGAGGGCCTGGGCGGCGAGCACCGCGCCGGTGAAGGCGCCCGTGATGATCACTACCAGCTGGGAACGGAAACCGATCTCGGCGATCTGTTCGAAGACCTGCCGCCAGCGCGGGCGGCCGTAGACGAAGGACTCCGCGATCTGGCCGAGCAGGCCGGATAGCTCGCCGAGATATGAGAAGAATCTCAGGACGAGTCGGCCGAGCAGCCGGAAATAGATCACGGGGTGATTTAAAATCGAAATTCGAAATTCTAAATCCTAAAGTTGCCGGGCAGATTGGGGGTCGATGAAGATTGAATTGATGGGGCTTGGGGTCTTGGTGCTGCTGGGGGTGGTATTGTTTGTGTTGGCGTACAATAAGCTGGTGAAGGCGCGAAATCAGATGTGGGAGGGCTGGAGCGGGATCGAGGTCCAACTGAAGCGCCGCCACGACCTGGTTCCGGCGCTGGTCGAGTGCGTGAAGGGCTACCAGACGCACGAGCGGGAACTCCTGGAGACGGTGACCCGGGAGCGCAGCGTGGCCCAGGCTGCGACCGGAGCGAGTGAAGCCGGGGGAGCGGAAAAGACGCTGGGACGGAACCTCGGAAAGATCGTGGCTCTCGCGGAAGCCTACCCGGACCTGAAGGCCGACACCTCGTTTCGTGGGTTGATGACGGACCTGGTCGAAATCGAGGACCAGATTCAATATTCGCGGCGCTACTACAACGGCTCGGTGCGGGATCTGAACAACGCCATCGAATCCTTTCCGACCAATCTGGTCGCCATCAGCTTCTCGTTTGCGAGGGCGGATTTCTTCGAAGTGGAAAATGCCAGCGAACGGATACCACCCGACCTGGCGGAGGCGCTTCGCGGTTGAGTTGTCAGTTGCCGGTGATCAGGTATAAGGGGTGGGAAGGGCAGCGCTTCGGCCTCGCAACAGTCAATGGACAACCCGCTCGCTGGAATCATGGCTCGTATTTTTTACGTCATCCTCCTCCTCGCTTGCCCCGTGTTAGCGGACGAGCGGATCCTGTCGTTCGAAAGCCACATCGTGGTGGAAAAGGGCGGGGACGTGGTGGTGACGGAGAAGATCCAGGTTCGGGCGGAGGGCAACGAGATCAAGCGGGGGATCTACCGCGATCTTCCGCGGGTGCACACGACGAAGTGGGGATTGAAGAAGAAGAAGCCCTTCAAGGTGCTCGCGGTAAGGAAGAACGGCGAGGCGGAGAATTTCGTGGTGGAGGAGATCGGCCAGGCCGGGATCCGGATCCGCATCGGGCAGCAGCACGTGTTACTGCCGCGGGGGAATTACACCTACGAGATCGTGTATCGGACCGGGAGGCAGCTCTACTTCGAGACGAAGCGCGACGTGCTCTACTGGAACGTGAACGGTACGGAGTGGGGATTCCCGACGGACCAGGTCTCGGCCACGGTGGTGCTGCCGGAGGGAATCGAGGCGACCATGGTTTCCGGCTCCAGCGGGAAACGGGGGGAAAAGGGCAAGGATTTCGAGGCCCGTTCCAGCGGGAACATGGCGACCTTTGCCGCGACGCGGGGCTTCGGGCCGAACGAAAATCTTACCATTGTCGTGGAGTGGCCACCCGGAAAGCTGGATCCCGGAGCTTACGCGAAGGGGAAGAGCTCCCTTTTCAGAGATCATCCCCTCGTTCTCCTCGCGCTGGTCCTCCTCCTGGGTGCCCTTGGTTACAACGTGGTGGCGTGGTTCCTGGTTGGCAAGGATCCTGACCGGGGAGTGATCATCCCGCACTTCGAGCCGCCGGATGGATTTTCGCCCGCTGCGGTGCGTTACCTGGACCGCATGGGCTTCGACAACACCTGCTTCAGTGCCGGAGTCCTGGGCCTCGCCGTGAAGGGAGTGGCGGCCATCGAGCAGGAGGGCAAGACCTACACCCTGCGAAACAAGGAAGACCTCAACCTGAAGGCGGACCTGCAGCCCGACGAACAACGGCTTCGCAACAAGCTCCTGGCCTCCGGCGACATCGAGCTGAAGCAGGCCAACCACGCGCGCATCGGCGGAGCACGCAAGGCGTTGCAGATGATTCTGTCCTCGAAAATCGAGAAGACCCACTTCATGCGCAATGTGCGCTGGTGGTTGCCGGGACTGCTCGCCTCCATCCTCGCCACCCTGGTGCTGGTGCTCCTTACCGGCAAGACCCCGGCAGCCCTCTTTCTGCTGTTATGGTTGAGCGCTTGGACCGCGGGGACCTCGGCGCTGGTGTCGCGATGCCTCAGCTTGTGGCGCAGCGGGAGCGTCGGTCCCGCCCTGGGGGCGACCGTTTTTGCGGTCCCCTTTGCGGCCGGCTGGATCGCCGGAGCGATCGGCTTTTGGTTTGCGAGCGGGCCGTGGGCGGCGGGGGCCTTCGTCGTGGCCGGCCTCATGAACACGGTCTTCTACCACCTCATCAAGGCTCCCACCCACCTGGGAAGGCGCGTCATGGATCAGATCGAGGGATTCAAACACTACCTGAGCGTGGCGGAGGAAGAGCGGCTCAACCTGCAGAATCCGCCCGAGAAGACCCCCAAGTTGTTCGAACGCTTTCTTCCCTACGCCCTCGCCCTGGACTGCGAGCAGAAGTGGTCGGAGAAATTCGACGAGGTCCTGAAGGCGGCCGGCTCGGCGCCCGGAGAATCCGGTCGCAGCTACCGGCCCAGCTTCTATACCGGATCCCACCCCGGGATGGGTGGCGCCCTCTCGGCGGCCGCCGTGGGGGGAGCGATCACTGGCGCGCTGGCCTCCTCGGCCACGGCCCCGTCCTCGAGCGGCTCGGGGGGCGGGGGTGGATCCTCCGGCGGGGGAGGGGGCGGCGGTGGCGGCGGGGGCTGGTAAAACGCGAGAGCGCCCGGAACGTTCTGCCACCGCACACAAAACCCGGCCGGGGGGTAGCCGGGATTGTCGGAAGGGAAGATTTGACCGGGGGCAGCGTTACAGGGACCCCTTGAGGGTCGAGGAAGCTTTGAAGCCTACCGACTTGGATGCCTGGATCTGCATGGGCTCCCCGGTCTTGGGGTTGCGGCCCATCCGGGCGGCGCGGTTCTTCACCTCAAAAGTCCCGAAACCAATCAGTTGAACCTTGCGGTCCCCCCGGATCCCGTTCGCAATCGCCTCGAGTACCGCGGAGACAGAATCCTCGGCAGCCCGCTTCGTGGCGTCCTTGCCCAAGGAACCTTGGACAGCATCGACAAGTTCAGCTTTGTTCATGGCAGTCGCGCTTTTGGGGCTTATGATACATTTTGTAAAGCTAAAACACATCCCTTTCTATCCCCGAAACATCAGGGGTTTTTGGCGATTTCGGTTCACGGATGGTCCGGGCCGTCGGGCCGCAAACCCCCACAAAATATAGGATTTGTATCTGTTAGATTGTGTTAGATTCCGTCAAAGGCCTGAAAACGAGGGATATTTTCCTGTTAAGAGGCAGGGAGGGGGGCACCAGGAGAGAGGGGATTCCGGGAACTGAGCGGTCCCGAAGCGTTGCTGCAGGGGCGATTCCGGGCGGGCCGCCGCTTTTTGGGCGGGGAAACTTTTTTTGTCTCCATGGAGGCTTGGATGGGTGGAGCGGGCCAATAGGGACGGCCGATCCGTAAATAAGGGCTCCGTTCCGCCTCGCGCCGCGGGTAACCGGGGGGGGTGGCAGACAGCGCCTCACTTTCCCTCCGGGAAGGAAAGGCCCACTTCGGGCGATGGGAAATATGGGGTCGAGCCACAGGGGATCAGGAAGATGCGGAAATTGCTCCACGCGCGCTGCGGCGGGGGCGATCTCTCGCGAGTTGGGAGCACGGACTGGGCCGGTTTTGGCGGGAGTCACGGAGGGGCGAGGAGGCGACCAAGGCTCGGAAAACAGGCTCCCCCGGACTTTGTGAAAAATTTCACAAATTCATCTTGCGGGGTTCTCGGGCCCCCTTTATAGGCGCTGCGGTCCCTGCTCCGAATGCCGGCAAAACCACGCCTTTTGACCGCCCTCATTGCGAGACTTGCCGTCTTTCTGGGCCTTTTTGTACTCGGGGCCGCCAATGCTCTGGCGGCCGAGGGTGAGAGCCACGAAGGGGGTCACGAGGCCCTTCCGCTCTTCGCGGAGGAGGTGGTCAAAATCGGGCCGCTTTCGGTTACCAACTCCATGATCATGGTCTGGATTGTGGCGGCGGTCTTGATCTTTTTTGCGCAGGCCGCCTCGCGGAACATGCGGCTGATTCCAGGGCCCTTGCAGAACTTTGTGGAGTGGCTGGTGGAATCGCTTCTCGACTTTTTCGCCGGGATCATGGGCGAACGCCTCGCCAAGCGCACCTTCTGGTTCATCGGAACGGTCTTCATCCTGATCCTGGCCTCGAACTGGGCCGGGCTCATTCCCGGGGTGGGAACCATCGGGTTCGAATTGGAGGGAACCGGGGTGGACGCACACGACAAGTTCCGGCCCTTCTTCCGCGGCGCGAACGCGGATCTGAACCTCACCATGGCGATGGCCCTGACCTTCTTCGTCCTGTGGTTCTACTGGTCCCTGACCGAGATCGGACCGAAGAATTTCATCAAGCACATCTTCGCCCCGAAGGGCGATTACAAGGGCGTGGTGCTGGTCCTGATGGGCGCCCTCTTCCTGGCGGTGGGCGTCATCGAGGTGATCTCCATCGCGGTCCGTCCGCTGGCCCTCATGCTCCGCCTTTTTGGAAACGTCTACGCCGGGGAAAACATGCTGGAGAGCTTGATGGCGATGGTCCCCAACTGGCTGAAGTGGGCGCCGGTGTTGCCCTTCTACTTCCTGGAACTCCTGGTGGGATTTGTGCAAGCCCTGGTCTTCGCCGTGCTGTGCGCGGTCTTCACCAAGCTGATGTGCGAGCACGAAGACGAGCACGAGGGCGAGCACCCGGAAGAGCCCGCGGCGGAAACCACCCCGACCACCTCATGACAACTCTTGCCGGTCGGACCATGGTTCCCGTGGAGGCCGGCAAAAAAAGCGACAACCCGAACCAAACAGAACGATGGAAAGCCTGATGCAACTCGTTGCAACCTTTCCTCCCATCTTCGACCTCCTGGCCGCGATGGAAGGAAAAATTCATATTGGCCTCGCAGGGACCGGCGCCGGAATCGGCGTGGGCCTGGTCGGCGCGAAAGCGGCCGAGGCAGTGGGCCGCAACCCCGGTGCCCAGGGAAAAATCATGACGATCGCAATTATCTTCGCCGCTTTGTCGGAGGGGGTCTTCTTCGTCGCGATCTTCCTGGGAGGATAAGGACTGGTTTTGGAGGGCGCTCTTCCGGGGGCGTCCTCCGCCACCCATCGCTTGTAATAAATCTCAGACCATGCCTCTCGACTCAATTCTGATCCTGGCAGTCGACACCGCCACCGAAGATGGCGGCAATATTGTTACGGATATTGTCCACAAGTTCAAAATCCAAGGCTGGAACTTCGTGGCGCAGCTTGTGAACTTTCTGGTGGTGGTGTTTGTCTTGAAGAAATTCGTCTTCGGACCGGTGCAGAATATTCTCGAGCAGCGCCGCAAACGCATCGCGGACGGCGAGGCGAAGCTCGCGGAGGTCGAACATCAGATCGCGGAGAGCGAAAAACGCACCCAGGAAGCCATCCAGGAGGCCAACGAGCGCGCCAAGCGCCTGGTGGAAGAGGCCCGCGAGAGCGCCACCGCGATCGGCGAGAAGAAAACACAGGACGCCACCGCGGCAGCCCAGGCCATTCTCGCCAAGGCGGAGGAAGCGGCCAAGGCGGAGCGCGAAAAGATGCACGCCGGTTTGAAAAAGGAATTCGGCCGTCTCGTCACCGCCACCACGGCCCAGGTCACCGGGAAGGTTCTCACCGACGAGGACCAGCGCCGCATCAACGAAGAAGCTCTCGCCAAGGTCGAAGGCTAGGGAGGAACGAAGAATTGATTGCGAAGCCATGAAAGTTTCCCGCGAAGCAGCTAGCATCGCCCGCCGCGCCTTCCGCATGTGCCTGGATAGCGACCGGCTGAACGATGAGAAACTGCGCGCAATCTTCAAGAAGATCGCGGCCGACAAGCCGCGCGGCTGGCAGGCCATTCTCCACGATTTGAAGAAGTGGGTCCGCCTGGAACTCGAAAAGCGGCAAGTGCGCGTTGAGAGCGCGGCCGGTCTGACCGATCCGGAGATGGAGCGCGTCAAGGCCGAGCTCACCAGGCAATACGGCCTGGGCCTCGAGTTCGAATTCTTGATCAACCCCGATCTGGTGGGCGGAATGCGCGTGCGCGTCGGCAACGACGTGTGGGACGGCAGCGTCAAGACCCGCCTCGACCGCCTCTCCAACGCTTTCTAACAGTTTTTTCCCTTACCTTCTCACTATCACTCCTCAATTCAATCCATGAGCAACATCCTTCAGGAACTGGAACAGGAAATCGCGAACCTCAGCACGGGGGTCGGGAAGACCAACGTCGGGACGGTGCGGGAAATCGGAGACGGCGTCGCCAAGGTCGAAGGCCTGAGCGAGGCTCAGCTCAACGAGATGATCGAGTTTCCCGGCAATCTCTTCGGTCTCGCGCTCAACCTGGAGGAAGGCGAAGTGGGGGTCGTGATGCTCGGGAATTCGCAGCACATCTCGGAAGGTGACGAGTGCCACACTACCGGCAAACTTCTCTCCGTGCCCGTCGGCGAAGCACTTCTCGGACGCGTGGTGGATGCCCTGGGCCGCCCGGTGGACGGCAAAGGCGAGATCCAGTCCGACACGCAGTATCCGGTCGAGAAGATCGCGCCCGGCATCATCAAGCGGAAGTCCGTCAGCGTTCCGGTGCAGACCGGGATCGCCGCCATCGACGCCATGATCCCGATCGGCCGCGGCCAGCGGGAGCTCATCATCGGGGACCGCTCCACCGGGAAAACCACCATTGCGGTAGACACCATCATTTCGCAGGCCCAGCAGAACAAGGCGGCGCGGGAAGGCACTCTCAAGGACCACAAGCCCCTCTACTGCGTCTACGTCGCGATCGGCCAGAAGCAGTCCAACATCGCGCGGATCATCGCCACTCTCGAGAAGGCCGATGCGATGGAGAACACCATCATCGTGGCGGCCGCCGCCTCGGACTCCGCCGCCAACCAGTTTCTGGCGCCCTATGCCGGATGCGCGATGGCCGAGTATCTCATGGACCAGGGCAAGGACGTCCTGATCGTCTACGATGATCTCTCCAAGCAGGCCGTGGCCTATCGCCAGGTCTCGCTCATCCTGCGCCGTCCCTCCGGCCGCGAGGCCTATCCGGGGGATGTCTTCTACCTGCACAGCCGCCTGCTGGAGCGCTCCGCGCGTCTCTCCGACGCCGAGGGCGGGGGATCGATCACGGCCCTCCCGATCATCGAGACGCAGGCCGGGGACGTTTCGGCCTACATTCCGACCAACGTGATCTCGATCACGGACGGCCAGATCTTCCTCGAGACCGACCTCTTCTACCAGGGCATCCGTCCGGCCATCTCGGTGGGCCTTTCCGTCTCGCGGGTGGGATCGGCGGCGCAGACCAAGGCCATCAAGAAGGTCTCCGGAACGACCAAGCTGGACCTCGCGCAGTTCCGCGAATTGCAGGCCTTCGCGCAGTTTGGCTCTGACCTCGACGATGCCACCAAGGGCAAGATCGAGCGCGGCCAGCGCATCGTGGAGCTCTTCAAGCAGAACCAGTACACTCCGCTCGGTCTCGACCTGGAGGTCGCCATCTTGTGGGCGATGCAGAACGGCTACTTTGACGACGTGGAAGTGAAGCGCATCAAGGAGTGCCAGGAAGCCCTGGAGGAATTTCTCTCCACCCGCAAAACCGACCTCCTCGAGCTCATCTCGGACAAGAAGGACCTCGTCGACGACGTGGTGAGCGGGTTGGAGACCGCCCTGAAGGATTTCAAGGCCTCGTGGAGCTAGGAAGTATACAGTGTTCAGTATTCAGGGTTCGGTATTCAGACTGATCTGAACAATTGCAGCCAACATCTCACCGCATCACGCCGTCATCAAAAACTGCTCAGGTTCACACCAGATTTTCTACTGAATACTGATTACTGAACACGGAAAATGGCTAACCTTCGCGACATTCGCCGGCGCATCAAGTCGGTCAAGAACACCTCGCAGATCACCAAGGCGATGCAATTGGTGGCGGCCGCGAAGATGAAGAAGGCCCAGGACCAGGCCATCGCGGGCCGCGACTACGCCGACCGTCTCAATGAGGTCCTCGTCAATCTCAAGGAGCACATCAACGAGGAAGACCACGCCCTCCTCTTGGCGCCGAAGGGCAAGAAGGAGATGATGCTGGTGATCTCCACCGACAAGGGATTGTGCGGCGGCCTGAATACCAATCTTCTGCGCAAAGTGCGTAGCGAGATGGCAGACGACACCGACGTCGTGACAGTGGGCCGCAAGCTGCGCCTCTCGCTCGCCAAGTTCGGCAAGCGCCTCGTCTCGGACTGGGAGGTTCACGACCCGGTTCCCTTCGCCGACGCCAAACCGATCGGAGCCTATCTCACCGAGCAGTTCCTGACCGGCGAGTTCAGTGCCGTGAAGGTGGCCTTCACGAACTTCGAGTCGACCCTCACGCAGACGCCGTGGATATCGCAACTCCTGCCCATCGAGGCCTCCACCCTGGCCGAAAAGCGGGCCTATGAAGGGATGGGCGGCGAGCAGGTCGCGGAGACTGCGAGGGACGAGAACATGATGTGCAACTACATCTTCGAGCCCAGCCCGGACGGCGTGCTCGACGCCTTGCTGCCCCTCTACATCAACTTCCAGGTTTACCAGATGATTCTCGAGGGCCGCGCCTCGGAGCACTCGGCCCGCATGGTCGCCATGAAGAGTGCCACCGACAACGCCGAGAGCATGATCAAGGATCTCACCCTCGAGTACAACAAGGTCCGCCAGGCCGCTATTACATCGGAGCTTCTCGAGATCACGACCGCCATGAAAGCGATGGAGTAGGGTCCGGTAAGCAGTGTTCAGTAAACAGTATTCAGACTTTCTATAACCGAAACGCCCAACCCAATGAGCAATACCGGAACAATCGTGCAGATCATCGGCGCCGTAGTGGATGCCGACTTCTCGAACGCCGCGAAGCTGCCTTCGATCTACAACGCCATCGAGGTCACCTACGATCTCTATGGCTCCGAAACCACCCTCGTTCTCGAAGTGCAGCAGCACCTCGGTGACGGCTGGGTGCGGGCTGTGGCGATGACGACCACGGACGGCCTGAAGCGCGGCATGACGATCGTCGATACGGGCAACCCGATCACGGTTCCAGTGGGTGCTGGTGTGCTGGGACGGATTTTCAACGTGACGGGCGATGAAGTGGACGACATGGGACCGGTCCAGTACGAGAAGCGTTACCCGATTCACCGGGCCGCCCCGCTCCTCGTCGACCAGGCCACTTCAACCGAGATCCTCGAAACCGGCATCAAGGTCGTCGATCTGATCTGCCCCTTTACGAAGGGTGGCAAAGTGGGCGCCTTCGGTGGTGCGGGGGTGGGCAAGACGGTGGTCATCATGGAGCTCATCAACAACATTGCGAAGAACCACGGTGGTTACTCGGTCTTCGCGGGAGTTGGGGAGCGGACCCGGGAAGGAAACGATCTGTGGTTCGAGATGATGGAGGCGGGCGTTATCAACGCCGAAAAGGACGCCGATGGCAATCTCGTCACGGGCGAGAACGGACTTCCCAAGATCAAGAGCGAGGGCTCCAAGGTGGCGCTGACCTATGGCCAGATGAACGAGCCTCCCGGAGCTCGTCTCCGAGTGGCCCTCTCCGCGCTCGCCATGGCGGAGTACTTTCGCGACGAGGAGAACCAGGACGTGCTGCTCTTCGTGGACAACGTCTTCCGCTTCTCGCAGGCCGGTTCGGAGGTTTCGGCTCTCCTCGGCCGCACGCCCTCGGCGGTGGGATACCAGCCCACCCTCGCGGAAGAGATGGCCGGCCTGCAGGAGCGCATCACCTCAACCAACAAGGGATCGATTACCTCTTTCCAGGCCGTTTATGTCCCCGCCGATGACCTGACCGACCCCGCTCCGGCCAACACCTTTGCGCACCTCGATTCGACGGTGGTGCTGGAGCGTTCCCTCGCGGAGCTTGGGATCTATCCCGCGGTGGATCCCCTCGCTTCGGTCTCGACTGCGCTTGCTCCCGATACCGTCGGAGAAGAGCACTACCGCGTCGCCCGTGGCGTGCAGGGCGTCCTGCAGCGCTACAAGGACCTCCAGGACATCATCGCGATTCTCGGGATGGATGAGCTCTCCGACGACGACAAGCTCAGCGTCTTCCGCGCCCGCAAGATTCAGCGCTTTCTCTCCCAGCCCTTCAGCGTGGCGGAAGTCTTCACCGGCACTCCGGGGGTCTACGTTCCGGTGGAGGAAACCGTGAAGGGCTTCGCGGAGATTCTCGATGGAAAGTACGACGACGTGCCGGAGAGCAACTTCTACATGAAAGGCGGAATCGATACGGTGGAAAAGGGCTGAGCCCTTTTCACGGAGACCAGGAGTCTTAAGCTTTAAGTGTTAAGACTTTCGGTTTTCGTCTCAGCGTTTCCGGGTCTTAACACTTAACACTTTCCCTCCCAAAACTCGCAGCCATGCCCCTCATCCTCGACATCGTGACTCCGGAGAAGATGTTCTTCACGGGCGAAGTGGAGAACGTCTATTTGCCGGGCACGGAGGGAGAAATGGGGATCCTGCCGGGGCACGCGCCGCTCGTGACGGGCGTGAATGCCGGGGAGCTTCGTTATTCGATCGGCGGCCAGGTCGAAGAATTGGCGATCGGGGCGGGCTTTGCGGAAGTCACCCAGGAGAAAGTGACGGTCCTTACCGACCTCGCCGTCACCGACGCCGAGATCGATGAAGCCAAGGTGGAGGAAGCCATGAAGCGGGCCGAGGAGACTCTCACCAGCATCGACCACTCCGAGAACACCGAGGAAGTGGCCGCCCTGCAGGCATCCATCGCCCGATCGATGGCGCAGCTCAAGCTCAAGCGCAAGCGGCGAAATATCTAGCAGGGATTTCCACACGCCGCCAGGGGACGGTCCGGTCGAGGTGTGGAACCGGGCGCTCTGTTCAACCCTCCGGTTGACCTCCCGGTCGATACCACTAGGGTAGCGGCATGCCGGTCCTGCCCCTCCTCGGCATCGCCATCGCGGTCTCTCTTCTGACCAGCAAGCTCGTGGGCGCGGACGTCGTGACTGTGCCTCCGGTGGCGGACACCTCCCTCTTCGAGTTCCACCCGGACGACAATTTCGGACGCCAGCGCGACCTTCCGGCCGGGGCGCTGGGAATTATGGGAGACACCTCGCGAGCCCGGGTGCTTTACCGCTACGACCTCGCAGCAGCGCTTCCCGCCGGGGCCACCATCGAGGCCGCCCGCATGACCCTCACGGTCGGCACCCAGATCCCGGAAAGCGGGCGACGGATCTCGGATTTCGCCCTGAGCCGCGTCCTGGTGCCCTGGGGCGAGGGCGATGGCTTCGGCGAGCGTCCCGGAGGGAGGCCGGCCGAACCGGGAGAAGCCACCTGGAATCACCGCTTTCTTCCCGGGGAGGGGGTCCCCGGCGAAGCCTGGGCGATCCCGGGAGGGGAGTTCGGTGTCGACTATGCCCCGGACCAGAGCGCCCTGGCGGTCAACGTGGATGGAAGCGAGTTCAATCCCACCAGCTACTTCTTCAACTTCAACTCGACCGGGCTCGGCGACATCCAGGCCACGGTCGATGGGACCGCTCCGAATCACGGGTGGGTCCTGTACTCGCTTTCGGAAAGCAGTCGCAAGACGGCCCGCCGCTGGACATCGCGCGAAACGATCAACGAGGGACCCGCGCCGAAACTGGAAATTACCTTCTCCCCGCCAATCCCGGTCGTCCCGCCAAAACTGACTTCGCTCGAGATCGACGAGGTCACGCAGGAACTTTTGGTTCGGGTGGAAGGAGCGCGCGGGTTCCGGTACGAATTGCAGTGCGGAATCGACCTCACCGCCTGGACGGTGGAAGCGGCGCAGGTTCCCGCCGACAACGGTGCGCTGGTCTTTCGTCTCCCCCTCGTTGGCGGGGCCAGGTTTGTTCGCATCGTGAAGAACGTGTTTCCCGAGGGCGAGGATCCATGATCGATCGATCAGCGCGTGCCTGAACACGAACTCGCCGGAGCGTGTTAACCCGAGTGGGTAAGGTTCGTATTCCGATTCCAGCCTGTTGCGGGGACCCGTCACGATGGCCGCCGGAAAAGTGGTCCTGGTATCCAGATTTGGCGTGCCGGAATTACTTTTTTTTTGCGAGGCTGTTGTTTACGGTCGTAGCTCGGCATCCATCGCCCTGAGGATGCGGAGTTGGGGCCGTGCCGAACCGCTATCCCCTCAAAATCAGTCATGTGTCGCACTTTGCTCATGGGCGCGCGGGCTCGTGCCTGTTCTCACGGCCTGCTCCGAGCGCTTCTTCCCGCCCTCTTACTCGCGCTCCTCGCCGCGCCGTCGCGCGGCCAACTCGCGCCGAGCATCACGTCCCTCGGATTCATTTCGAACGGCGATCTCGAAGTGTTCGTCAACATTCCTCCCGGCTTTCGTCACGGCGTTCTGGAAGTGATCCCGCAGGGGGCGGATCCGACCATCTGGCAACCGATGGTATCCGGTCCTCTTACCGGTGCGGCCGGAGACGTGCGGTTCACCTTACCCAAGCAGGGGAACTACGCGATTGTGCGGGCCGCGTTTGGCTCCAGCACGGTGGTCCCGCCCACCGCCTACACCGGCCTCGACCACCTCTCGGCAGCTTACAGCGACGGGGGCTTCTATCTCCCCGAGAGCGCCAAGACGCTGCACATCCTGAATCGCGTCACCTACGGCCCGGGACCGCTCGACTTCAACAAGGTGGAGACCATGGGAGCGGCGGCCTTTCTCGATGAACAGCTCGCACCCCAATCCATCGACGAGTCCGGGAACCTCGCGCTCAAGACCCGGGTCGACGATTTGTTTTACACCTACCTGCCCTACGGAGGGTCGCCCCTGCTCTCCCCGGGCGACAGCTGCCGGTTCTTCCGGGGCACGTCCGAGCCCACTCCCGGAGCGGGAGGCGAAGCGACCCTCGACTGGGCCCAGCCGGCCTTCGTGGATACGGGCTGGGAAACCGGCATCACGGGACTTGGGTACGGCGACAACGACGACGCCACGGAGCTGACCGATATGCGCTTCATCTCGGGCGTGCAACCCGGCTACCTGAGCGTTTACCTGCGGCAAAGCTTCGAGGTCCCAGATCTCGGTGCGATCGACAACCTCCTGCTGCGCATGAGATACGACGATGCCTTTGTAGCCTACCTCAACGGGACCGAGGTGGCGCGCAGCCCGAATATCAGTGCCAGCCCGCCGGCCTTCGACTCCCCGGCCGACACTGGCGGAGGCAACGTCGACAATTCCAGTCTGCAGTTCGAATGGGACCTCAATTCCTTCAAGCCCCTGCTGGTGCAAGGCACCAACACCCTGGCGGTGCAGATGCATAACATCGGTGTCACCAGTTCCGATTCTTCCATCATCCCCGAACTGGTGAGCGTCTCGGCGACTCCCTATCCCGCCATCAAGGGGGTGAAGGAATTGCAGCACCTCCTGCACGTGCGGGGCGTCTACTCGCAAAAGCAGCTGCAGGGCATCCTGGCGGAGTTTTGGGAGAACCACTTCACTACCGACTACGACAAGGTGGCGGACACCCTCGAGGATCTCGTCGCAAGCGGGGTGGAGGGAGTGAGCAGCGAATTGCAGGCCGAGACCGAGGCCGCCGCGCTGGAGTACGAGGAGTACCAGTTCTTCTACGACAATGCCCTGGGCGACTTCGGAGACATGCTGCTCTTCAGCGCCACCAGTCCGACCATGCTGATCTACCTCGACAACATCCTGAATCTGGCCAACGCCCCGAACGAGAACTACTCCCGGGAGATTCTCGAACTTCACACGCGCGGGCCCGACAACGGTTACACGCAGCTGGATCTCGAGGTTCTGGCGCGGTGTTTCACAGGGTGGACGATTCGCAAGGTGAAGCCGCTGGACAAATCGCCTTTCCCCTTCTCGGCCCGCACCCCGCCCATCACTCCCAGCTTGACGGTCCAGTCCGACACCGCCTTCGTGGACACCGGGGCGATCTGGCAGTTCTTCCGCGGCACGGTGGAACCCACCCCCGGACCGGGGGGAGAGGCGACCATCGACTGGACCCAACCCGCCTTCCCGGCGACCGGCTGGGAGAGCGGCGCGACGGGAATCGGTTACGGCGACAACGACGACGCCACAATTCTCAGCGACATGAGGTACATTCCCGACCCGGTTGACCCGGGCAACAATCCACCCGTGCAGCCCGGCTACGCCTCGGTCTACGCCCGGCACGAGTTCGCCGTGACCGCCGGCAACTACGACGCCCTGGTCCTGGAAATCGACTACGATGACGGTTTCGTGGCCTACCTGAACGGGACCGAGATCGCGCGGAGTTCTTCCATGTCGAACGCCGGCACCCCGCCGGCCTTCGACGAGCTATCCGGAAACCACGAGGCCGGCGAACCCGCCGCCATCAACCTCGCGCCCTTTGCCGGGCTCATGAACGATGCCCCGGCAACCAACGTCCTCGCGATCCAGGTCCACAACGGCACGCTCGGGAGCAGCGACCTCTCCCTCATTCCGCGGGTCCTGGGCCGCACCTACACCCCTGACAGCGTGGAGGAATCCGATCCCGCCGCGGTGTGGACCTTCCGATTCAATCCCGGCGAGCACGACACGGGGGAAAAGATCCTCTTCGACGGCGCGCTGGAGCAGATCACCATCCCGGCCGGGCGAACCGGCGTGGATGCCGTCAATGACGCCATCGACGTGATCGACGCCCTGGCCGGGCACCGGCTCACAGCGGAATTCGTCTGCGTCAAGCTGGTCAACAAGTTCGTCTCGGACGAAATCTCGCTCGACACCTACCAGTCCCGCGCCGCCCCCGAGTGGCTGCTCACGATGATGGATGAGGCTGTCGCAGCCTGGCTGGGAACGGTGCCACGGGGCGACATCGGCGCGGTCATGCAGTCCATTCTCGACCCCGTCGATCAGCTCAGCGGCTTCTGGCTGGAGGGAGCCAACCAGTCCAAGATCAAGACGCCCATTGAGTTCATCAACAGCGGATTCCGGGCCCTGGAGGCGCATCTTGCCAGCAAGGACCTCCCGGACCGGACCGAGGAGATGGGCATGGAACTCTTCCGGCGCGACGAACCGGACGGCTATGCCGAGAAGGGCGTGGAGTGGGTCGATACCCTCGGTCTCCTGTCGCGGACCAGGTTCAACCAGGGGCTCGGCAAAAGCGAGCCCTACAGTGCGGCGGACTGGGACATCGATGCCACCCTGACGGCCAACAACATCCAGACGCCGGAGGAATTGATCGACTACTTCGACAATCTCCTTTTCTCCAACCGATTGCCGGAGATCCGGCGGGCGGTCTTCCTCGATTTTGCCAACACCATCGCCAGCGTCGATGGGAACGGGACGGTCACTTACTCGTCAAGCCCCTTCGGTTCGCTTTCGCCCGCCCAGAAGATCACCCGCTTGCGGGAACTGACCGGGCTGATCCTCTCCACGCCCGAGTTCCAGTTTCAGTAATCACCCGCCGCTCCCGACGATGATTCATTCACGCAGACACTTCCTCCGCTCCGCGCTGACTCTCGGTGCGTTTGGAACGACCTACCTGGGTTACCTCGGCCGCCAGGCGCTCGCACAAAACACGGGGACCGGCGACAAGAAGCTGCTCTTTATTTTCCAGCGCGGCGGAAACGACGGGGTAAACACCCTCATTCCGCACGGCGACAGCCAGTATAACACCACCAATCGGCCCAACCTTTTCATCGCGGATACCGATGCCATCGACCTGGGTAACAGCTTCGCTTCCCTCCACCCCATGATGGCGCCCATGATGCCTCTTTTCAACGCGGGCAAGTTGGCCATGATTCACCGCGTGGGATACATCAACCAGTCCCGCTCTCACTTCGAGAGCGAGGACTTCTGGGAGAAGGGCGTTCCAAACAATCCCGCCATCAAGGATGGGATGTTCTATCGGCAGCTGCGGGAGATGCTCGATCTCACCGACCCCGCCAACACCTTCGTGGCCGCCACCATCGACAATTCGGCCTTTACCGCCCTCAAGGGAGATGTCCCCTTGCCCAACTTCACCTCCTCCGGGGAATTCAATTTCCTCGGCACCGAGAACGAGCGGGCCAAGTTCCTCGGTCAGTTGCCGAGTGCGGAAGGGGCCGGGGACGGAAGAGGGATGCTCGGTCGGGTGCAGGACAAAAAAGTTAAGATGGTCTAGTTTAATGAAGAAGACCAGCGGCGTTTCTCTTGACGTCGCGTCTTCAGGATGTCGCGGCGCGCTGTCCAAGCCGCATCGAAGTGTGGTCCGAGAAT
>Ga0310121_10000514_pt1 | contig 42417 bp, 41 predicted proteins | sample CB27_Tmax_986_MG_FD_203504 | JGI IMG/M metagenome (GOLD analysis project Ga0310121, IMG submission 203504) | Marine microbial communities from Western Arctic Ocean, Canada - CB27_Tmax_986 | ecosystem: Environmental > Aquatic > Marine > Oceanic | place: Canada: Western Arctic Ocean | collected...
AATGGAATTACGAGAATTAAATAAAGATCAAAAAGAAAAACTTGATGTTGAAGGAGGTTTAATTATATCAAAAATGGGTAATGAAAGATTATATAGAAATGGTATTAATGAAGGTTATATTATTTTGGAAATAAATAACAAAAAAATTAATAAAATCTCAGATGTCGAAAAATTTAATCCATATAATGTAGAAAATATATTATTTATTAACCCAAATGGTGAAAAAGAAAGATTATTCTTTAGATAAAACCTTGAGACTCTGCATCAATGAACATAGACATAATAACATTATTCCCTGAAATACTTAAAAGTCCTTTTAGTGTTTCTATTTTAAAAAGAGCTTTAGACTCAAAGAAAGTTATAATTAATATTCATAATTTAAGAGATTATGGAATAAAAAAACAAAAACAAGTAGATGACTACCCCTTTGGAGGAGGTTCTGGGATGGTCCTTATGATTGAACCTGTTGATAATTGTATCTCTAAATTAAAAAAGAAAAAAAATTATGATGAGACTATCTATCTAACTCCAGATGGAGAAAAATTAAATCAAAAAATTTCTAACGAATTTTCAAATAAAAAAAATATTATTATTCTTTGTGGGCATTATAAAGGAGTTGATCATAGAGTACGTGATCATTTAATAACTCGTGAAATTTCAATTGGTGATTTTGTGTTATCAGGAGGAGAATTGGCAGCAGCTGTTTTCTGTGATAGTATAATTAGACTAATTCCAGGGGTTTTAGGAGATGAGTCTTCAGCTCTTAATGATAGTTTTCAAGATGAATTATTAGCTCCAGAAATATATACAAGACCTTCAAATTATAAAAACTGGAATGTGCCTTATGAATTATTATCAGGAAACAAATCTCTTATTGAAAAATGGAAAGATGATAATTCATTAAAAAGAACAAAAAAATTTAGACCTGACTTGTTATAAAACAAATTTATCTATCCTTTTTTTAAACAAAAATTAATAATAAATTATATGATTATATCATTTTTGCTTAATTTAAAATTAATATTATTTTTGCAACCTAAATAGTCTTAACCTATGACGAAAATCGTGAATGTTAAACTATAAAATTAAATTTCCCAAAAAATGGAAAAATTAGTAAATTTTGTTCAAACTAAATTTATTGAAAAAAAAGATTTCCCTAAAATTTCCTCAAGTGATACTGTAACAATATACTATGAAATTCGTGAAGGGGATAAAGTTAGAACTCAATTTTTTAAAGGAGTAATTATTAAAATTAAAGGAACTGGTTTAACAAAAACATTTACTATCAGAAAAATCTCTGGAAATGTTGGTGTTGAAAGAATTTTTCCAATTAATTTACCTACAATTCAAAAAATTGAGGTTAACAATAAAGGTAAAGTTAGACAATCTAAAATCTACTATTTCAAAAAACTAACAGGTAAAAAGGCTAAAATAAAAGAAGCCTAAATAAGATATTAAACTGTCTGCCTAACGCTTTTTTATAAACTTAGTTAAATTATAATAATGTAACCATGTCAAAAATTAAAGTTGTAAATCCAATTGTTGAAATAGATGGAGATGAAATGACAAGAATAATATGGAAGTTTATTAAAGATAAATTAATTTTGCCCTACCTTGACATAGATATAAAATATTTTGATCTATCTATAAAATCTAGAGATAAATCAAAAGATGAAATTACAATTGAAGCAGCTGAAGCTATAAAAAAATTTAATGTAGCTGTGAAATGTGCAACAATAACTCCGGATGAAGATAGGGTTAAAGAGTATAATCTTTCTGAAATGTGGAAATCACCAAATGGTACAATAAGAAACATTGTTGGAGGTACTGTTTTTAGAGAACCTATAATTATGAAAAATATCCCAAAATATGTTCAAGGATGGGTTAAACCCATTTGTATTGGTCGACATGCTTTTGGAGATCAATACAAGGCATCAGATTCAATAATTAGCGGAAAAGGAAAATTAACTATGACTTTTACACCTGATAATGATGAAGAACCTATAACTTGGAATGTTTATCATTTTCAAGAAAATGGAGTAGCAATGTGTATGTACAATATAGATTCCTCTATTTATGGATTTGCTAGGTCATGCATGAATCTTGCTTTAAGTAAAGGTTGGCCTTTGTATTTGTCCACAAAAAACACAATTTTAAAATCTTATGATGGAAGATTTAAAGATATTTTTCAAGAAGTATATGAAAATGAATTTCTGGAAAAATTTAAAAAATCAGAAATAAAATATGAACATAGACTTATTGATGACATGGTGGCTTCTGTAATGAAATGGAGTGGTGGTTTTGTTTGGGCATGTAAGAATTACGATGGAGACGTTCAATCTGATACCGTTGCACAAGGTTTTGGATCATTAGGATTAATGACCTCAACTCTAGTAACTCCAGATGGAAACACAATGGAAGCTGAAGCAGCTCATGGGACAGTAACTAGACATTACAGATTACATCAAAAAGGAGAAGAAACTTCTACAAATCCAATTGCCTCAATTTTTACATGGACCAAAGGATTAGCACATAGAGGAAAACTGGATGGGAATAAAAAATTAATTAATTTTTGTTTAACATTAGAAAACGTTTGTATAGAAACAGTTGAAAGTGGTAAAATGACAAAAGACCTTGCTCTATTAATTCATAAAGAAAAACTTTCAAAAAATCACTTTTTGACTACGCAAAATTTTCTCTCTGAGATTAAAGAAAATTTAATTAAAAAATTAAAAGAATAATAAACTTATCCTCTTCAATGTCCTTTGAAAAAATTACTGAAAAAGATTCTATCTATAATGATCTTGAAAAAATGTCCATTGAACATATTCTAAATAATATTCATCAAGAAGATCATAAAGCAGTTAGATCAGTTAAAAAAGTCTTAGGGAAACTATCAATTTTAATTGAAAAGATCACTGAAAAACTTAATAAAAACGGGAGACTATTCTATATTGGCGCTGGCGCAAGCGGTAGACTTGGAGTATTAGATGCCTCTGAATGTCCTCCAACATTTGGTACATCTCCAGAAAAAGTTATAGGAATAATTGCTGGAGGAGATTTTGCTTTAAGAAATTCAATTGAAATGTCTGAAGATGATGAAACCCAAGCATGGAAAGATTTAAAAAAATTCAATATTTCTAATGATGACTTTGTAATTGGAATTACAGCCTCAGGGGCAACTCCTTATGTTGTTTCAGGAATTAAAGATTGTAAAATTAATAATATACTTACTGGAGGTATAACTTGTAATCCTGCAAGTCCATTATCTAAAGAATGTGATTATCCAATTGAAATTATTGTTGGTCCTGAATTCCTAACAGGAAGTTCTAGAATGAAAGCTGGAACAGTCCAAAAATTAATTCTAAATATGATTACAACTACTGTTATGATTAGATTAGGACATGTAAAAGGAAATAAAATGATTGATATGCAACTAATTAATAATAAACTTCATAATAGAGGTGTTAAAATATTGATGAAAGAGTTAAATATTGATCAAAATCATGCGAAAAAATTGATCAATAAACATAAAAGTTTAAGAAAAGCTATATCAAATTTTAATAAAAATGAATAAAAAGCTATTTAAAAAAGGTTTCCTAAAACTATTATATTTTTTATTCTTCGCTTTTTCAGGACTAATTATTATATATCAAGCTTTTAAAAACAAGAGTCATTTACTGTATATCCCCGTTTTAATAATTGGTCTAATTTTTTTTTTTCTTGCAATTTTAAATGGATTTAATGGATTTAAAATTTTAGTCAATTCATTTCTAGGAAAAAAAAAAAATAACAGATGAAATTTTCAATTGTATTCCAAATCAATACAACTTATCTTTACAATAAAGAATAAATTGAATTATGATTAAAATAACATTCCCTGACAACTCAATTAGAGAATATAAAAAAGGAATTACTGCTATCGAAATTGCAAGAGATATTAGTGACGGGTTTTCTAGAAGTGTTCTTTCAGCAAGTTTTAATGATAATACTATAGAGACCTCTACCCAATTATTTGAAAATGGTGAATTAAAATTTTTTACCTGGAACGACGACGAAGGTAAAAATGCGTTTTGGCACTCTTCTGCTCATGTATTAGCTCAGGCCTTGATTTATTTATATCCTAATTGTAAATTAACAATTGGTCCTGCAATTGAAAATGGGTTTTATTATGATGCTGATTTAGAAGAACACAAAATAACTGAAAAGGATTTAGAAAAAATAGAAAAAAAATTTTTAGAATTTTCAAAACAAAAATTTTATTTCAAAATGAGAAATGTGAGTAAAAAAGAAGCCTTAAATTATTATAAAAAAAACAAATATAAAATTGAGTTAATCAAAAATCTAAAAGACGGTGAAATTACCTTCTGCGACCATTCTAATTTTACTGATCTTTGTAAAGGAGGACACATCCCGCATACTGGATTAATAAGATCTGTCAAACTATTAAATATTGCTGGAGCCTATTGGAGAGGAGATGAAAAAAACAAGCAATTAACTAGGGTTTATGGTATTTCTTTTCCAAAACAAAAAGAATTAAATCAATACCTATCTCTAAGTGAAGAAGCAAAAAAAAGGGATCATAGAAAACTAGGTAAAGAACTCGAATTATTTACATTTTCAAATAAGGTTGGTCAAGGACTCCCTCTTTGGCTTCCTAAGGGAGCAGCCTTAAGAGAACGATTAGAGCTCTTCTTAAAGAAAGCTCAAATGAAAGCTGGATATGAACAAGTGATTTCACCTCACATTGGAAATAAAGAATTATATGTAACATCTGGTCATTATGAAAAATATGGTTCTAATAGCTTTCAACCAATTTTAACTCCTGTAGAAGGAGAAGAGTTTCTTTTAAAACCTATGAACTGTCCTCACCATTGTGAAATATATAAAAGTAAACCTTGGAGTTATCGTGAACTTCCTAAAAGATTCGCTGAATTTGGTACTGTTTATAGATATGAGCAAAGTGGAGAACTTCATGGCTTAAGTAGAGTAAGAGGTTTCACCCAAGACGATGCTCATATTTTTTGTAGACCAGATCAATTAAATGATGAATTCAAAAATGTAATCGATTTAGTACTTTATGTATTTAAATCTCTTGGATTTGAAAATTTTACAACTCAAGTTTCACTTAGTGATCAAAAAAAACCTGAAAAATATATAGGATCTAAAAAAAATTGGGATTTAGCAGAACAAGCTATCATTTCTGCTGCTGAAGAAAAAAAATTAAATTACATTACAAAAACTGGTGAAGCTGCTTTCTACGGTCCTAAACTTGATTTTATTGTAAAAGATGCACTTAACAGGAGTTGGCAATTAGGAACAATTCAAGTTGATTATAATTTACCAGAAAGATTTAAACTCACATATAAGGGGAAAGATAATAAACTTCATCAACCTATCATGATACACAGAGCTCCGTTTGGAAGCATGGAAAGATTTGTAGCTATTCTTTTAGAACATACTGCTGGTAATCTTCCTCTATGGTTAACACCAAATCAAGTAAATATTCTCTGTATAAGTGAAAAATATAAAAAATATGCTGTAAAAGTTTTAGATTTATTGAAAATTAACGAAATTCGCTCGTTACTTGATGACAGAAATGAAACAATAGGAAAAAAAATTAGAGAATCTGAATTATCTAAAATACCTTATATGATAATAATTGGAGAAAAAGAAGCTAAAAATGAAACAATATCACTTAGAAAACATAAAAAAGGGGATTTAGGAACAATAAAAATCAATGAATTAATTGAAAATATTAATTTAGAAGTAAGAAAAAGTTTAAATAATTTTAAATAATAATAACTAAAATACAATAGTCATAGCAATAAGAAGAAAAAGAGGTAGAAGACCAGGAAGGGTTATAAAAGAAAATCCTCATAAAATTAATGAGAAAATTACTGCTCATGAGATTCGTTTAGTTGGGGATAATGTTGAAATTGGAGTTTATACTTTGAGTAAAGCTCTTTCAATTGCTAGGGATCAAGAGCTAGATTTAGTTGAAATATCACCAAATGCCTCTCCCCCAGTATGTAAAATTTTGGAATACAAAAAATTTCTATATGAACAAAAAAAACGTGAAAAATTATTAAAATCTAAAACAAGTAAAGTAATATTAAAAGAAATAAGATTTGGTCCTAATACTGATGAACACGATTATGATTTTAAGAAAAAACATGCTGAAAAATTTTTATTAGAGGGAGCAAAACTTAAAGCATTTGTTTTTTTTAAAGGAAGATCAATTGTTTATAAAGAGAAGGGGCAAATTTTATTGTTGCGTTTAGCCCAAGATCTTGAAAAAATTGGAAAAGTTGAACAAATGCCAACACTTGAAGGAAAAAAGATGTCAATTTTTATAACTCCGAAAAAGTAAGTAAATAAATAAGTTATGCCAAAAATGAAAACAAAATCCAGTGCTAAAAAGCGTTTTAAAATAACTGGGTCTGGAAAAATTAAAAGAAAACATGCTTTTAAAAATCATATTTTAACAAAAAAATCTAAAAAAAGAAAATTAAGGCTAACTCACTCTGGCTTAGTACATAAAAGTGATATCAATAACATTAAAAAACAATTAAAGCTAAAGTAAAAGAATTATATTAACCAGAAGTGGCTAGTTAAAGAGTACTAAAAATACCGCCTTCTTCAAAAAAAGATAAAAATGCCAAGATCGTTAAACTCGGTTGCTTCCAGAAAAAGAAGAAAAAAAATTATAAAATTAGCTAAAGGCTTTTTTGGTCGTAGAAAAAATGTGTGGACAATTGCAAAAAATGCTGTTGAAAAAGCCATGGTTTATGCATATAGAGATCGAAAAACTAAAAAACGAAACTTTAGATCGTTATGGATTACTAGAATTAATGCTGCTACACGAACACATAACATGTCTTATAGCGAATTTATGGGAAAGATTAAATCTAAAAAGATAAATTTAAACAGGAAAGTCTTAGCAGATCTTGCTGTCAATAATACTGAAGCTTTTAAGGCTATTATTAATAGATTAAAATAATTTGAAAAGTAAGCTAATAATTTATCACAATCCTCGTTGCAGAAAATCAAGAGAAGCTCTTAATCATATAAAAGAATCAAAACTTGAATATGATTTGGTTTTATATCTAACTGATCCTTTAAATGAATCAAACTTAGTAAACATTTTGTCTAAACTTAAAATTAAGACTATTGAGCTTGTTAGAAAAAATGAAATACTTTGGAGATCTCAATACTCAAATAAAAGTTTAAATGATAATCAACTAATCTCAATTTTGGTGTCTAATCCAAAACTTATAGAAAGACCAATAATTGAATATCAAGAAGATGCAGTGATTGGAAGACCTATTGAGAAACTATATATTTTTTTAAATAAAATTAAACCATAAAGACTTATAGTTGTCAAAACAGATAAAAGAAAATGAATAAATTTTATTATTTAATTTTTGTTTTTACACTTTCATTCTTTTCATTAGCTCAACGTCCTTCAAATATACCCAATATAAAAAAGATTAATATCATTGGTAATGTTGTTGATTCTGAAACAGGTCAGCCCCTTGAATATGCTACCGTAACATTAAAAAACAATAGATTTCCGGACAGAATTCAAGGAGGTATAACTAATGAAAAAGGGGTGTTTGATTTACAAATTTTTCCTGGAAAATATAATATTTTAATCGAATATATAGGGTTTAATACAGTTAAATATGAAGGTAAAGTAATTAGAAAAAATACAGATTTTGGAAAAATTCTGATGATTTTTAGTGAAAATCAACTAGAAGAAATTGAATTGATCGGAGAAAGAACAGAAGTTGAAATTAGATTGGATAAGAAAATATATAATGTAGGAAAAGATATAATGGTAAGAGGTGGAAGTGTCGCAGATGTTCTTGATAATGTACCTTCTGTTTCTGTTGATGTTGAAGGAAATGTCGCTCTTAGAGGAAACGTTAATGTTAGAATATTAATCAATGGAAAACCTTCTGGATTAGTTGGTATATCAGGGCCTCAAGGTTTAAGGTCATTACCTGCTGAATCTATTGAAAAAGTCGAAGTTGTAACCTCTCCCTCTGCCCGATATGACGCTGAAGGTACTGCTGGTATTTTAAATATTATTTTAAAAAAAGAAAAACTTGAAGGAATTAACGGAACTCTGACAGGAAGTTTAGGAATTCCAAAAAATAATAGGACCTCAGCAAATTTAAACTGGAGAACTAAAAAGTTAAATATTTTTACAACAAATACTTTAAGTGATAACTTAACTAATGGTAATTCTTTTAACGATAATGAATATTACAATGGTAATGATCCAAGTACATTTTTAAAAGAAAAAAGAATTTCTGAACGAAATAGAAAAAGTTTTTTCACAAGTTATGGTCTTGAATATTATTTTAATGATAAAACTTCATTAACTCTAAGTACATTTTATAGAAAATCAGATAGAGAAAGTAATACGAATAATGATATTCAAGAACTTAATTTTGCAGGAAAGTCATTAAATCTAGTTAAAAGAGCAGAAAATGAAGATGAAAAAGATATATCAAAACAATACAGTGCAAATTTTTTTAAAGATTTTAAAAAAGAAGGACACAGGTTTACTGCCCTATTTCAATATGAGGAAAGTTATGAAGATGAATTTTCTAACATTACTAACCAAACTCTTATTCCTATTATTTCAGAAATAAATTATGAAAAAGTAATAAATGATCAAAACCAAAGAAGGATTTTAGCGCAAAGCGATTATGTTCTTCCAATTGATGAAAACACTCAATTTGAAATTGGTTATAGAGGAAGGTTTTCTACTCAAAAAACTGATTACCAAGTTTCATATCTAATTGATTCAAATTACGAATTGGATACTAATCTATCTAACTACCTAGTATATAAAGAATACGTAAATGCTGCTTATACACAATTTGGGAAAAAAATTAACAAATTTTCATATTTATTAGGTCTTCGAATGGAAGATTCAAAAATTGAAATAGATCAACAAACTACTAATGATAAAACAATAAAAAACTATACTGATCTTTTTCCTACTTTAAATCTTTCATATAAACTTAATGACAAAGAAAGCTTTACATTAGGGTACTCTAGACGTTTAAGACGTCCGAGATCAAGGTTTATTAATCCTTTTCCATCTAGAAGTAGTATAATAAACATTTTTCAGGGAAATCCCGATCTTGACCCTACTTATTCAAATGCTTATGATATAGGGTATTTAAAAAGATGGGAAACATTAACTCTAAACTCTTCAGTCTATTATCAAAAAGCAACAAAGGCGTTTACATTTATTAGGCAAGACTCTGGAGAAACTGTAATAATTACTGGAGAAGAAAATAACTCTTCCAACCCCATAGTTGAGGTTCCAGTTATTAGACTTTTTCCGATTAATTTATCAGTTAATAATAGGTTTGGTAGTGAATTTTCAATTTCATATTTCCCTTCAAGAAAAGTTAGGTTAAGTGGTAATTTTAATTTATTTAGTTCTGAAATTATAGGTGATTATAAGGGTGAATCATTTGATGCTAAAAATTTAAGTTGGTTTGCGAGATTTAATAGCACTATTAAACTTCCAGGTTCAATAGATTGGCAAACTAGATTTTTTTATAGAGGACCTTCAGAAAATGCCCAAACTAAAAGAAAAGGAAATTTACGCTTCTCAGGAGCATTAAATAAAGAAATTTTAAATAAAAAAGGAACAATATCAATAAGAGCTACTGATTTATTAAATACATCGAAAAGAAAATCAGAAACTTTTACTGAAACTTTTTCTAGCTACGGAGAGTTTCAATGGAGAGAACCATCCTATGTTCTAACCTTTACCTATCAAATAAATCCAAATAAAAATAAAAAAAGAAATCAAAGAAATAATGGAAACGGTGAAAATGAAGGATTCGATTTTAATTAATAATACTTAAACTTATCTGGTTTTATTTTTTACTTAGCTTTTTTGATCTTAATTGAATTTGCTCCATAAAATAACCAAAAAGCCAGTAAGGAATTATAAAGAGAAGTAAAAAAAACATAAGCCAAAACCCCATTGTTAAAATAGATAAAAAAACTAAAAATCCTAAATATTGATTAAAATCCATAATATTTTTTTATGCATTACAAATTTAAAAAATAAATTTGATTTATTCGTCTAACAATTATACTCTGACATAAAATAATTAAAATTGTTAAAAATTTATGAAATCTTTTAAAACCAAACCTAGTATTTTTGTATATAAATTTGTTTTGAATGAAATATCGAATTGAAAAAGACACCATAGGAGAAGTTAAAGTTCCTCTTGAAGCTTATTGGGGAGCTCAAACACAAAGATCAATTAATAATTTTAAAATTGGACCAAAAGCTAGTATGCCTATGGAAATAATTCATGGGTTTGCTATTTTAAAAAAAGCCGCAGCCTATACAAATCATGAATTAAAGACATTAAGTTTAAATAAACGAAATGCTATATCAAGAGTATGTGATGAAATTCTTGATGGAAAATTAAATGATCAATTTCCATTAGTAGTTTGGCAAACTGGTTCAGGGACCCAAACAAACATGAATGTTAATGAAGTAATATCTAACAGGTCTCATGTTCTTGAAGGGTTCAAGATTGGTGTAGGAGAGAATAGTCTTAAACCAAACGATGATGTAAACAAATCTCAATCATCGAATGATACTTTTCCAACAGCAATGCATATAGCAACCTACAAAAAATTAAATAAATTAACTATACCTGCTCTTGAAAATTTTAAAATATCTTTAAATAAAAAGGCTCTTGAGTTCAAAAAAATAATTAAAATTGGTAGAACCCACTTAATGGATGCCACTCCCCTTTCCCTAGGTCAAGAATTTTCTGGTTATGTCTCTCAAATTAACCATGGAATAATTGCATTAAAAAACACATTGCCACACCTCTCAGAACTTGCTCTTGGAGGAACCGCAGTTGGAACTGGGATAAATACTCCCAAAGGATATAACAAATTAGTGGCATCATATATATCAAAATTTACTGGTTTGCCTTTTATTTCAGCAAAAAATAAATTTGAATCAATAGCAGCTCATGATGCAATAGTTGAAACTCATGGAGCAATTAAACAAATCGCAGTCTCACTCTTTAAAATTGCAAATGATATTAGAATGTTATCATCAGGTCCTAGATCTGGAATTGGAGAAATAATTCTTCCTGCAAATGAACCAGGAAGTTCAATTATGCCAGGTAAAGTAAATCCTACTCAATGTGAAGCATTAACAATGATTTGTGGTCAAGTCATTGGAAATGACACTTCTATATCTTTTGGAGGCACACAAGGTCATTTTGAACTTAATGTATTTAAGCCTTTAATGGCATACAATATTCTACAATCAGCTCAACTAATTGGTGATTCATGTAAAAGTTTTAAAAAAAATTGCATAGATGGTATTGAACCAAATTATAAGAGAATTGAAGAAATGGTAAATAATTCATTAATGCTAATAACAGCACTAAACACAAAAATTGGATATTACAAAGCTGCCGAAATTGCTAACAAAGCATATAAAGAAGGTATAAGTTTAAAAAAATCAGCAAAATTATTAGGTTATGTATCAGAAAAAGATTTTGATAAATGGGTTAGACCTGAAAAAATGATTGGTGATGACCAATAGACTAAAAATAGTTGATTTTATTCCAAAATATATTGATGATTATATTAGACTTAACTAGCAATGGTTGAATAGATATTTTGTTATTAAATCTTTTGATAAAATTCTTTTAAAAAATTGTAAAAAAATAAGTTTGAAAAAAATCATTCTATACTCTAATACAATTTTAACAAACTCTATACATGTATATGGAGAATATAATTTCAAAAAAATTATTATTAAATGAAATTCATCCTATAAAAGAGGAAATATAAAAATGGAGTTAAAATTTTAAAAAAATTAAATTTATATTCTACCCCTTAAGGCATTAAAAGCCCATGCGATAGCATAAAAACCAACACCTGCTATCGAAAAACCAATAGCATGATCTGAATATTTTAAAATACCTATAAGAATTAATGCAGTGCCAATAGTTGCAAGTATTAATGCTCCAAAACCTACAATTTTATTTTTATTTAAACTCATGTATTAAATAAATAATTAACAAATATCGAAAATTTAAAATAAATTATGAATAAAAGAATCAAAAGGATGAAAACAATTTTTCTTTCCAATTGTTCCAATTATACTTTCTAGACATAAAAATTAAATATAAAGGATACAAAACTATTAAAGAAATAACTATTTCATTAAATAAATTTGGGTCAGAAATATCAATTAGAATTGATTCAGTCTGAAATACAGTCCAGTTTGAAGTTACTAATAAAGCTGTTATCAGATTGTTTGAAGCATGAAAACCCAAGGCTAATTCAATACCCTGATCCATAATCGATAAGATTCCTAAAAACAAGCCTGTCCCAAAGTAATATATCAAAATACTATATCCCAATTTTTCAACCTCAGGATTAAATATATGTAATAATCCAAAAATTAATGAAGTCATAACTAATGGCATCCAACAATTATTAAAAAATGATGCAAAACCTTCCATTAGATAACCTCTAAATATAAATTCTTCTAAACTAGTCTGTATTGGAATTAATAATATGGCTATTGGTAACATGACTAAAAACTTATTCAATTTAAAATTCCATTCATAATCATTAGGATTTAAACTGAAGTTAAATAATACAATTAATGTTATTAATATACCCCATAAAAAAAAAGAAAAGAAAACTCTGTCAAAATCAATTTTTTGTCTAATAGTCGCAATTTTTTTTAAAGATGATTTATGTAATTTCTTAACGACTAACCATAACCCAAAAAATGAAAATAAAAAAGGTATTAAAATCAAAAATAATCGTGTATTTCTATCTATTTTATTTAAAATTTCAAAAGGATCTTCGGAGATTACATCTAACTTACTAGCCTCAATAATATAATAAGTTAATGGAAACTGTCCAATAAAATTAAATATTATAATAACTAAAGACCCAAGAAGATACATCCAAAATGGATCTTTTTTATTTTGATTTATAAAATAATTTATTTTTTTCAATTAATATAAAAAGGATTTAATAAAAGAATATATACAATTGAAAAAATCATTTGATAGTAAATAGTATTAATATTAGATCTCACAAGTGATCTCCTATCATAATTTTTAAATATATGTAATACTATTAATAATCCAAGTAAAAATAAAATGGAATTAGAAATATAATATAGAGTTAAAGGAAAATCAGGAATATTAGTAACTAAAACTTCTCCAAAATAAAATATAAAAATAAAAGCAAATAAAAGAATAAATAAATAAATCCATCTTGAAACTTTTTTTCCAAATAATACAACTAAATTATTTTTTCCAACTAATTTATCTGACTTATAATCAGGAAACTGATTTATAAATAAAATATTTGTTGTAAGTAAACCTACTGGTATCCCTAAAAAAATTAAATTATAAAATTCTTGAGAAAATAAAATTATAGTGTCAACAGAAATAGCAAATCCAGTCCCAAGTGTTAATAAAGGTCCAAATGATAAAAAAATTGTCAGCTCACCAATTCCTTTTCTTCCAGATAACTTTAAAGGTTTAGCTGTATAAAAATATCCTAAAAAAATTCCAATTAGAGCTATTATTGACACATAAATTAAATTACTTAATGAATTAGTATTTAAATAACTTAAAAGCAAAACTAAAAGAGCCGAAAATAGAGTGAAAATTAACATAACATTAGCCAACAACTTTGTTTTACTAAGAGTTATTAAACCAAGTTCAACAGCTCTACTTCCTCCTGAAAGTTGAGCACCCTTAAGAATAGGATCATTCATTCCCACATTAAAATAATCCTTATTAAGCCCATCGGTTCCATCCTTAACATCAAAGTAATCATTATATAAATTTGAAAATAATTGAAGTGTCAATATTCCTATCAATGTAAGAATTAAAGTTATTGGACTAAATAAATAATCTCCTTTTCCAGCAAGATATGATCCTACAACTAAAACTGGAAATAAAGATGCTGAAGTAAATCCTGCTCTTGTTATAGCAACAGCTTTAATTATTTTAGTTGAAAATGTTATTGGAACATTAACTTTTTCATTTATAATCTCAGTAATACCACAATATCCAGTTTGGGGATTATTTTTTCCATTTGAAAAATTAGGTGTAATTGTAATTTTAGCATTTAAAATTGTGCCATCTTTTTTTAAAAAATTAGTTTTAGTTTCAAATTCCCCCTCAGTATTGGCCTTTTTCAACCATCCTAATACATTTTGAAGTACTATCTCTCCAGGAGAAAAAATTGATACTCTTTTTTTTCCAACTAATTCAAAGTTAGAATATCCAAACATTTTCTCACCATCTTTGTTAAGATTTTGAATTATTCCTTCCATATCACAAATTATCACACTTTTCATATAAAATTTACTTTAAGTCTTCAAATTTATGTCTTTAGTAGAATAAATCAAATATTAGTTTCTTTTTTTCCTAACATAAGTAGTCAACTTGCTAATAGAAATTAGTTCATCTTTCTCATTAGTAATTTTTATTTCCCATAACTGAATTGTTTTACCAAGATTTATTGAACGAGCTGTAGCAACTACTTCTCCTTCAGATATACTTTTTAAATGGTTTGTAGAAATCTCAATCCCACGTACAATAATGTCTTTTCTTTTTAATAAAATGAATGCAGCAGTACTTCCAACTGTTTCAGCTAAAGCCGCTGTTGCTCCCCCATGAAGAATACCATCAGGCTGATGAACAGATTCATTTACTGGCATTTTTGCTTTCACATAATCCTCTCCTATTTCAACAAATTGAATACTTAATGTTTCAACTAAAGTGTTTTTTGAAATATTATTACACATTTCAAGTATACTTTTTTTATCCATTTATTTATAATAAAAAAACCTCTAATTAATAGAGGTTTAAAATTAATTAAAATTTGATTTACTTAACTTCTTCAAAGTCTACATCTTGAACATTATCACCACCCTTTTTAGATTTTTTATCTCCATCAGAATTTGAGTCTCCTTTAGCTTTAGAAGAATCAGCTTGAGCTTTATACATTTCTTCAGAAACATTTTTCCATGCTTCATTAATAACTTCCATTGCTGAGTCAATTTCTTTAATATCCTTTGATTCATGTGCTTTTTTTAATGACTTAAGAGCTTCCTCAATAGGTTTCTTCTTATCATCTGACAATTTATCCCCATATTCTTTTAATTGATTCTCAGTTTGAAAAATCATTTGATCAGCAGAATTAAGCTTATCAACTTCCTCTTTGACTTTTTTATCTGCATCTGAATTTGCTTCTGCTTCTTTTTTCATTTTCTCAATTTCTTCTTCAGTAAGCCCAGATGAAGCTTCAATTCTTATATCCTGTGACTTACTGGTGGCTTTATCCAAAGCACTAACTTTTATTATTCCATTTGCATCGATATCAAAAGTCACTTCAATTTGAGGAGTTCCTCTTGGTGCAGGAGGAATTCCATCTAGATGAAATCTTCCTATTGTTTTATTATCTACTGCCATTGATCTCTCACCTTGTAATACATGTATCTCTACTGAAGGTTGATTATCAGCTGCTGTAGAAAAAATTTGAGATTTTTTTGAAGGAATTGTAGTATTTGATTCAATTAATTTTGTCATTACTCCACCCATTGTCTCAATACCTAATGATAAAGGTGTAACATCTAATAAAAGAATATCTTTAACATCTCCACTTAAAACTCCTCCTTGGATTGCCGCTCCAACAGCAACTACTTCATCAGCATTAACTCCTTTAGAAGGTTTTTTTTCAAAAAACTTTTCAACTTCACTTTGAATTATTGGAATCCTAGTAGAACCTCCTACTAAAAGAACCTCATTTATATCAGATTTTGACAATCCTGCATCGTCTAATGCCTTTTTAACTGGAGCCATAGATCTTTTAACTAAACTATTAGCTAATTTTTCAAAATTAGATCTAGTAAGAGTTGTTACAAGATGTTTTGGTCCAGAATCAGTAGCTGTTACATAAGGAAGATTTATCTCTGTTTGAGCTGATGATGAAAGTTCAATTTTTGCTTTTTCTGCAGCTTCTTTTAACCTTTGAAGTGCCATTGGATCCTTTCTTAAATCAATCGATTCGTTTTTTTTGAATTCTTCAGCAAGAAAGTCTATTATAACTTGATCAAAATCATCACCACCTAGGTGTGTATCACCGTTTGTTGATAACACTTCAAAAACTCCATCTCCTAATTCTAGAATTGAAATATCAAAGGTTCCACCTCCGAGATCATATACAGCTATTTTCTTATCCGATTTTCCTTTGTCTAAACCATAAGCAAGAGCAGCAGCAGTAGGTTCATTTATTATTCTTTGAACTTTTAATCCTGAAATTTCTCCAGCCTCTTTTGTAGCTTGTCTTTGAGAATCATTAAAATAAGCTGGAACAGTTATTACAGCCTCTGTTACACTTTGACCTAAATAATCCTCTGCTGTTTTCTTCATTTTTTGAAGTGTCATTGCAGAAAGCTCTTGAGGCGTATATAATCGTCCATCAATATCAACTCTTGGAGTGTCATTATCTCCTTTTACAACTTTATATGCAACATTAGAAACTTCTTTTTTTGATTCGGAAAATTTATTTCCCATAAATCTCTTTATAGAAGCTATAGTTTTTGTCGGGTTTGTCACAGCTTGTCTCTTAGCAGGATCCCCAACTTTAATTTCTCCACCATCAACAAATCCAATTACCGATGGGGTAGTTCTTTTTCCTTCAGCATTTGGTATTACGACAGATTCCTTGCCTTCCATAACAGAAACACATGAATTCGTTGTTCCTAAATCTATTCCAATAATTTTACTCATAATTAATTTTTAAATTATAAAATAACAAGCATTATGCCAAAAAAAATTAACTGACAGTCTGACAGAAAAAATTTACTTAATAATAAAGTATTAGTTTTATATTTATTTATGTAAACCTTCTATAATATATGAACTCAGATAAATATAAAAGAATTACAACTAATACTTTGTCTGAAATGAAAATTTCCGGTGAAAAAATAGCTATGCTTACTGCTTATGATTATACATTAGCTAAAATTATAGATAAAGCTGGTATAGATATTATACTAGTCGGGGACTCTGCATCAAACGTTATAGCTGGTCACGAAACAACACTACCAATAACTTTAGACCAAATGATATATCATGCCAGCAGTGTGATTAGAGCTGTAAAAAGATCATTAGTTGTTGTAGATTTACCATTTGGAACATATCAATCGGACTCAAAAGAAGCTTTAAGGTCAGCTATTAGAATTATGAAAGAATCAGGAGCCCATTCTGTAAAGTTAGAAGGAGGAAATCAAGTTGTTGAATCAATTGAAAGAATTCTTCAAGCAGGAATTCCTGTCATGGGACATCTTGGTCTTACCCCTCAATCAATATACAAGTTTGGCACATACAATGTTAGAGCTAAAGAAGAGAAAGAAGCTAATCAATTAATAAAAAATGCTAAAATTTTAGAAAAAATTGGATGTTTTAGTATTGTTTTAGAAAAAATTCCCGCAGCTTTAGCTAATAAAATTTCAAAGGCAATCAAAATTCCAGTAATAGGAATTGGAGCTGGAAACCAGGTAGATGGGCAAGTACTAGTTCTTCATGACTTTCTTGGAATGACTCAAAAATTTAATCCAAGATTCTTAAGAAGATATTTAAATCTCGGTGATGAAATTCAGAATGCTGTAAAAAAATACACCCTAGATGTTAAAAACTCTACTTTTCCAAATAAAAAAGAACAATACTAGCTTTTTTAGTGGAACCTGAAAAAATAATTTTTGAAGATAATCACATAATTGTAATTAATAAAAAATCGGGTGAGCTAGTTCAAAATGATAAAACAGGAGATATTTCTCTATTTGAAAAAGTTAAAAATCACCTGAAAATTAAATATTCAAAGCCAGGAAACGTTTTTCTAGGATTAGTACATAGAATTGATAGACCAACAAGTGGTGTTGTAATTTTTGCAAAAACGTCTAAAGCTCTTACAAGATTAAATAATCAATTTAAAAATAGAATAACTAAAAAAATTTATATTGCTATTGTGTCTAATAAATTTCCTAATAATGACGGATCTCTTGAACATTGGTTGTTAAGAAATAGACTCAAAAATAAATCTATCTCATACAATAAAAAAGTTGAGAATAGTAAAAAAGGTATTCTTCACTACAGAAAGAGACAAAAACTTAAGAATTATTCAATTCTAGAAATTGAATTAGAAACTGGGAGACATCATCAAATAAGATCACAACTAAGCAAAATAGGTTTTCCTATAATGGGTGATTTAAAATATGGCTTTAAAAGATCAAATATTGGCAGCTATATAGGTCTACACGCCTACAAACTCAATATTAATCACCCAATAACTAAAAATACTATTGAATTTATTGCTTCAAAACCGAATTATGGGATATGGCAAGACGTTCTTTTCGATTAAATTGAACTGCTTTTCTCTTTATTATATCAACAATTGGTTTCCTTTCTATTTTACTTTCAAGCCACGATAAAATATCTAAATAAAGAAAAGATCTTTTTTCATATGGATCATTTTCATATTTTTTTAATTCAATAAACAAATCCTTAAAAGCATGTTTTAAATCTTGAGGATATATCTCTCCAAGTCTTCTTACAAACCTAATCATTGCTTTCTGAACTTCATGTAAATCATTCATTTTAATCAAAAACTTATAAGTATCCCTTAATTGTTTTTCTAGATGATAATCAAATCCAGCCTCATAATGTGCAAAGATATTAAGAACTCTTGAAAAACATAATAAATCCTCACGCATCTTAAGGTCTTTATTAGTTATTATTCTATCTAAATAAAAAATACAGTTCTCATAATCTTCTTTACCAAAATATATACATGCTATTTTATAATAAAACATCATTACGCGATGAGCATCAATTTGATTCTTATAATCCTTAATACCTTGTAAGACTGATGGAATATACTTTAAGCCTTGGTCAAAATTTCCTTCCAAAAAACAAAGATTAACTAAATTGCTATAGTTAAATTGAAAAACTAAGGCCCCTAAATTATCGTTTTTTGGAAAGGTTTTACTTTCAACTCTTTTTTTCATCAGATTTAATACTTTTTTTAATTTAATTGGATACTTAATTAGCACAAGGCTTTCCATTAAATAATTATTACCTTTTAAATAAAATACTGGATGAACTGAAATCATTTTTGGAAATTCTTCAAACATTTTCACCCATTTTGATGAATATTTATAAGTAGATAGAAAATCTTGAATTAAAAAACTATACCAAACATATGCTTTGTAATACCACAATTTTTCTCTAAAACCTAAATCCCTCTCCTGAATTTTTGATATTCTTTCATAAAAAAACTGAGTTATTTCTCGAAACTCTTTATCACTTTTAGCATAACCTGCCTTAATTAGTCTTTGATACAATTCTAGAGAAAGATTAGACAACTGTGTAGATATATAATTTTGCTTACCCAGTAAATCAGCTTCTTTAATAAGTTCCTCCGCTCGATTCGATAAACCTCTAGTTATATATTGAGATTCAATAACCTTTTCAAGTTCTACTATGTCATAAGCGATATATTTTTCTTCATGATTTAGAGCTAAAATTTTAGCCTTATCCAAGACCTTTAAACTCTGTTTATATAATCCTTTTTGATATAATAAGGTAGCGAAATCCAATTGCTCTCTAATTTGTATCCTAACATTTTTTAGAACTGGATTTAATCTTAAACTAATTAAAATTTGTTTATACAAATGTGCTTTCAAATTAGATAATTGCTGTTTCTTTACAATTCCTTTTTCTAGAATAACCTCTTCATTATAAATATTCACTTTTTCCATCAAATTAAAAAGACTTAAATATTTAGAATCTTCATTTGAATCCATACGTCCAACATATAATTTAAATTGTCTCTTTTCAGATTTTGTCAACGATTTAATTAAAACAAATAAATTATCTTTTTGATCACTTGTCATTGTAAATAGTTAAAGTTTAAGCACCTGTAAATTAATTACTTAAAAAATTAATAACACCATCGAATATTGTAATGCAAATATATATATTTTAAAGAATTTATTAAGATAATATGTATATTGTGCTAGTTATATAACAATAGTTTTAGTGAATTTATGGAGTACGTTGAAATTTTTGATACTACCCTTCGAGATGGTGAACAAGTGCCTGGTTGTAAATTAGACTCTAGAACTAAATTAATAATTGCGGAACAACTTGATCTTCTTGGTGTTGATGTTTTAGAAGCAGGTTTCCCAATATCTAGTCCAGGAGATTTCAAAGCTGTGGATGAAATCTCAAAAATAATTAAAAATGCTACGGTCTGTGGGCTTACAAGAGCTGTGAAAAAAGATATAGATGTTGCAGTAGAAGCACTTAAAAGAGCAAAAAAACCAAGAATTCATACTGGAATAGGAACTTCAGATAACCACATAAAATACAAATTTAAAACTAATAAAGAACATATTATTGAAAGAGCTGTTAGTGCAGTAAGTCACGCAAAAAAATATGTCGAAGATGTAGAATTTTATGCTGAAGATGCTGGAAGAACAGAAAATAAATTTCTAGCTCGTGTTTGTGAAGAAGTTATTAAAGTTGGGGCAACTGTTCTCAATATTCCTGATACAACAGGTTATTGTTTACCTGAAGAATATGGTAAAAAAATTAAATTTTTAATGGAAAATGTTAAGGGTATTCACAAAGCAAGAATTTCTTGTCATTGTCATAATGATCTAGGTTTAGCAACATCTAACTCAATAGCTGGAGTTCAAAATGGAGCGAGACAAATTGAATGTACTATTAATGGAATTGGAGAAAGAGCTGGAAATACATCACTTGAAGAAGTCGTTATGATTATGAGACAACATCCAAATTTAGGCTTAAATACAAAAATTAAATCTAAAATGCTTCATGGTATTAGCAAACTAGTTTCAGAAAGTATGGGGATGCCTGTTCAACCGAATAAAGCTATTGTAGGGGCCAATGCTTTTGCACATAGTTCAGGAATTCATCAAGATGGTGTTATAAAAAAAAGGGAAACTTATGAAATAATCAACCCCAAAGACGTTGGTGTTAATGAATCCTCAATCGTTCTGACTGCTAGAAGTGGAAGAGCCGCTCTTGCTTACAGAGCTAAACACGTTGGTTATGAATTAAATAAATTGCAATTAGATAAAGTTTATAAAGAATTCTTAAAAGTTGCAGATATTCAAAAAGAAGTATGCGATGAAGATATTTCAAAAATTATTAAATCTAGCAACATATAATTTTTTAAATGAAAAAAACACTTTTTGATAAAGTATGGGACTCTCATATAGTAAAGTCAATTAAAAATGGACCAGATGTCCTTTTTATCGACCGTCATATGGTTCATGAAGTAACTAGTCCTGTTGCTTTTTTGAGTTTAAAAAAGAGAAAAATAAAGGTTTTGTACCCTAATAGAACCTTTGCTACTGCAGATCATAACACCCCTACAATAAATCAACACCTTCCAGTCTCTGATCCACTCTCAGCAAATCAATTAAAAGCTTTAGAAGAAAACGCAAAAGATCATAATATATCATATTGGGGATTAGGCCATAAAAAGAACGGAATAGTACATGTTATTGGTCCCGAATATGGTATAACTCTACCTGGTGCAACAATTGTGTGCGGTGATTCACATACTTCTACCCATGGAGCATTTGGAGCAATAGCTTTTGGAATAGGAACCTCTGAAGTTGAAATGGTCCTAGCGACTCAATGCATAATTCAAGATAAACCAAAAAAAATGAGAATTACAATAAATGGTGATTTAAGTAAAGGTGTAACACCAAAAGATGTAGCTCTTTTTATTATATCTAAACTCACTACCTCTGGAGCTACCGGATATTTTGTTGAATATTCTGGAAAAGTCTTTAAGTCTTTATCTATGGAAGGTAGAATGACTGTTTGTAATCTTAGCATTGAAATGGGTGCGAGAGGTGGTATAATTGCTCCAGATGAAAAAACTTTTGATTATATAAAAAATAAAGAATTTACTCCAAAAAATTCAGAATTTGAAAAAGCTATGGAATACTGGAAAAAGTTAAAATCTGATGATGATGCAACATTTGATAAAGAATATCTTTTTGATGGAAGTAAAATTGACCCAATGATTACTTTTGGAACAAACCCAGGAATGGGCATATCAATATCAAAAATTATTCCTAAAGCTTCTTCAGTCACTGGAGACTCAACAACATATCAAAAAGCTCTTGAATATATGGGATATAATGAAGGTGAAAAAATGATAGGTAAAAAAATTGATTTTATTTTTTTAGGAAGTTGTACTAATGGTAGAATTGAGGATTTTAGAGCATTTACAGATGTTGTAAAGGGAAGAAAAAAAGCTAAAAATGTCACTGCTTGGTTAGTTCCAGGATCACATAAAGTTCTAGAATCAATTAAAAATGAAGGTTTATTAAAGATTTTAAATGAATCTGGTTTTGAATTAAGAGAACCTGGATGCTCTGCTTGCTTAGCTATGAACGATGATAAAATACCTGAAGGAAAATATGCAGTAAGCACATCTAATAGAAATTTTGAAGGTAGACAAGGACCAGGCTCAAGAACTCTATTGGCAAGTCCTATAATTGCAGCTGCAGCTGCTATAACTGGAAAAGTTACTGATCCAAGAAATTTTATATAACAACATATGGCCTACGATAAATTTAATGTTTTAACCAGTACAGCTATCCCTCTTCCAGTTGAAAACGTTGATACAGATCAAATAATTCCAGCTAGATTCCTAAAAGCTATTGAAAGAAAAGGTTTTGGAGATAATCTTTTTAGAGATTGGAGGTTTTTTCAAGACAACACTCCTAAAAAAGATTTTATTTTAAACAACAGTAATTTTAGAGGTAATATTCTTATTACTGGAAAAAATTTTGGTTCTGGGTCATCAAGAGAGCACGCCGCTTGGGCAATCTATGACTACGGCTTTAGATGTGTGGTATCTTGTTTTTTTGCAGATATTTTTAGAAATAACTGTTTAAACATTGGAGTTTTACCAGTTCAAGTTTCTGTTATTTTTTTAGAAAATATTTTTAAAAGTATAGAAAAATACCCAAAATCTAAATTTAAAATTGATCTTCCAAATCAAATAATTACAAATATTGAAAATAATAAATATGAAAATTTTAATATTAGTCCTTACAAAAAAGAAAATATGTTAAATGGTTATGATGATATCGATTATTTAACTAGTCTTAAAGATGATATAATTACTTTTGCAAATAGATCACCTCTTTAACTAAAATTATTAATGGAGAATAGAGTGATAGAAATAATGGATACAACTCTTAGAGATGGAGAACAAACCTCTAGTGTTTCATTTTCAGCATCAGAAAAACTAACTCTCGCTAAACTTCTTTTAAATGAATTAAAAGTAGATAGAATAGAAATTGCCTCTGCTAGAGTTTCTGATGGGGAATTTAAAGCTGTGAAAAGTATAACGGAATGGGCTAAAAAAAATAATCTTCTAAATAAGATTGAAATTCTAACCTTTGTTGATAATGGTATTTCTCTAGATTGGATGCTAAAAACTAACGCAAAAGTTCAAAATCTTCTTACCAAAGGTTCTTTGAATCACCTTAAATTTCAATTAAAACAAAAACCAAAAGAACACTTTATATCTATATCAAAAAATATATCCGCGGCTAATAATTTTGGAATTGAAACAAATGTTTATCTTGAAGACTGGAGCAATGGAATGAGAAATTCAAAAAATTACGTTTTTGAATTTTTAAATTTCATTTCAAATCAGCAAATTAAACGAGTTTTACTCCCTGATACTCTAGGCATCTTAAATCCAAGAGAAACTTTTGATTATTTATCGGAAATAATCAATAAACATCCTGATATTCATTTTGATTTTCATGGTCATAATGACTATGATTTAGGAGTAGCAAATTCTCTTGAATCATTAAAAGCAGGTGTTAAAGGTTTACACCTGACTGTTAATGGTATGGGTGAAAGAGCTGGTAATGCACCAATGGCTAGTGTAATTGCTGCTATAAACGATTTTTTTCCAGAAATAAAAAATTCAGTCAATGAAAAGTCATTACATAAAGTTAGTAAACTTGTATCAACTCTAACTGGTTTTAGAATACCAGCAAATAAACCAATAGTTGGAGAAAATGTTTTTACACAAACTTCGGGTATTCATGCTGATGGTGATACTAAGAAAAATTTGTATTATAATGATTTAATTCCAGAAAGATTTGGCAGAAAAAGAAAATATGCTCTAGGCAAAACATCAGGAAAAGCTAATATTAAAAAAAATCTACAAGACCTTGGTTTAACTCTAAATGATAGTGAAATTAAAATTGTCACAAAAAAAGTCATTGAATTAGGTGATAAAAAAGAAAGAGTAACAACAGAAGACCTTCCATACATTATATCTGATATTTTAGGTAGTGAAAGTATACGGAAAAAAGTTAAAATTCAATCATATGTTCTGTCTCATGCAAAAGGATTAAGTGCCTCAACTTCAGTTGCTATTAAAATAAAAGATAAAATTTTTGAAGAAAACAGTTCAGGAGATGGTCAATATGATGCTTTTTGGAATGCTATAAACAAAATATACAAAAAACAAAAAATTGATTTACCAATATTAATTGATTATGCTGTAAGGATTCCTCCCGGAAGTAATTCTGATGCATTATGTGAAACTTCAATTTCTTGGAAAAATAAAAGTAATGAGTTTACAACAAGAGGATTAGACTCAGATCAAACTGTATCTGCAATTAAAGCTACTGAAAAAATGTTAAATATTCTTTATTCTAAAAATAAAACATGAATCTAAATATTGCTATTCTTGCGGGAGATGGTATCGGTCCTGAAATTACAAATGAAGCTATAAAGGTCTGTAATGCAATTGGGAAAAAATTTAATCACAATATTAATTGGAAAAAAGCTTTAACTGGTGCTGCTGCAATTGATAAATATAATGATCCATATCCAGATGAAACTCATGAAATTTGTAAAGAAGCTGATTCAATTCTTTTTGGTGCAATTGGACATCCAAAATATGACAATAATCCTTCTGCAAAAATTCGTCCAGAACAAGGTCTTCTTAAAATGCGAAAAAAATTAGGTCTTTTCGCTAATATTAGACCAACATTTACTTTTCAATCATTAATAAATAAATCTCCTTTGAAAAGGGAAATAATAAATGGAACAGATTTAATTTTTGTTAGAGAATTAACTAGTGGTATTTATTTTGGTAAAAATGGAAGAAAAGATAATGGGAATACTGCATTTGATACATGTACATACAAAAGAAATGAAATAATTAGATTAGCAAGAAAAGGATTTGAATTAGCAATGAAAAGATCAAAAAAATTATGTTGTGTTGATAAAGCAAATGTCCTAGAAAGCTCTAGACTATGGAGAGAAACGGTTCAATCAATGGAAAGAGATTACCCTGAAGTTCAAGTAAGTTATGAATTTGTTGATGCCATAGCTATGAGGCTTATCCAATGGCCAACTACTTATGATGTTTTAATAACTGAAAATCTTTTTGGAGATATCTTAACTGACGAAGCATCCGTAATTTCTGGATCAATGGGATTGATGCCCTCTGCATCAATTGGTGATAAAAATAGTCTTTTTGAACCCATTCATGGATCTTTTCCTCAGGCTACAGGTAAGAATATAGCCAATCCCCTAGCAATGATACTTTCTGCTTCAATGATGTTTGATATGGCTTTTAATCTAAAAGATGAAGCAAAGTGTATAAAAAAGGCTGTAGAAAAATCACTTGAAAAAGAAATTCTAACTGAAGATCTTATCGATAATAAAGAAAAAGCTTTTAAAACTAGTGATGTGGGGACCTTTCTAACTAAACAAATTTTATCATAAATCAGATTATAACAACCAATACTATATGATTTTTTTCATTGCAGTCATTGAATTACGTAATTCATAACCTATAATCTCTACGGGATGAAATCGAATAATTTCATTTACATCAATCAATTTTTTATTATCAACACACGTTTCTTTAGTGTATTTAGAGCCATCACCTATTAAACTAGCATCAATTTTTTTCATAAAATCAGCAAGCAAAGGTTTGGCTTCATGATCAAATAAATAACATCCATATTCAGCAGTATCAGAGATTACTCTATTCATCTCAAATAATTTTTTTCTTGCAATTAAATTTGCAATTAATGGGGTTTCATGTAATGATTCATAATAAGCTGATTCTTCTTTAATACCAGATGCTAACATTGTATCAAATGCTAATTCAACTCCAGCTCTAACAAATGCAACCATTAAAAGTCCATTATCAAAAAAATTCTGTTCACTTATTTCATCAGTAGTAATTTTAGTTTTTTCAAATGTAGTCTCAGCAGTTGCAGCTCTCCATTCCAACAAGTTCTTATCACCATTATTCCAATCTTCCATCATCTTTCTAGAAAAAGCTCCTGACATAATATCATCCATATGTTTTTGAAATAAAGGAGTTAATATTTTTTTTAATTGCTCTGAAAGTTCAAATACTTCTATTTTTGCAGAATTAGATAATCTATCCATCATATTAGTGATTCCTCCATGCTTTAAAGCTTCGGTTATCGTCTCCCAACCGTATTGAACTAACCTAACAGCATATCCACCGTTTATTCCTTTCTCTATCATCTTGTCAAAACATAAAATTGAACCCGTTTGCAAAATCCCACAAAGTATTGTTTGCTCACCCATTAAATCTGATTTTACTTCAGCAACAAATGAAGACTCCAAAACTCCTGCACGATGTCCTCCAGTTGCATAAGCATAAGCTTTTGCTTGATCAAGACCAATTCCATTAGAATCATTTTCTGGATGAACAGCAATCAATGTTGGTACACCAAAACCCCTTTTATATTCCTCTCTAACCTCAGATCCTGGACACTTGGGCGCTACCATTATAACAGTTAAATCCTTTCTTATTTTTATTCCTTCTTCAACTATATTAAAACCATGAGAATAAGATAATGTGGCCCTTTTTTTCATTAAAGGCATTACAGAAGAGACTACTAGGGTATGATTCTTATCCGGAGTTAAATTTAAAACTAAGTCAGCATTTGGAATCAAATCTTTAAAACCTCCAACTTTAAAATCATTCTTTATTGCATTAAGATATGAATCTCTTTTTTCTTTTATAGCATCATCTCTTAATGCATAAGAAATATCCAAACCTGAATCTCTCATATTAAGCCCCTGATTTAATCCCTGTGTTCCACATCCAATAATTACAATTTTTTTTCCTTTTAAAACTGAAATTCCATTATCGAATTCAGATAAATCCATAAATCTACACTGTCCTAATTGATACAATTGATCTCGCAATGAAAGCTGATTAAAGTAATTATCCATTTGATTAATTTTTTTTATTATTTTCTTTAAAAGTATTTAATATTTCTGATATACCCATTTTAGATTTAGTAACTGATATTCTTCCAGATCTAACAAATTGAAGAAGTCCAAGTGGTTTTAAATCATTATATAATTTTTCCGTTTCATCTCTAAATCCTGTTTTTTCAATAACAAAAAATTCAGGTGAAACAGTAACAATATTAGCATGACTTTGTTTAATAATATTTTGTATTTGCCTCTCTTCAAATAAAGAGTTAGACTTAACTTTATAAAGAGCAGATTCTTGAAAAATTGTCTCTTCATCAGTATGATAAAAAGCCTTAATAACGTCAACTTGTTTTTCTATTTGCTTAACTAAATTATCAATTTTATCAAAGCTAACTTTTACAACAATTACAAATCTAAAAACATCTTTTATCTCAGATTCTGAGGATGAAAAACTATCTAAATTTATATGTCTTTTAAGAAAAATTGCTGAAACTCTATTTAATAATCCAACATTATTCTCACTATAAACAGAAATTGTATATGTTTTTAATTTCATTTTATTCAAGTCTTATTTCTGAAACACTAGCTCCTGAAGGGATCATAGGAAAAACATTATCTTCTTTTTCAACACAAACTTCTAAAAAAAAAGGTTTTTGAGATAAAATCATCTCTTTTACTGCTGAATCTAATTGATTTCTTTCCTTAACTCTAATAGAATCAATATTATAACCTTTTGCAATAGTAACAAAATCAGGATTTACCATCTTAGTAGATGCATATCTTTTATCAAAAAACATCTGCTGCCATTGTCTAACCATTCCTAAAAATTCATTATTTAAAACAACTATCTTAACAGCCACTTTAGTTTGAAAAATTGTACCTAATTCTTGAATTGTCATTTGGTATCCACCATCTCCAATTATAGCAACTACTTCTCTTTCTGGAGCCCCCATCTTTGCACCAATTGCGGCAGGCAATGCGAAACCCATTGTTCCAAGACCTCCAGAAGTAATATTACTTTGAGAATTATTAAATTTAGCATAACGACATGCAACCATTTGATGTTGTCCAACATCTGATACAATTATGGCATCACCCTTTGAATATTTATTTATAGATTCAATAACTTCACCCATTGTTAAACCTTTTTTAGTTGGAAATAAATCATCCTTAATTACTTTTTTATACTCAATTTTCTTTAATTTCTTAAAGCGATTAATCCACAAGGATAAATCATTTTGTCTAACTTTTTTATGTAATAAATCAAGACTTTTTTTACAATCACCAAGAATAAATGTATCAGCTATTACATTTTTATTTATTTCTGAAGGATCAATTTCTAAATGTATAACTTTTGCTTGTTTGGCATAAGTTTTAAGATCTCCCGTTACTCGATCATCAAACCTCATTCCTACAGCAATTAGAACATCACACTCATTTGTTAATAAATTAGGTGCATAATTACCATGCATTCCAACCATGCCCATATTTAAAGGATGAGATGTTGGAAGAGCAGATAATCCTAATATAGTACAAACTGCTGGTATTCCAGATTTTTCAACAAAACTTTTTAACTCATCCTCAGCTTTTCCCAATAAAACTCCTTGACCCCAGACAATTAAAGGTTTTTTTGCATTATTTATAAAATTGATAGCTTCATCTATTTTCTCAAGATTAATTTCAGGAAAAGGATTATAACTCCTAATTCCTAAACACTTTTCATACTCAAAATCAAAAAATTCGAATTGAGCATCTTTGGTAATATCTATTAATACAGGTCCTGGTCTACCAGAACGAGCAATATAAAATGCTTTTGCCATTGCTGAAGGAATTTCACTGGCTTTTGTTATTTGAAAACTCCATTTAGTTACAGGTATTGAAATTCCAATAATATCAGTTTCTTGAAAGGCATCTGTCCCGAGTAGATGTGAAGCTACCTGTCCAGTAATACAAACTATTGGAGTTGAGTCAATTAAAGCATCTGCTATACCCGTAATCAAATTAGTTGCACCTGGTCCTGAAGTTGCAACAGCTACACCAACCTTTCCTGAAGTTCTAGAAAATCCTTGAGCTGCATGAACCGCTCCTTGTTCATGTCTAGTTAAAATATGATGAATTTTATCTTGAAATTTAAATAATTCATCATAAACAGGCATAATAGCCCCTCCAGGATAACCATAAATTAAATCAACTCCCTCTAAAAGCAAACAATGAATAACAGCCTCAGCTCCAGAAATTTGTTTTATTATATTTTTATCTCTCCTTATTTTTTCAGTACTCTCCATAGTTAATTTTGATCAGTTACACATCCTTCAGATGCATTTGATACTGATTTAATATATTTATATAATACACCTATATTAAATTTATATAATGGTTTTTTCCACTTTTTTCTTCTTTTATCTAATTCATCGTCAGTTAATTTAACATTCAAAGAATTTTTTTCAGCATCAATAATTATTATATCTCCATTTTTAATTAAACCTATAACTCCTCCTTCTTGAGCTTCAGGCACTATATGTCCAACAACGAATCCATGAGTTCCACCAGAAAATCTTCCATCAGTTATTAATGCAACACTTTTTCCTAAACCAGACCCCATTATTGCTGCTGTAGGTTTTAACATTTCAGGCATTCCTGGTCCACCCTTTGGACCTTCATATCTAATGACTATAACATCCCCTTCTTTAACATCACCATTTTTTATACCATCATTTGCTTCAAACTCACTATCAAAAACCTTAGCAGGTCCTTCAAATTTTAATCCTTCTTTACCTGTAATTTTTGCTACTGAACCTTGCTTTGCTAAATTTCCTTTTAATATTCTTATATGACCTGTTTTCTTTATAGGATCATCAATAGTTTTAATAATTTTTTGATTCTTTTTTAATGAAGATACTTTTTCTAAATTTTCCTCAAGAGTTTTACATGTAACTGTTATACAATCCTCATACAACATTCCATTTTCAAGCATATATTTAAGAACTGCAGGAACTCCCCCAGCCTCATGAAGATCGTTCATTAAATATTTTCCACTTGGCTTTAAATCTGCAAGGAATGGAGTAGAGTCACTAACTTTTTGAAAATCATCAAGAGTTAAATCAACGTCAGCAGCTTTAGCAATTGCTAAGAAATGAAGTACAGCATTAGTAGAACCACCTAAAACTGTTATTAACCGCAGTCCATTTATTAAAGATTTTTTAGTCACAATATCCTTTGGTTTAACGTCATTTACTAACAAATTTTTAAGATAAAAACCAATTCTTTCGCATTCCTCCTCTTTGTCTTTGCTTATAGCAGGATTTGAAGAATTATAGGGTATAGACATTCCGCAAGCCTCGATAGCAGATGACATAGTATTTGCAGTATACATTCCTCCACAAGCTCCTGGACCAGGACATGCCTTTTCAATCACAGACTTATAATACTTTTCATCTATTTTTCCGGCAACTTTTTCTCCCCAAGCCTCAAATGCAGAAACTACGTCTAATTTTTTTTCACCCAAACAACCTGGAGCTATAGTTCCTCCATAAACCAAAATAGAAGGTCTATTTAATCTTAACATAGCTATTAATGCACCAGGCATATTTTTGTCACAACCAACAACAGTGATTAAAGCATCATAAGACATTGCTTGTACAACAGTCTCAATAGAATCTGATATTATATCTCTAGATGGGAGTGAATATCTCATTCCTGGGGTTCCCATTGATATTCCATCACTTACTCCAATAGTATTAAAAATTAATCCTAATAAATTTTCATTATTTATTCCGTTTTTAATAATCTTAGACAAATCATTTAAATGCATGTTACAAGGGTTTCCCTCATATCCAGTTGAAGCAATTCCCACTAAAGGTTTGCTAAAATCATCACCTCTCATTCCTATAGCATGTAACATCGCTTGAGCAGCTGGTTGAGTAGGGTCTTGAGTAACTATTTTACTATATTTATTTAACTCCATTATACTAGATAATTAACAAAATTAAATCTTAGACTATTTCTATTTGTTTTTATAATACCACATAGAATTATAGTCAAATTAATCTAACTATAGTTAAAGAATTGATTTTCAATTAGTTTTATCGTTTTTTTTAACACATTCAATCATGCTCTTTTATTATATCATTTTAAATTATATTTGATTTTAAATTATATAAAGTGACAATTAAAAAAATAAAATCAATTCAAGAAACATTTTTTGAAAATCAAGAAACTTTGAATGTTAAAAAAAGAATTAATTACTTAAAGAAACTTAAAAATGTTTTAAAAGAAAAATCCCGAAATATTTTTGAAGCACTATATAAAGATTTAAAAAAATCAAATTTTGAGGCTTTTACAAGTGAAACTTTACTGGTAAATAAAGAGCTTAATACTATAATTAATAATTTGAAAGAATGGTCTAAACCCAAAAAAATTTCCAGTTCTTTAATAAATTTTCCATCAAAAGACTATTTAATTCCTGAACCCTATGGAAACATTTTAATGATTTCTCCATGGAATTATCCTTTTCAACTTTCTCTTACACCATTAATTGGAGCTGTTGCTTCAGGAAATACAATTGTTCTTAAACCTTCAGAATCTGCTCCAAATACATCAAAAATAATTAATGAAATAATTAGCTCTGTTTTCCCAGATGAATGGGTGAAAGTAATTGAAGGTGATGCTAATACTGCGCAAAATCTATTAAAAGAAAAATGGGATTATATTTTCTATACGGGAAGTACTAGAGTAGGAAAAATTGTTGCAAAAGCTGCAGCTGAAAATTTAACCCCAACTACACTTGAATTAGGAGGAAAAAGTCCCTGTATAATTGATAGTTCTGTTCCTATCAAAAAAACCGCAAAGAGAATTGTATGGGGTAAATTTATTAATTGCGGACAAACATGTATTGCTCCTGATTATATTTTAGTTGAAAAAAGTATTAAAAAAGATCTTATTAATAATATTATCGAAGAAATTGAAATCGCTTTTTCCAAAAAAATTAATAATTCAAAAGATTATGGAAGAATAATCCATAAAAATCATTTGAATAAACTATTAAAATCATTGAAAAATCAAAAAATTATATATGGAGGAATCAGTGACAAAAAGAATCTTTATTTAAGTCCAACCATTGTAGATGAACCTAATTTAAATAGTGAATTAATGTTAGAAGAAATTTTCGGCCCCATTCTTCCAATAATTTCCTATGAGAATAATAACAAAATCTTTCAGATAATTAAAAGTTTAGAAAAACCTCTTGCTTTCTACGTTTTTAGTAAAAACAAAGATTTCATAAATCTAATGTTAAATAAATTCTCCTTTGGAGGAGGTGTTATTAACGACACTTTAATTCATTTCGCAAACATCAATTTACCTTTTGGAGGTATAGGATCTAGTGGAATGGGTGCTTATCACGGAGAGCACAGTTTTAAACTTTTTTCTCATTTAAAACCCATTGTAAAAAGATCGTTTATATTTGATTTTCCTCAGCGTTTTGCTCCATATCCAAAATCATTAAAATTTTTAAAATTTTTATTGAATAGACTATGAAAGAAAAAAATGTAAGTGAATCAATCTTGTATAGAAGATCGGTTAGAGTTTATGACAAGTCTAAAGAAATTGATGAAAAAATTGTCAAAAAATGTGTTGAGCTATCTACATTAGCCCCTAACAGTTGTAATCTTTAATTATGGAAATTTTATCATATAATATCTAAAAGAAATTGTACTGAAATAGCAAAAAATTGTTTTAATCAATCTTCTGCTAAAACTTCTAAACAATTTGTAATCCCTGTTGTTAGATCTGATTTGTGGAAAAACAGATTAAAAGCAAATATTGATTTTATAAAAATAAATAAAGATTGTTCTGAGGATAATATAATGAGTGCGATTAAATACTATGAAAAAATCATGCCCAAATTGTACAAAGGATTTTCTCCATTTAGAGGTTTTATTCATTCTGTAGTTATGAAATATAGAGGTTTATTTAAACCTACATATCGAGAAGTCAAATCAAACGATTTAAGAATAGTTGCTCACAAAAGCCTTGCTCTAGCAGCTCAAAACTTTATGATATCAATGGCCTCTTACGGCTACGACACATGCCCTATAAAAGGTTTTGACTCTAAAAGAATAATGAAAATTTTAAAACTTTCTAAAAAATCAGAAATCAATATGGTAATTAGCTGTGGAATAAGAACTAAAAAAGGAATTTATGGAAAACGTTTTAGGGTTCCTCTAGATTCAATTTACCATAAATTGTAACGATAAATCTCCACTCCTTTTTTTTTAGAAAACTGCTTTGATCTTTCTAAACCTTTTATCAACCAATCTTTAAATTCATTTTTACTAGAATATTGTATTGATGAATTTAATAATTCTAAATCCGTATTTATCTGAGCATAAAAAGGTTGTGACGCTGAATTAAAATTAATTGCCTGAAAAGTTGCCCACTTTTGACCATAAGATACAATTTTTCTCACTCTTCCATTTGGAAATCTAAAACTAAATTGATCTTTTATTTCCAATTTTTTTCTGTCATCAACATACAAAGAAATTAGAACAAAATCATTTTTCAACATACTATATATTTCAGGATCAGACCATACGTTCTCTTCCATTCTTCTGCAATTAACACATGCCCAACCTGTAAAATCAATTAGAATAGGCTTATTAATTTCTTTCGCATATTTAAAGCCTTCGTTATAATCTTTAAAACAATTTAAATTTAAAGGACAACCATTATTATTTTTCTTTATTGTATAGAACTCTGGAGGCGGGAAACCACTTAAAAATTTTAATTCATTCTCTTCAGTAAACAAACTAAAAAAAAGATAAAAACTAAAAAAGAATGGTATAAAACTAAACAAGTTTAATTTTAAACTAGAATAAATATTTTTAAATACATTAAAACCACCAACCAAATAAAATCCAAATAATAAACTTATTAAACCCCAAAGAATTATAAAAATTTCTCTTTTTAGCAAATTCCATTCACCTATTAAATCAGCATTAGACAAAAACTTTAATGCTAAAGCCAGTTCAAAAAAACCTAGAGTCACCTTTAAAGTCTCCATCCACCCTCCTGATTTAGGAATACTCTTAATTAATTTTGGAAAAAAAGACAAAATAGAGAATGGTACCCCTAATGCAAAGCCAAAACCAAGCATACCAAAAGTTAATTCAATAGGACCATTAGTGTTAAAAGATCCTGCAAGAAGTGACCCTAAGATTGGCCCTGTACATGAAAATGAAACAATTGATAGAGTTAATGCCATAAAAAAGATGCCTAAAATACTTTTTAAATTTGAAGATGATTCAGTCTTATTAGCCCATGAACTTGGTAAAGAAATATCATAATATCCAAAAAATGAAAAAGCAAAAAAAACAAAAACAATAAAAAAAATAAAATTAATGGTAACATTAGTTGATATTGTATTTAGAATTCCAGGATCTAAAAAATCAATAAAATGAAATGGAAGACTTAAAATAAAGTAAACTAAAATTATAAAAAACCCATAAAGTGATGAGTTCAATACTCCATTACTTTTATTGTTTGACTGTTTTAAAAAATATGATACTGTTAAAGGCATCATTGGCAAAACACAAGGGGTTAAAAGTGCTAATATGCCACCAATAATACCAAGAAGAAAAGTTTTAAAATAAGAAATCTCATCCTTTTTAGATTCTTTTATCTCTTTAAACTGCTTGTTTTTAAAATCTAACAATAATTCTTTTGATTTAAAAACACTTTTTTTATCCAATAATTGTTCTGAATAAACAAAATTATCACTAAGAGATATGGTTAAAATTTCAGATCTAAAAATACAAAGCTTGTCATCACAAGCTTGATAATTTACCTCTATATCAATTTTTTGTAATTTTTGATCAACCAATTTAACTTCTTGGGTGAAAATTGCCTCATTCTCAAAAAAATTTAAATTTAATTGGAAAAGATTATCATATTTTTTTAAAGATTCACTTTCCCGAAAAACTCCTAACAATTCATAACCCTTTTTATCTCTAAAAACAAACTCGGTCGGTTCTGCTCCTCCTTTGGGGAGATTTTGAGAATATAATCGCCAATTATCATCAATATAAGCCTCAATGGTTATTAAATAATTATGATCAGATATTTTTTGAATATTTGAATTCCAAATTACAGGTTCCTCAATCTGTGAAAAACAATAAAAGCTTAATAAAAAATAAAAAGAAAAGAATCTTAAGAAATACATGATATTTGTAAAACTTTTGTTGAATTTTTATCAGCAGCAAAACGACTGTCAAGTCTTTTCCCAACAACCCAAACTACATCTTTATTTGAAACTAATAACCACTGGTTTTCTTTATCATAAATTGAATATTTCTCATCCTTAAAATATTTGCTAACTAATTTTTTCCCTTTCATTCCTATTGGATAAAAATAATCTTTTGACTCTGGTTTTCTTAAATATAATGGATCTTTAATTTTATTTAAATCAATCCATGCAAATCTATGGTTTAATAATTTTTTATCATAACTATTAATATATTTAAAATCAAGATTTATAGGCAATTTTACTTTTTTATCATTTAAATCTAATAGATATTTGCTCTTTTCTATTTCTTTTATCTTATTTATAATTAATTCTCCTCTATCAACTAACATTCTATGAGTTTTAGAAAATAATTGTTTTCCAGTGGAAGACAATAATAACTTTGAAATATCCTTAGATTTAAATCCATACAAAGAAAATAATTCATGTAAATAAAAATTTAAAGTTTTCAATTTTAATAATTGATCAATATTTACTCTTATTAGTGAATTATCATATACAAATATTTTTTTTCTAATTTTTTCTATAGAATTATTTATAAATTCTCTTGTTTCATGAAGATTTCGTAGTGTAGTTCTAAATTTATTCAAAAAATCAGGAATCATCATTTCAATATCTGGAACAATTTTGTTTCTAAATTTATTTCTCAAATAATAATTTTCAATATTTGAATTATCCTCTCTCCATGAAAGATTATTTTTCTTTGCATAATTAATAATTTCTTTTTTTGAAATAAACAATAATGGTCTAACCACTTTATTTTTATTAATAATTCCAAGAAGACCTTTTAATCCAGAACCTCTAGATGAATTTATAAGAAAAGTTTCAAATTGATCATTTAGATGATGAGCAGTAAAAATAAAATCAAAATAAAAAATATTTTGCAACTCAAAGAACCATTTATACCTTAACTCTCTAGTTCCTAATTGAATATTTATATTATTAATTTCACAATATTCCTTCGTTGAAAATTTAGAATAAAAAAAAGGAATATTATATCTATCACACCAAACTGAAACAAATTTTGAATCATTATCACTTTCTGCACCTCTTAACTGAAAATTACAATGCGCTATAGAAAAATCTATTTTCAACTTCAATAAAATATCAGCCAAAACACTACTGTCTATTCCTCCACTATGAGCTAAAAGAATTTTTTTTGATTTAAATTTTGTTAAATCTTTACCGACTTTTTCTATTAAAAAATTATTCACAAAACAAATTTAATATAAACTTTCTCAAAAGTTAAATTGATTTATTTAATTAAAAATTGTTATTTTTTTTGGTAGTAAACTAAAAAAAACTCAAATTTGCAATCGAAATGCTAGAGCAATTAATAAATATTAATTTAAATCTTCGAACAAAAACTTTTGTTCGTCATTTTCCTTTTCGCCCCTTGTGGGTTTAATATACTCGTGAAAATTGGATAATCCAATTTTCAAATCTAAAAGGATTTTCAAATATTTAATTTTAAAAAAAACAAATGCAAATAATTCTAGCAAAAGCTAAACATATAAAATACTCCAAAATAATCAGCAGTCATATTAACGATGCTGCAAAAATAAGAGGTACAGGTATAGCTAGACGAACTCCTGAATATATTTCAAAAAAAATTGAAAATGGAAATGCCGTTATTGCTATTGATAATAATGTTTTAGCCGGGTTTTGTTATATTGAAATTTGGGGACATGGAAAATATGTAGCTCATTCAGGATTAATTGTCGCTCCTAATTACAGAAATCAAGGTCTTGCAAAAAAAATAAAGAAAAAAGTTTTTGATCTTTCATTGAAAAAATACCCAAAATCAAAAGTCTTTGGAATTACTACAGGAATGGCAGTAATGAAAATTAATTATGAGCTCGAATACAGACCAGTTCCTTTTTCCGAACTTACAGATGATCCTGAATTTTGGAAAGGATGCCAAACTTGTAGAAACTATGATATATTAACTCGAACAAATCATTCCTTATGTCTTTGTACAGGAATGCTATATGATCCAAATAAAAAATGAAAAATAAAATAGTTGTGTTAGCCTATAGTGGTGGATTAGACACCTCCTACTCTTTAAAGAAATTATCATCTGATGGCTATTTAGTTCATGCAATAACAATTAATACTGGAGGATTTACAAACAAAGAAGTTAATCAAATTTCAAAAAAAGCTTTTCAACTAGGCGCAAATAAATATAAATGCATAGATGCAATTGACCCTTTTTATAAAAAGATAGTTAAATATTTAATTTTTGGAAATATCTTAAAAAATAATACTTACCCATTATCAGTAAGTTCAGAAAGAATAATTCAAGCGATAGAAGTTGTAAGTTATTCAAATAAAATTAAAGCAAAATACATTTCACATGGTTCAACTGGAGCAGGAAATGATCAAGTAAGATTTGACCAAATATTCCAAATACTAGCACCTGACTCTGAAATAATTACTTTAATAAGAGATAATAAACTTTCACGTGAAGATGAAATAAAATATTTAAAATCTAAAGGATTAAAAATAGAATGGAAAAAGGCTAAATATTCAATAAATAAAGGTCTTTGGGGAACATCTATTGGTGGAAGTGAAACATTAACTTCAAATCAACCTTTACCTGAAAACGCATACCCTAATCGATTAAAATCAAAAAAAGATAAAAAAATTGAAATAGAATTTAAAAAAGGAGAATTAATAAGAATTAATTCAATAAAAGATTCTCCAGTCAATTTAATCAAATACTTACAAAATTTGGCAGAAAAATATGCTATAGGGAGAGATATTCATGTTGGAGATACAATTATAGGGATAAAAGGAAGAGTTGCTTTCGAAGCAGCTGCACCTATAATTATAATTAAAGCTCACCATCTTCTTGAAAAACACACCTTATCTAAATGGCAGCTATTTCAAAAAGAATCCATTTCAAATTTCTATGGAATGTTATTACATGAAGGTCAATATTTTGACCCAGTAATGAGAGACATAGAATCTTTTTTAATAAATAGTCAAAAAACAGTTAATGGAACAGTTTACATAAAACTAAGACCTTATAGTTTTGATCTTGAAGGAATTAACTCAAAGTATGACTTGATGCATGGAGCTTTTGGAAGCTACGGAGAAATAAATAATAATTGGACTGCTGACGATGTAAAAGGATTCATAAAATTAAATACTAATGCGGGAAAAATTTATCATAAAATAAATAAAAAAAAATGAAAACAGTTGGTATTATTGGAGGGTCTGGTTATACCGGAGGAGAATTAATTAGACTAATTATTAATCATCCAAAGCTGAAAATAAAATTTGTTTATAGCACTCAGTATTTTGGAAAGAAAATTTATGAAATTCATAAAGATTTGTTAGGAATAATTGATCTAGAATTTAATAAAAAAGTTGAAAAAAACATTGATATTCTTTTTTTGTGTGCTGGTCATGGAAATTCATTAAATTTTCTTAAAACAAACAAATTCTCAAATAAAACTAAAATTATAGATTTAAGCAATGACTTTAGGGTTACAAAACAAAACAAATTATATAATTATAAATTCATATATGGCTTACCCGAACTTAATAGAGAAAAAATAATAAATTCGAATGCTGTAGCTAACCCTGGATGTTTTGCCACTGCAATTCAACTTAGCTTAATCCCCTTGGCTAAACAAAATTTAATAGGAAAATCTATTCATATAAATGCAATAACAGGTAGTACAGGGGCTGGAGTAAAAATGAGTGAAACTAATCATTTTAGTTGGAGAAATAATAATATTTCTTGGTACAAAGCATTTAATCATCAACATCTTTCAGAAATAAAACAAACATTAGACGAATTAAGACAAGATTCAAAAATATTTTTTATTCCTCAAAGGGGAAATTTTACAAAAGGAATTTTTTCTACAACTTATACAGAATATAATGGAAATCTAAATACAGTTAAAAAACATTACAAAGAGTACTATAAAAACCATCCCTTTACAGAAATTTCTGATGAAGAAATTTCATTAAAATCAATTATCAACACTAATAAGTGTCACATTCATTTATTTAAACATGAAAATGTTCTGTTAATCACAAGTGTTTTAGATAATCTAATAAAAGGAGCTTCAGGGCAAGCATTACAAAATTTAAACTTAATGATGGGCTGGAATGAAAATTTAGGTCTAGAATTAAAAGCATCAATATTTTAAAAACAATTCATATGAAAATAGCAATAATAGGAACAGGAAATTTAGGATTGAGCATAGCAAAAGGGCTAATTAAAAATAACACTTATACTTCTCTTTACCTTACTAAAAGAAACCTTGAACCTATAAATAAATGGAAGAAATATGATGAATTATATATTTCAAATAATAATATAAAAGCAATTTCTAATTCTGATATTATAATATTTTCAGTTCAACCAAATCAATTTGAAGAAATTTTAAATGAAATTTCTTCAAAACTTAATTATAAGCATATAATTATATCAACAATTACTGGTTTTAAAATTAAAAGAATAGAAAAAATTACTGGATCATCAATCCCTATAATAAGAGCTATGCCAAACACAGCTATCTCTGTTGCTAAATCAATGACATGCATATGCTCAAATAAGATAGGAGAAAAAAGTACTCCCGTTGCAGAAGCAATTTTTAATGGCCTAGGAACAACAATAAGAATTGAAGAATCCCTTATGCAGGCTGCTACTGTACTTTGTGCTAGTGGTATAGCTTTTTGGATGAGACTAATAAGAGCGACAACACAGGGGGGCGTTCAACTAGGTTTTGATGCAGATATTGCTTTAAAAATGTCAATTCAAACAGCAATGGGTGCTTCAAGCTTACTTTTTGATTTAAAAACACATCCTGAAGAAGAGATTGATAAAGTTACAACACCTAGAGGATGTACTATAACTGGTTTAAATGAAATGGAACATCAAGGCTTGAGCTCTTCATTAATTAAAGGTTTAAATGCATCATATAATAAAATAAATGAAATATCTTCTCAATAAATGAAACAATTTGTAACACTTGAAGACCTTAATGATGTTAATCTGGCAATAAAAGAAACATTAGCTTTAAAAAAGCTTTATCTAAAAGAAAAAAAATCATTAATAGAAACTAAAAAAAATCTTGGAATGATTTTTTTTAATCCTAGTCTTAGAACGAGGTTAAGCACTCAAAAAGCAGCACAAAATCTAGGAGTAAAAACAATGATTATGAATTTTACCAATGAAGCTTGGGCCCTTGAATTTGAAAATGGAACAAAAATGAGTGGTCTTAGATCTGAACATATAAAAGAGGCTGCTGCTGTAATTTCTGAATATTGTGATATAATTGCTATTAGAGCTTTTGCTTCTCTAAATGATAAAGAAAAAGATGAGTCAGAAATTGTTATAAAAAGCTTTATAAAATATAGTAAAGTACCAATTATAAATATGGAAAGCGCAACAGCACATCCTCTTCAAGCATTAGCTGATGCAATAACAATTTTTGAAAATAAAACTAAAGAAAAACCCAAAATTCTTTTAACCTGGGCTCCTCACCCCAAAGCTTTACCTCAAGCAGTTCCTAATTCTTTTACCAAAATAATGAAACATATGAATGTTGAATTTATTATAGCTCAACCTGAAGGATTTGAACTTAATCCTAAAATTTCGGAAAACATTAAATTATACTATAATCAAAAAAATGCTTTTAAAGATGTAGACTTTGTTTATGCAAAAAATTGGAGCTCATATAAGAACTATGGACAAATTTCAAATGGTAACGATGACTGGATTATTAATAAAGAAAAAATGAACCTTACAAATAATGCGAAATTTATGCATTGCCTTCCTATTAGGAGAAATATTATTGCATCAGATGAAGTTTTAGATAATAAAAATTCTCTTGTTATAAAACAAGCTGAAAATAGAATTTATTCAGCTCAATATGTTATAAAAAAATTGATCAATAATGAATAATATAACTGTTGTTAAAATCGGAGGGAAATTAATTGAAAACAAATCATTACTAAATGATTTTATATTAAAGTTTTCTAAATTAAATAGACCAAAAATTCTAGTTCATGGAGGAGGAAATATAGCTACAGAAATAAGTAAAGAACTTAATGTCAAAGTTGATGTTATTGATGGTAGAAGAATTACAAATGAAAAAAATCTTGATATCGCAACTATGGTATATGCTGGTAAAATAAATAAAGAAATTGTAAGTAAACTTCAAGAATTAAATTGTAATTCTATTGGATTATCTGGAGCTGATGGAAATTCAATAGTTTCTAAAAAAAGAGAAGTCAAAAAAATAAACTATGGTTTTGTGGGAGACATAACATTTATTAACTCCAAATTTATTATAGATTTAATAAAAAATAATCTCACTCCCGTTTTTTGTGCTATAACTCATAATTCTAAAGGGCAACTTTTAAACACAAATGCTGATTCAATTGCTTCTGCAATCTCTATAAACTTAAGTAAAATTCACAAGGTTAAATTATTTTATTGTTTTGAGAAAAAAGGTGTTTTAAAAAATATTAAAGATGATAAATCTTTTCTTAAAAAAATTGATTGGAAAAATTACAAGATATTAAAAGGTAATAAAAACATATCTAATGGTATGTTACCTAAACTTGAAAATTGTTTTTACGCTTTAAAAAATGGAGTAAATCATGTTAGAATTGGAGATAATGAAATGTTTTGTGGAAAGAATAATTTCACTGAATTAACAATATAAA
>Ga0310121_10000515_pt1 | contig 42410 bp, 36 predicted proteins | sample CB27_Tmax_986_MG_FD_203504 | JGI IMG/M metagenome (GOLD analysis project Ga0310121, IMG submission 203504) | Marine microbial communities from Western Arctic Ocean, Canada - CB27_Tmax_986 | ecosystem: Environmental > Aquatic > Marine > Oceanic | place: Canada: Western Arctic Ocean | collected...
CAATTTCTTCGAGAACATCTTCCAGGGTTACAAGTCCGGCGATACCACCATGCTCATCCACCACAATGCCCATATGGGTCTTCTTTGCACGGAAATCCTGTAGGAGATCTCCCACATTGCGCAATTCAGGAACGAATACAGGCGCACGAAGCAAGGTCCCTAAATCGAAGGTCCCTAAATCGAAGGTCTCGGGGTCGGACTGGATCTTTGCTAGAACAACCAGAAGATCCTTCGCATAGAGAACGCCAACAATCTCATCCAGCTGATCTTTGAAGACCGGATATCGGCTATAGCCTTCGTCTTTGATGGTCTGAAGAACAACGTTGAGATCGGTCCCGATCTCAAAGGCCGTCATATCTGTTCGCGGCACTAGAATCTCCCGAACGACGCGATCCTCCAAATCCAGCACACCGGACAGGTATCGGGCCTGCTCTTCGTCCAGGGCGGCACTCTTGGCCCCCACGCGCACCATATGCTCAATATCTTCGATACGAACCATCGGTCCGTCTTTTGTGATCTTGGCACCGACCACTTTCGCAAGGGCCCGAGATAAGGCGACGAAGCAGATGGTCAACGGATAGACCAGATAATAGAAGAGCAACAAAGGACCGGAAAAATGTAGATACCTTTCCGCATTATGCTTGGCGTAGGTCTTTGGGAAGATTTCACCGAAGATCAGTACCAATAACGTCATACCACCCACAGCCAACGCCAACGCACCACTACTTCCAGCATCAAGCTCCCATACTTCTCGAAACAGTCGATCGGAAAGCCGCGCCGCCACAGCCGCCGCCAGCATATTCACGAGGTTGTTACCAATGAGAATTGTGGTCAGTACGCGGTTAGGCACACGAGCCCACAGCTTCAGCAAAGACTGGCCACCCGCACCCTCTTCTATCAACTGATCCGCACGCAGGTCAGAGATACTCGTAAACGCCGTTTCCGCGGCGGAAAAAAATGCAGATGCCCCAATGCACCCAAGAATCAGGACTATTTCGGTATATGGAACCTCCAAGAGGTTTCTTTACTCCCCTCAAAACAATAACGAAAGTGTATCATTCAGCCAAAGCCAGGTCCAATACTTCCACTGTGGGACCACTGAAAACACTGCATTGATCGATTCATAGCGGATGCCTGTATGACAAGGAATGTGTTTCGGGGTAGGCTGACCGCGTAAAACCTGGAAACGCGAACATGAAAGCTCCGGCCGCAAATGACTGTCGTGTCCCGGAAGATCGAGCCCTACCGGTCGGTCGCGACCTGATTGACCTCTCCCAGGAGGTCCTCGGTAATAATCGGACCGGGGACTTTCCCTGGGTCCAACAGACCCCGTACCGAACCAATCACACCCTCGTTGCTACAACCGCGATAGAGGTAATGGTGCGGTTTTTCTCGTCATTCGATCGGGACCGGCATGTCCTCGTATTCGAACCCAACCGACCCGATATTCGCCGCGCCATCCTGAAATCGGGCAAACGCTACATTGATGCCGGCCGACTCCTCAACGGCCGCATTGATCCAACCGCATGTAAGAAAGCACTCAACCAGACGGTCGATCTTGTCATCCTCGACCACGACGACAGCTGGTATGAGACCCATATAGCCCCCGTGCTTGTGGATATGCGAGGACTACCATTTGGCACGGCCCCGACCCATATCGAGGGACAATGGCATCTGTTGCAGCCCGGCACGAGAGACGACCTTGCCCGCCCCGGCCTCGCCTGGATCACCGACGATGCCCGTATGAAGGGCACCGATGCACTGCTCTCCCTGGCGAATAATGTGGATAAAGACAGCTTTGATCAGGCTGCTTTTGCTCGTATTCATGCCCAACAAACACTCTTCGCAGACCTGATCAGCTTTGCGACCGCTTTAGGCTTTGAGGCCTTTGAACGAGCGGGGTTCCTCTGGTTGGGGGCTGTCGGCTCAAGTGTAGATCAGGTCTTTGACGCCCTGGTCGAAGAGGGGATAGGTAGTTTCGCCTGTAACCATCACCCCTATCGTCACCGGGTTCGACTCTCTCCCTTTCCGGCCCATATGAAAGATCCATTGAAAATAGCCCTCCAACGAACTGCAGAAAAACTGGAGGTGTAGGATGCGTATTTTCGGATTACTATTTCTGGCCGTACTCCTGTCCTGTAATCGAAGTACAGGGCCCCACCCTGCGACGGGCGGCTCGTCGGCAAGTACAGGCTCGACGGATGTTAAAGCGAATCTCGAGACGTCCCCCCCGAAATTCACGCCCAACAAACACCGTATCGCCAAAGCTGGACGAAATATCCCCCCCATAGTCGGAGGCTGCCTCATCCTATGCCCGACGGCCCAGAAAGCAGCTCGAAATTTTATCGGCTGTCTACACGGCGATCTATGTGCACCGGCTGGCTCTCCTGGTCCGAACAGATCAAAACCAGCACCGGCGCACTATTTCATTAATGCGCGCCGCCTGCTCGTGTCCGGGCAACCACTTGGTGACGCATGGCATGAACTCTGGCTTCAGGGTAAACTCAAGGAGCGGCTGGACAAGATTGGTGAATTCGTCGACGAATTCGGAAAACCACTACGGAATATCGGGGCAAAGGTCCCGATTAAAACCCTCATTGACGAAGGTTTGACCCAGGATGAAATCTCCACTTCTGATGCCACGTTTTCATTCGTTGCGCCGGGCTTCAAGTCCCCCTGGCGACTCAAGTTTCATAAGCGCGGAATCGAATGGTTGATCTACAGTTTGGAGTACCGCCCATGACAACAGATAACCGTCGCGAACACCAACGCGTTCAGATTTCCCTCGAAGGCCAACTACGATCCGCCATCGAGACGAAATACACACGTATGCTGATGGCCAATCTCTCGCTGGGGGGCGCCTATATCCGTACGGAACATCCCCTCGACAAAGGCCAACATGTGGAATTGACATTCACGGTCAATGGGCGCGAAGTATCGATTGATGGTGAGGTGGTCTGGGTCCGGCAGGGCGATGCGGATGCGGGAATGGGCATTCGATTCCTTCACATCGACTTTGATGATATCGACGCTATGCGTGCACTAATTGAAACGGAGACTGGGTCGAGCTAAGTCATGAAGGAACACGAGGTTGGAGCGGTTTCAAAGGAAAGTCGACGTCCTGTGGCAATTGGAATCGCCCTGGCGTGTCTCGTAGCTGTTCTGGGTATGGGTAGCGTCCTCCTACTCATGGGCCCCGCAGCCGAATCCCAAACAAGCCATCCGGTGCCTGATGCCAGCACGAATGCGCCAGTGGAAGGCCAGCCTTCCGTCGAGCGCTCCGCAAAAGAAGAGCCCGTCACAGCCCTCCAATTCCCGTCGCTAGAGGATCCGCAACGTTGGACTCGTCAGCGTATTACAACGGGGAAACGACACCATGGGGCCATTGTCGATATATATATCGAACATAGCCTGCGCCTCGCGATCGAGCAGGGACAAGAGCCCCCACACGGAGCAACGGCGGCCCTATTGGTACGAGACGGCCTCGAACAGATTCTTAGGACATTTACAATGCGTCGATTTCGTAGGCCTTCCGAAAGTGGCTGGACATACGGTCAATTGAACAGCAAGGGAAGCCCACTGCAGACAAGACGTCCACAGGGCTGTAAGACATGCCATCAAAGTGAGCCAAACATCTTCGGGCTCAAAGGTGCTGTAGACGCAAAACTCTAGCCGGACGCCACGATTCGACCGATTGCATCAATGGTGTGTTCAATGCCTTCGTCCGTGACTCCGAGATGGGTAACAAAGCGCACTCCTTGCGGTGATACGGCGTTGGCCAATACACCTTCACGCTTTAATGCCTCTTCGAGTTGGGGGCCCGCCGGGACCCCCTCCTGCACAGTGTCCATGAAAATTATGTTGGTATCGACCGGGTGGGTGATGGAGAAGACACCAAAATCCTCGATAGCCTTCACCAACGTCTGTGCACGTCGGTGATCGTCCGCTAATCGCTCGATATTGGTCTGAAGAGCATAGAGTCCAGCTGCCGCCAGAATACCGGCCTGGCGCCACGCCCCCCCGAGCCGTGTCCGCACCCGGCGAGCTTTTCTGATCGTTTCCTTAGATCCGCACAACATACTCCCAACAGGAGCCCCAAGCCCTTTGGAAAGACAAAAGGAGACCGTATCGCTACACGCCACGAAATCACGTACAGGTGTTCCACTGGCAATACTGGCATTAAAGATACGCGCACCATCCAGGTGGACGGTCAGATTACGCGCCTTAGCCCGGCTATAGAGGGTCTGCATATGCTCTACCGGGACCACTCTCCCGCCTGCCATGTTCTGGGTGTTCTCCACCATGAGCATCGTCGTCTGGGCGAGGTAATGCTCATCGGGTCGAATGAACGATTCCATTTCGTCGACATCAATGCAGCCCCCCTCGCCCGATACCACAACCAGGTTGACGCCGGCATTGGCACCAACCGCACCCGCTTCGTGATGGGCTGGATGGGCATACTTGTGAACGATCACCTCATCGCCCGGCCGGGTCGCGAGAATAATGGCAATCTGATTCGCCATCGTCCCGCTTACAACGAAGAGTGAGGCCTCTGTGCCTATAAGGTCTGCAGTATAGGATTCAAGGCTTGAGATAGTGGGATCATCACCGTAGACATCATCACCAACTTCAGCGTCTGCCATCCTCCGACGCATCTCTGGCGTTGGTAGAGTACATGTATCACTTCGAAGGTCGATCTGTGGTTTATCCGTATTCACCAAAACACTCCTTTTCGCTCCTCATACAGGTCTGTCAGCTCCGCCTGGATATGCTGGCGAAGACGCTCGTTCAGCTGTCGGATTTGCACACGATCAACCCGTCTCATATCCGTAACCCTTGGAATCTCTTGCGGGCTTCCAAATCGAATCTCCCATTTCGAGGGCAGCGGTGCCAAGCCAAGGGGGCCCAACCAGGGAAAGATAGGTGATATGGGCATTTGAGCAACTCCGAAGGTCTTCTTGATCAGTGAAACCCGGCCCAGGGTGGGGTAGGTTTCCTCTGGGCCCAGTATCGTGACGGGAATAACCGGGGCTCCAGTGGCCATCGCGAGCCGAATCACGCCACCACGTCCAAACCGCTGAATCCGACCCCGTTCACGAAAGTGCTTGGTCGATCCTTTCTCCCCCTCCGGGAAGGAGACGATGATCTTGCCGTCCGCCAACAGACGTTGGGCGTTCTCCTGGCAAGCTCGCACAGCTCCGTACCGGTTCAATATGGTGCCGAGGTACGGGAAGTAGAAAAACCGGTCCTCCAGCAAAGGTCGTGGCTGCATCTCCTGTCCCAGATGGCGTACAACCGCGTACGACAACATGATTGCATCCATAGGCAACCATCCACCATGATTCGACACCAGTATGACGGGACCGGTCTTGGGGAGATTGTCGAGCCCCGTACAGTCCACGCGAAAATAGTGCTTGTAGAAAAATTCCAGAATGGGTGCCAAATCGTGAACAAAGAGTCGATCCATCCCGAAGTCATCCACGTCATGAATGTCGGGAGGTATCTCTGCGATCCGGTCCAGCGCGACACGAACGGGGCCCGCCGGTAAGATCCGCCCCAGTACGCGCACCACGGCTCGCGGCATCAGCCTCCGAGACGCCTCGTTCGATCGTTCCTTCGTCATACGCCATGCCTCTGCTGTTGGGTATCCTGGTAGAAGGCGGTAACAACGGCGCGTGAACTTCGACGGGCCCGAAAATCCAACTGTTTACGTGCGCGGGCTGGGTCAGCCGTCCACGAATAACAGAGGTAGTCGAGAAAGCGTGGTGGCATGTCCACCAATTGTGCGCGCCATAATGTCTGCGATAGACCATGAAATATCGTGCGAGGTACAGGGATTGGAACCCGCTGGCCAAGCCGTAGGACAGCTGACAGCGGCAAGACATCCTCGGACACAATATTAAACACCCCCGACTGTCGATTCATCACAACCCGACGCAACGCCTCTGCGGCATCTTCCAGGTCGAGAAATTGCAAGACCGGGTCAAAGCCTGCCACGGTCGGCACTATGGCCCGGCCCAGATACCGAGCCATATAATCGGTTATCGATGGTGCCAGGACCGTACCAAACCGAAGGATAGTCACCTTCACCTCTGGATGCTCAACAGCGAACGCCTGCACATGCTTATCCGCCTGTAGCTTGTCGTGTACCCAACGCGATGTGGGATCACCACGGAGTTCATGGTCTTCTTCCAGGAACGCAGGCGTATCGGGGTGGGCACCATACACCATCGTCGTACTTTTCAGCACCAGATGCTTCACCCCCACCGCAGCACATGCGTCCAGAACGTGCATCGAACCGATGGCTTCCAGCTCATGGGCCCATGCTGGATCTCTGGCTGGGTTCGCAAGAAAGGCCCCGTGTACAACGGTGTCGATCTTCTCGGTCGTCATAAGGCGAACAAGGGTGTCACCCGAGTCTGGTAAGGCCAGATCGAGATGTTCGAATTGGCCCCTGTCAAACATCTGAGTGGGGCGGAGAACATCACATAGGACCAGCTTTTCAACCTGGGGATTGGTGTCTAGAAGCCGAACGAACCCCATGATCAACGCGTTGTTGATACCCGTAACCAGAATCCGCAACCCCTTGCGCGTTGTGCGCGCGGCGCGCCGAGACGGGCTCTTTGTATTGGTAGATCGCTTCGATGAGGGCATATACCACTCCCCTTAGGAGGCCTGTCTTAACGGGACCGAACGTTCCGGTCAACGCCGCAACACACCATCCTACGTACTATTATGCTTCCCAGGGTTGACGCGTAGCAGGGGTGGATCTATATTCCGCGGCCCTTGAACACTACGAATACGTTCTTTGAAAATCGGACAGACCTTTTCTTGGTTCACGTACGGCACGAACGCCAACTGGTCATGCCCTGGAGTTTATCTTCAGGTCCATGCCATGCGTGGAAACAAACCCCCGGAGGGGTGGCCGAGTGGTCGAAGGCGGCGGTCTTGAAAACCGTTAGGGTAACCACCCTCGTGGGTTCGAATCCCACCTCCTCCGCCACGGTGTCACCGGACAACGGAGAGATGGCCGAGCTGGCTGAAGGCGCTCGCCTGCTAAGCGAGTATGGGAACAAAACTCCCATCGAGGGTTCGAATCCCTCTCTCTCCGCTTGTATTTTGGGCTTTCCCAATTACATGTGCAACGCGCCCATAGCTCAACTGGATAGAGCACCTGCCTACGGAGCAGGAGGTTAGAGGTTCGAATCCTCTTGGGCGTGCCCATGACCAACTCCCTTAACTCTGATTTTTCATTTTCAGGATCATAAAACATGGGCCCGAAAACAAAATCCCCCCCTGGTGACACCAACCAATCCGACCGAGATATCTTCTTTATGCGAGCCGCCATGGAAGCGGCCATCGAGGCTCGAGACAAGGGTGACATCCCGATCGGCGCCGTCATGGTGCACGAAGACAAGATTATCGCCAAAGCCGGAAACGCTCGAAAGATTTCTTCGGACCCAACGGCCCATGCGGAGATCCTGGTGTTGCGAGAGGCGGCAGAGAAACTTGGGGATTGGAGACTGCTGGGATGCACCTTATATGTGACCCTGGAGCCCTGCACTATGTGTGCAGGAGCCCTGGTCCTGGCTCGACTGACCCGGGTTGTATTCGGAGCTTCCGACCCCAAGGCCGGAGCGGTAGAGAGCCTCTACACGATCCTCGCTGATCCCAGGCTCAACCATCAACCGGTTGTTACCAGCGGTGTTCTCGCCGATGAGACCGGTGAACTACTGCGAGGTTTCTTTCGTGCCCGGCGAACCAAAAAAGCGGAAAAGTATTCGAATACCTCGGACTAACCGAGATTTCGGAGAGGTGACCGAGAGGCCGAAGGTGCTTGATTCGAAATCAAGTGTCCCTTTACGGGGACCGCGGGTTCGAATCCCGCCCTCTCCGCCAAGAAAAGAACTGTCCTATTTCGGAGAGGTGACCGAGAGGCCGAAGGTGCACGACTGGAAATCGTGTGTCCCTTCACGGGGACCGCGGGTTCGAATCCCGCCCTCTCCGCTCGTGACAGGACCGCGGTCCTGTTAGTGCCGACTTTCGGGTCGGCGCTCGAACGCTGGGCCGGTGCAGCGACAAGTTCGTGAACTCCGCCAGGCCCGGAAGGGAGCAACGGTAGCGTAACATGTTGTGTGCTACCGGCTCAGCGTTCGAGAACGAGCTCCAAAGACATTACGATCTTGTTTCGATGCGCTCAATTCCCCCCATATAGGGAACCAGCGCGGTCGGAATACGTACACTACCATCTTCCTGCTGACCATTTTCCAGCAACGCTACGATGGTGCGTCCTATCGCCAGACCGGAGCCATTCAGAGTGTGGCAGAAACGGGGCTTAGCGCCGGCTTCTGGTCGATACCGGATGTTGGTCCGCCGAGCTTGAAAGTCACCAAAATTCGAGACCGAAGAGATCTCTATATAGCGATTCTGACCAGGAGACCATACTTCCAGATCGAAACATCGCTGTGCGCTAAATCCAAGATCACCGGTACATAACTCTACGACCCGATAGGGCAGCTCCAATCGACGAAGCACTTCTTCCGCATCATCGACCAGTCGTTCATGTTCCCGCTCGGAATCCTCCGAGCTACAGATCTTGACCAATTCAACTTTCTGAAATTGGTGTAGTCGAATCAGACCGCGTGTGATCTTTCCATAGGACCCCGCCTCGCGTCGAAAACATGCGCTATAAGCGCAGTAGTCGACAGGTAATTGGCCCGGTTCCAGGATGTCGTCGCGAAGAAGGTTGGTTACCGGGACCTCTGCAGTCGGAATCAAAAAGAGGTCATCCTGTGTAACAAAGGCATCTTCCTCAAACTTGGGAAGTTGCCCAGTTCCAGTCAATGCATCTCGATTGACCAGAAACGGCGTGAAAACCTCGGTGTAACCACGCCCGATATGCTGGTCCAACATAAAGTTCTGCAGGGCTCGCTCTAGGCGTGCACCCTCATGGTAATACACTGCAAATCGGGAGCCACTGATCTTGGAACCACGTTCGAAATCCAGAATCCCCAATGCCTCACCAAGAGCCACATGATCACGCGGTTCAAAGGAGAAGGATGGAATTTCCCCCACTTCCCGAACCAGCACATTTTCCTCTTCACTCGCTCCATCCGGCGTATTGGCGGCTGGGATATTCGGTAGTTCCAACAGGCGTGCATTCAACTCCTCTTCGACCTTCACACGAGCATCATGCAACGCTTTGACCCGATCCGATATCTCCTTCAATTCACCTCGAGCCTTTGCTTTCTCCTCCGGTGGCGCTGAACCACGAAAGACGTCTGACAGACTCTTCTGGGTATGACGAAGACTCTCGTGCTCCTGAACTAATTTCCGACGGTCCGCGTCAAGACGCACGATCTCATCAATGGACAGGCTGGCATTTCGACGAAACAAAGAGGCCTGAATAGCTTCGGCATCGTTCTGTATTCGTTTCAAATCGAGCATGAAAAACCCAATGCACCGTGGTCGATACTATTTACGGAGATCGATGACAGGAGCCCATTTGGAACCAGACTCCTTTTTGACCGGACTCGGCTTGTTGCTGGGTTTTGCCTTTGCAGGGACGGGCGGTGGCTCTGCACCACTCGCATCACCGTTGGCTTTCGCTCGGGGCGCTCGACTTCGGCTACGCCGGGGACGCTGGGACTTCGTGGGTGCGTCAGCCTGCGGGGTGCCCGCAGTCTCATCGGCAGTCTTTACGGTCTTGTCCGACCCTGCGGCATCCGCCTGCGCAGACGGCCTACGAGGCCTTCGCGTCGCAGGCTTTTGAGGTTCAGAACTCTTTTCCGACGTCTCCTCCCCTGCGGATTCCCTGGATGCAGTCTGCTCTGCCGAACTTGCCGAGGACGAACTCCGACGCCGACGCCGACGCCGACGCTTGGGCGGGCCATCCGCTGCAGGCTCTGTTGCTCTTTCGGAACCGCTGGTGGAGGCTGCTGACGCGCTGTTGTCGGATGACAATGCAGGAGCGGTACCGGCCGTTACAAGTTCCATCGATCCGCCAACAACCACCTGAGGTTTGGTCTTTCTGCGGGGACGTGGCTTGCGTTGCCCGCGTCCAGAAGAGCGACCGGAGCTCCGGGCCGAACTAGGCTGGCCAGAAGTTTTCAGGTCTTCGTGTTGCGGACGAACTCCGAGATCGTCAATCTCCCCAACATCCTCGAGAAGATCAAGGCGGGAAGCCTGTGTCGATGGTACCGATTTCTCCTCGGTACTGGACCCCGGTCGGCCAAATAAGCGACTAAACCACGAACCAGAATCCTGTTCGGATGGGCTATCATCACTATCCGATGCCACCCCCTTCAGACCACTGCCTGGTGCAGATGGGAGCTTCTCATACGCCATATTTACCTTTTCTATGTGGTGAATCGGCTTGTCTACGGGCAGATCCTCCGAGGGAAGGCTGATGTACTCAAGGGTTACCTCGGTAAGTGCCTGCGTAGGATCGGCAAGAACATCGATATGACACCGGAAGGTCTCTTCCAGGCTGGCCATAAATTTTCGGCGTCGATTCAGGAGAAAGTTGGCCACATCCACCGAGACATTCGCTCGGATCACATTGGCGCGCTTTCCTGCGGCCGCGTCATGAATATGCCGCAGAATCTTCATGGCCGCGCTCGGCGTACTTCGTACCAGCCCTCGACCATTACAGGTCGTACACGACGAGAAGGTAGTATGTAAGGCAGTCGATCGAAGTCGTTGCCGTGTGAGTTCAAGCAACCCGAACTGGCTGATCCGCCCCAACCGATAATGCGCTTTGTCATCGGCCATCGATCGACGCAACTCACGTTCGATTTCACGACGTCGAGCGGAATCACGCATGTCGATAAAGTCGATAACGACAAGTCCTCCAAAGTCACGGATGAGCATCTGCTGTGCAATGGCACGGCACGCATCAAGGTTGGTCTGGAAGGCCGTCTCTTCAATATTTTGCCCTTTTGTTCGGCCACTATTGACATCGATCGCGACCAGGGCCTCGGCCTGATCAATCACAATCGCACCACCACTAGGCAACGGAACCGTGCGGAGAAAACTCTGTTCGACCTTCTGTTCGATATTGAATTGGAAGAAGAGAGGCTTCTCTCCCCGGTAGAGGCTTAGCTTTTCCAGGCTATCGGGCATCACATGGGTCATGAACACACGAAGCTGCTCGTGAACATCTTCGTCATCCACATAAATTGTGTCGATGTCGGCGGAAAGATAATCTCGTACGAAGCGTAGCCCAAGCCCCGCTTCTCGGTAGATGAGACCGACTCCTCTTTTGCTGTCGTAACGCTCTTGAATCGCCTGGTATAGCCGTGTCAAATAATCCAGATCCGCGTGGATCTGGTCTTTGGGCTTTCCGTCTGCAGCCGTTCGGATAATGACCCCATAGCCCGGGGGTACCTTGAGATCTTCGGCGATCTCACGAAATCGTCGGCGCTCTTTCATGTCGATCTTTCGACTTACAGCCACGCGATCCGTGTCAGGAACAAGAACCATAAATCGACCTGCAAGCGTGATATAGGTCGAAAAGGTAACTCCCTTCTGGCCAATCGCGTCACGCACGACCTGTACCATAATCTCCTGCCCTTCCTTGAAAATCTGCTGAATCAAGGGAGACCCGGACATACCGTCCGGATAGTGTTGCGAATGGATTTCGCTACGGGGAAGGAAACCGTTCTTTGTGGTTCCATAGTCAACGAAACAAGCCTGCAAAGAGGGTTCAACCTTACGGATTACCCCTTTGTAGATATTTCCTTTCAGGGTCTGGGTTGCGCTTGTTTCTATTTCGAGGTTCTTCAGAACCCCATTTTCAATAATTGCTACTCGTTCTTCATCCGGCTGGATGTTTAAAAGCATTTCTCTGGACATAATGAATCCTGTGTTTCCAAGTCAGCGCAGTGGCACATTTGGTGGCCGATTTATTTTGAAAAGCCAGCAATGTGGTTGCGGTGAGGTCCGGATTCAAGTCATGAATTGAGGAAACATCATTTATCATTGGGGCTGTTTGCTGCTCATCTAAGCGCAATGCCCATGGCTTCTGGCCGTCTCGGCCAGAAGGATATGCCTGTTTCAAGAGACAATCTTCGCGCTCTACTGTTTCAATCCCCAGGGTTGAGTGTGACTCAACCACTGTGTTCGAAGCAACTGCACTCTTTTGGTGCGGCTTGACGAACCCTGGCTTCGATAGTTGTCGTACTTTCGACACACCATCGGACATCATGGGTTGACCCCATAATCCAGAGGCTTCTGACAGCAAAGCAGGAATTTCTGTTCCCTCATATTCGTTCGTTTGTTCCGGACAAGTTATTCCGCCGCCACAAACTATTGTGACAGCGCCAGCCAACAGACCCCATACAGTCAGTAAAATGAGCCTCTCAGGAAAACCAGGTCTGGTTCGCCCCAGGTTCTCGTCCGACGAGATCTGATGACCGAGTTCGTTCATGGGGGGCCTTGTATGTATAACTCGGCAAAATGTCAACGATTCCAACACTCTCATGCCCCCAGCCGCGCCTATTCGCATGCCATTCAATCAGCCCCGCTCCAGATAAAAGGATAGGAGATTGTCATCGCTTGCCCAGAGAACTCCCGGGTTTTCTCCAAAGCCGTGTATTGGCGTAAACATTCGACGAGTTCGTCGCTCCCTTCGGTCTCGGGTGTTATGCGCGCGCCCTGAATCCGACCGTCTGTGCCAAGCGTAAGGAGTACTTTGTAATTTCCAGACGGTAAACCGTCGCTCTGGGTCCGCTGACAGTGTTTTACCCGTGACCGTACAATCTCACGAAAGGCCCGGAATTCGCCAGTGCTAAGGGGGAAGAGTCGTCCTGGGTCCTCGTCTTCTTCCGCGCCATCAACGTCGATGGCGTCGGCGGTATAATCAAATCGCATCGGCTCATTGTTGGGCTTCTTCTCGACTTCCTGCGCTTTTTCATTCTTGGCCACTCGTCGAGCCGTACGTCGGGTCTTCTTCTTGGGCGTCGATTGCGTCGCTTCCTTCTGCAGATCTTGTGATGTAGCCTCGGGTTCCTCGACTTCCTTGGCTTCCTCGACGGCAAAGACCTGTAAGCTCCCCAACGCTCCCGAGGCCGAAATGGGTGTCAACGCCCGGAGATGCCTGGCTCGAGCAAGGCGTCGTTCCGACGAACGCAATACGATGACCCCATAGACAAACCCCACAACCAGGAGAACCAGAATCCCAAAAAGTACCGGACGCCGTCGTTGAGTATCGCGAATATGACGAATATTCGACTCGGTTTCTTCTTCGAGAAACCGCTCTTTTCGCGTGTTTTCGGCCGCCAGACATGCGTCACGAAACACATCCACGTCACCAACCTGCATCTGTCTGTTTCGCGGCTGTGCAATAATCGGATCGTCTTTGCCCAGATCACCGTCTGAAATCAGCTGCAGAATTTCCCTGCTGGAATATGGCCCGTAATCCACTCCATGCGTTCGAATTGTCCAGCTTGTTTCGGTCATGGCTGAAAGCCCGTTTTCCAGCAATTGCAAACGGGGCCGTGACGCAGTGTTCCGCGTCGACCGGAGTTCACATCAGAATTCAAGAGTTGTGTGCGGGGTCATCGTGGTCGGAGGATCACCGCTCAATAGCACGGCGCCTGTAACGCCACCGACCACAACCGCCCCTGTAACGGTCCAAAACCACCATTTGGTGTAGAAGGAATCCGATCCCAGAGCCGACATCGGAGGCGCCAACCTGAGTTCAAACCGCATATGGTAGTCCTGACCGCCTTGAATCTGCATCCCACGCTCGGCTGCGATGTAGCCATCGGCTACAACGATTAAGACATGCTTGCCCATGGGTATGTCCCCATCAAATGGCAAAGTACCGAAGGGCTTTCCGTCCAATAACAGACGTGCCCCCTGCACATTGGTTTCAATCTTGAAAATACCGGCCGTAGGTAGAAGATCGATTTCCAGGTATTCCTCATGGCCCTTTCGTAGGGTTATAACCTCGGTTCGCGGCGCATATCCTCGGCGGGTAACCTTCACTACATGGCGGCCAGGTTTGAGTGGAATAAGGTTCTCGAAAGGAAGATTGGCCTTGAATTGGCCATCCACAAAGACCTGTGCTCCCTGGGTCAATGATTCGATAAAGACCCCTGTATTCCTTTTACGCTGAGCGGCATCGGCATCAAACGACATCACCAGGAACATGGCGATTACCGAAACCGAAATCAGGATGTTCTTCGAACGCATCAAGCTCTCCATACAGACCAGATATGTTATTCGGTGGCGATTTCGGGGTCAAACCGCAGAACGAAATCGACCGGCAACTTTTCGTATCCAACCCTCGTTGATCTGTCGGATTTTGAGCTGATTTTACCGATCTCAAGACATCGCTAACGCAGGTTTCTGTCCCATGAACACGACCGAACGAGCACGTTTATTAAAAAAAACGACGCAAGTTGTTGACTTTTTGACGCGGCGCGTTATGATGCAGTGCATTAAAGCCAAAACACATCAGAATTATCTTGGTTTAGGAGTTTTCGAAATGGCTACCAGTACACAAAACATCAAAGACATCGTAACCGCAACAGTGATTTCCGCTGGGGAACGGTTTCGTCCGATTGAGTCCAATACCCGACGAATCCTGGAAGAAACCGCAGAACGGGTAAAGACAACGTCCACCGATCAGTTTCGTAAACTGGAGGACACCATTCGTCAGCAGCCACAACTCGTCCAGTTTGTGAAGCAGGTCGAAGAAAAGATTCCGGAGCAGCTCACAAATCTGTCCGATCGTATATCCACCCAGGAGCTAATCGATCGTCTGGGCCGAATTCTTCAAACGACCCTTGAACGGCTGAATCTTCCATCATCCGCTCAGATCGATTCTCTCGAATCCAAAATTGAAGAACTGACACGCAAGCTTCGCTCCTTGGAGCGACGTCTTGAAAGTCGTGTAATGCGCAAAGACCTCAAGCCCCTGGCTACCCGCGTCACCAAGCTCGAAAAAGCTGACGCGGAATAAAAGAATGCCTGTCGTCGCTCTACCTTACAGACGACAACTGTTCCTCCGAGCCCGACGGGGGGTGACTCCGGTCACCCCCTGTCTTCTTTTTGCTGTTGTGACGCAATCTTCAAAGAGATTCAAGTCACGGTAGAGGGAACGAAGCGCGAATGTGTACAACTGGGCTTGGCAGAACCAGCTGAACGACCAGAAGAACAAGCACGAAAAATGCGCAGGTAAGACAAAAGCCTACAAGGGGATAGACATACCACCTCTTTTCTCGAAGGTAGACGGCTAACACTAATATCGACAAGGCTATCGCTACCACCAGAGCAAGAGCGGCCATCTTGAGGTCGAGCACAGACCAGATGACCATGTGGCGACTTAGGGCAAACACGAACATCCTCGTGGGTGGGATCGGTAGGGTTTTGCTTAGCTCGGCCCCGCTAACGCAAGTATGGTTCGATTTGTCGCCGTGGGCAAGTGTGTCTTCCGTAGAGATCGCTAAGATGCGCTCATACGAACTCATCAAACCGCTTCGAGACAAGCCGGTTCAAATTGATGTAGTTGATCGTAAAATGTGCCAATGTGGCAGCCAGAATTGACCCGGTATGCAGAGTCATAAGTCCAAGGCCCAGGCCCACAACAAAGGCAAAGATCCCCCACGCCCAATAACGAGTTCCTGGCAAGCCGTGGGCAAAACCAAAAATCACGACGGTGGGTCCAAATCCCCAGGCGTTTTGCATTGCACCCCGAAAGAGCATCTCTTCACCCACACTGCTGGCTGCTGCAATCAGAGTGATAGCGAATATCCCTTGATTACCGATGAGTTGGCGGATGTCTACGGCTACTCTTCGTAGAGCAAGATTCCGTTTCAAAAGGATCGAAGTCGATCCAATAATGACCAGGCCAAACCCGATTCCTTCGGCCAATGCCCATGGCAGTTGAGAGGTTGAGGTCTGAAACGAGATACCGCTGGAATCGGCAAATCCCCCCGCCCAATACCACGCGCCAAGAGCCATGATCCCGTAAAAAACCAGGATTACAAAGGGGCTGAGACTTTCGCTAGGCTGGGGGGCAGGATGGGACATACACAACACTCAATTGGGGGATCGCGTAACCCGACAATACCTGCTATCTTGGGCCGCATGACCCTATCGTGGCATAGCGAATGCGGCACAACAACCCTCTGAGCGAATCTCGGCATTATCCCCCGGTTCAACATCAAAGGAACCGCCCGTGTTGGCTCCTGGTTGGACTTGTTGCCTGTCTGCTCGCGGGTTCGACTCCAGCGATGGCCGGTCATCAAACCACAGAGCTTCCCCATGACATCCGGTCGGCATGGCTCGAACTTCAGCCGTTACTTTCCAGCCCAGATCGAGATCGACTGACGAAGGAATTACAAAACCTCCGCAAAATTCTCGATGTTCACGCAGCTTCAACGGTCTCGGTTCTAGCCGATGCATTCTGGGGGCGCCTGCGGTCCGCGCGGGAGCCAAATATAACCAAACATCTCGTCTTCATCTCCAATCATGGATCTTCGATTACACCGGGTGATCCCCGTATCCATGCCAGCCGAATCAATGTGGCGCTCAAACACGATCTGTCCCATTGGACTCAGATTCCGCTTGAGTCGATAGACTTCATCCAGAAGAGCCTGGGGCGATTGCCCGAACGGCAGCAATTAAAATCCGTGGTCTATTCAGTATTGATTCTGGGAATACTGACAGCTGGACTGCTTCTTCTGTGGATTTCTCTGGCCTCCGCTATTTCTCTTATCCACCATCGACTCCGTCATCTGCATGCCTACCGATTTCCCAGGTACCTTCTAGGCATGTTTCTCCTGGGTCTGATTGTGTTCCTGGGATCCCACGGCCTGGGTATTTTGAGCCCAGCACTTTTCCTGTTGATCCCCGCATTCCCGGCCCTTAGGCCCAGCTATCGTCGCACGATCATCCTGGTTATCTTTTTGTTCAGTCTATGCCCGTTCCTTGGACGACAGGCCTGGAATGATATGGCATTCCGGTCCTCCGCGCTTGTGGACGTCCGTCGATGCGAATCAGGCCCCTGCCAACCCCATGTGGCCGAGTTGAGCTTTGTTGCCGACCAGAAAGGTCCATGCACCGCTGAGGTCCTCTATGGCCTGGGCCTGCAGGCAATTCGGAACGGCGATCTGGACAAAGCCGAAGAACATCTACGGCAAGCGGAAAGTGCTGGGCTCAAGGATCCTTCACTCTACGTAGCACTTGGCAATATCGCACTACTTCGTACGCAGGCATATTGTCATATGGACCACTTCGAACAAATCCAGCAGGACGCTATCGTGCCGCTGTTGACACAGGCCCTGGAGCAGTATCGCCAGGCACGGATCTTGTCCCCATCCGATCCGGCCACGAACTATAATCTGGCAATTGCTCTAGCCAAACTCGGCCACAAGAAGAAGGCAAAGAAACACTATAACCGTTTCTTGGAGACCACCGCTGGGAAAGTACCTCCAACAGAACGGAAGGTAGACAAACTACACTCCTTTCGCGGCTGTACCGGAACCGACCGCCCCTCAACCGGAAAAATGGCCTGGGGACGTCTATCGGACCAGACGCTCAAAGCTGCAATAGACCGTACGCGTGACACCCGATTTCCAACGCTTTGGTTACCCTTTCATTCGGTCTTCTTTGGCGAACTCCACCCCGATGTTCTTCAGTGGGGCCTACCTCTACTTGCTCTCTTATTCCTCGCCCTGAGCCTTATGGCCGACCGGCTGCGCATCGCGTATCGCTGTATAGAATGCGACGGGCCCTATTGCTCCGAATGCAACGACACATCCAGGACGTCCAGCCTTTGTCCCGACTGTTTGATGGAGCGACTACAAATTACGCTCAAGGCACCGCGCGACATATGGATTCAACAAGTCAATAGGGAACGGCGCCATCGCCAAAAGACTCGAATAGTGTTCATTTCTTCCCTTATTTTACCGGGATTGGGCCATATGATTGGCAACAGTCCATTTCGTGGTTGGCTTCTATGTTGCGCCACCCTGTTTGCAGCCGGACTTCTACTTGGCCCCTTTGGTTATCTCACGGGTTGGTCCTTGCAATATGGCCCTGATCAACCGGTGAGCCTGATGGCCACAATGATCCTGATGCCCTGCTGCTACATCGTGGGCTGGCTCTCTGCATTTCAATCTCGAGCGGGGAGCGAACCATGACGGTACATGTTAGCTTCAAGAACCTGTTGCTGACCCTGGGCTCCGACAAACGCTCCGGGCAGGTTATAGTGGAATCGACAGACCAATCCGCTGATCTCTGGTTTTGGGCGGGCAAGATCGTACGTGCGGTTCCCGGGTCCGACACAGATTGGCCTCTGGGCGACATCCTCGTAGAGGTATGTCTTCTTCCCCGGTACAAACGGCTGAAGATCGAATCCGAGGCTCGCGCCCTCGGCACACCGCCAGAGGATCTGCTCGTTCAAAAAAATCTAGTCTCTGCCGCTGTCTTGAAGCGGTTGCAGGACCGGTTGACTATCAAGACCGTCCTGGGCTTCGCTTCCGACGAAACCGTCACCGCCACCCTTGAATCGAAAGATGAGGAGGAGATAGAGCGCTACGAATGGGACGCAGAAATCCCGGTCGCCTACCTCATCCGCGAACTCGACCGTCGCAAAGACGCACTGAGTCGCATCAATATAGATGTACCCGACCCGGAGGAACGCTTTGAAAAAAGACCTGGAACGGCCCGATTGATCCTGGGCCAACAATTCGAAGCCGGTGAACAGGACGACACCGGCCTGTCACAAGATGCCCTACGGATCTTCTTTTTTTGTGACGGATCCGTCCGGTTTGGAACTCTTCCGATCGTGACGGGGATCCGACTTGAAGAGACCGCTGCACTGATCCTTCAACTGAAGGCGTGCGGAGCCATTCAAACCGCAACGGACCCGGTTGAACACACCTCCCGAGACTGGTCCACAGATAATCTCATCGTTCTCGCCATACGAGCTACCACGATCTTCCTTGCAGTAGTCTTCATCGGTTTAACCGCCATCTCCACGATGGGATTATACGGCTCCGGCACATCAACCCCCCTGATTCCAGCAACGCAACGCATGTACCAGGATTCCCTTGAGATGGTTCTGGCCGAACACCTGAACGCGCTTAATGTATATTGGCACCAACAACACCAGTACCCGACCGATCTGACCCCGCTTATCGACCATGGCCTGATTCGTTCAAACAGTCTCAATGGGCGAGGTATCCATGGTTCGATTCTCTACAATACAACCCACGGCGGCCTGGGGTTTGATCTGGCGATCTCCCTGGATGACCGCTTGCTGCAAGTAAGCTGGGCTGACGGGCGACCGCTGATGAGCCGGACACAGCCAATACCTGACGATCAACCCGAATGAAAAACACTCGATGAACAAAAAGTCCGTGGCGTGTAATGACCGAGGTATGATGACGTGCATTGGCACCTATAACTTCAAGGAAGGAATCGATGGCTGACAGTGGAACCAACACCACGAGTCGACTCGAAATCCAGTTGCTGAATCGTCAGCGAAAGGTCCACGTAGATCTGCAGGTCCTACGTGCGAACCTTGGACGTCTGAGCAGCAAATTATCGCAAGAAATCCCCTCCGACAGTGAAGTCTCGCTGGTTCTGGTAACCGATGCTCGAATCCGTCAATTGAACCGGAATTTTGCGAATATCGACGCGGTCACCGACGTGCTGTCTTTTCCGGTCTATGATGGGGTTCCGATACCTGACGAAGCCGCCGGAGAGCTGGGCGATATCATAGTAAGCGTAGAAACAGCACAAAAGCAGATGGGCACCAAAGAACGGTCCGGACACCCAACAACCACCGATCTTCGTGAGGAGATTCTCCTTCTATTTGTACATGGTTTCCTGCATCTGATCGGTTATGACCATGCCACTCCGGCTGGCGCCAAAGCCATGTTGGCAAAAGAACACGAGATACTCTCGACGCTCAATACCGGTAGCTGGTCAACGTAGACGAACCCGGGGATCGAGATAGGTGTAGGCGATATCCACGCAGATGTTCAAGAAGACCAGGAGCGCGGAATATAGAACGACTACGCCCATGACCATCGGATAATCCCGGTTAAGAGCACCCTTTACGAAGAAGTCACTTACACCCGGCACACTAAAAATGCGTTCGACTACTACACTTCCCGTGAGGATACTCGCGAAGGCCGGCCCCATATAGGTGACAGTAGGAAGAATCGCCCCCCTAATCGCATGACGACGAAGTATCAGACTCGGAGGAAGCCCCTTTGCTCGCGCTGTACGCATATAGTCTGTGCGGATCACCTCCAACATGCCACCACGCATCAAGCGGGAGAAATATGCCGCGTAGACCAGACCCAGAGTGAAAGAGGGCAGTATCTTATGTTGCCAACTGTCCCACTTCCCATAGGGCAGCCATCCCAGATAGGTCGCAAAAAACAATAATAGAATCGGTCCAAGGACAATATTGGGCACACTGATCCCAATCATCGCGCCCGACATGGTCAGATGATCGCGCGCCGTTCCCGGTTTGGAACCTGCAATCATTCCTGCTCCAATCCCAATCAAAAGCGCCACCATGAAGGCATAGAGCCCCAGCTCCAGACTGATGGGGAAGTGCTCCTTGAGATTCGTCATTACCGTTCGGTCGGGCTCCTTGAAACTGCGTCCAAAATCAAGCTGCGCATAGCCCTTCATGGCCAGCATATATTGTATGTACAAAGGCTTGTTCAGCCCGAATTTGGCTTCGACATTGGCTTTGACTTCCGGTGGTAGCGCCTTGTCCTCATCAAAGGGACCGCCAGGTGCCAACCGCATGATGAAGAAGGAGATCGACATGATCGCGAATAGGACCAAAACGCCGACTACAAGCCTCTTTATGATGTAACCACCCACAGCGTTTCACCTGTCCTGCGCAAACGATTCATAATACGAATCGCGAAGAAGATGTCGGTCCATTACATGCGGCAAATAGCCTTTCAGAGCCGGATGTTTGAGATAGATGTGGGTATAGAAATAAACGGGAATCACCGGTTGATCTCGATTAAAGATCTCCTCCGTGCGCACTAGAAGCTGGTTTCGAACCGCAGGATCCGTTTCCTCACGAGCCTGTTTGACCAATCGATCGTACTCCGGGTTTTCATAGCTGCCATAGTTGTTCTCATGCCCGGAGGTAAACACTTCTAGAAAGGAAAGGGGGTCGGGATAATCCACACACCAGGAGGAGCGAGAGATATAGAACTCGTGATTGTACATCTTGTCGAGAAGACTCTTCCACTCCATATTGCCGATGGTAATTCGAATCCCAAGGTTTTCTTTTAGCTGCCGTTGAACATATTCGGCGATCACCTTATGGGTTTCATAGGTGTTGTACACCAGCTCAACCGTGGGAAAGCCTTTTCCTCCCGGGTATCCGGCGCTTGCCAGCAACGCACGCGCCTTTTCCGGATCAAATGGGGAACCAGGAGCAAAGGAAAAACCCTCGTCGGCAAACCCCTCATGGACAAGATGGGTTGCAGCAATTCGGTCTCCACCCAACACCTGGGCAATAAGCGCCTCCTTATCGATCGCCAAGTCCACCGCCTTCCGGATTTTCGCGTTTTGAAACGGCTGCGGACGATCTTTGACCATAAGTTGGTGCCGTACTTTCGACACGAAACCTCCATCAATGCCCGGCACGTTTTTCAGCTCTCCTGGTGCTGAAAACGTATTCTCAGCACGGTACGCAATAATAGCATCTGCCTGGCCCTCAGAGAGCCCTTTGATCTTGGCGAGAAGCGTTTTGCGCGAGGCCCTGTTCAGGTTGACCTTGCCCCCATAGTTACCCGTGTTGAAGGTCAGATAATAGGTGCATAGATTGGGCGTAAGAATAAGGTCTTGCCTACATTGGGATCGAAGCTTCGTCACGGTTTCGTTGGGGATCGGCGTCGCGATCTGTACCAGACCTGTCTTGTACCATTGGTAGGCGGTGGTCTCACTTTCGGTCTCAAAAAATGAGAGCTTCTCGATTCGAACGGCCTTTCGATCCCAATAGCTCTCGTTTCGTTTCATAACGACCCGATCGTGGTTTCGATGCACCACCATGATGTAGGGCCCGTTCACAACGATATTTTTCGGCTTCAACCATTTGTCCCCGTGCGCTTCAATAACGTGCCTTGGAGCCAGCGCGAAATTGACCTCCGAAACCAGGGATAGAAAGTACGGTGCGGGGTGAGCCAATTCAACGGTCAGTGTACCCGTCTCGCGATCCGCTCGGATCCCCACATCGTCCCAAGTACCTTTACTGGAGTGAAAGGCCATCGCTCCTTTGATGTCCTGAAATAGAAACGCCGCCTGGGCCGCCGTCGTGGGCTCCAGCGCCCGGCGCCAGGACCAGACAAAATCGTCGGTTGTAATCGGCGTGCCATCGGACCACTCCAGGCCCTCTCGAAGATGGAATGTGTAGATCTTGCCATCTTCCGAGATGGTGTACGAATCGGCATGTCCATAGCGAGTCTTCAGATTCCCATGACCCGCCAGCAACAGGCCTTCGAACATCTGCGATGCAACCATATTCCCCGCTGTCTCGTGAACCAGAGCCGGGTCAATGCTAGCAAACGATCCTTCCGTAATGGCGAGATGGTTTGACGACGGAGCCTTCCGCTCTTTCACCCGAACGACCTTACAGTCCGTGCCTTGGGGTAGAGGGGCCGGTGGCGTGGTCGACGCCTCTAACAGGTTTCTGGGCAGATCCCTGGTCTCACCACTACAGGCATGGGCCCATAGCAAGGTAGCAAGAGCTCCACAGAGACAAACCGTTCTACGTAACCGCCCACACATCGCGGCGGAACATAGCACGGAAAGAATGTGCGCACCACAGCTGGCCCCCGGTCCAGTCAACGAACTCGTTTGGCCGTCCATTGACCCCGCTGCAGGCGGCCATCAACCATTCCATGAAAGATGCCCGTCACTTTCTTTCCATCTCGAAAACCGTGAAATACGAGCCGCCCATGACCCAGCCGACCGGATAAGAACACCGCTTCATCGATCAGGGTGCCGGCGGCCTCCCAATCTTCACCCGCTATCGGTAAGCTCAAGTCCTTCATCGTTTTATTCTCGATCCGGAACTTGAGCACAAATTTCAGACCATCGAGTCCCTCGGCTGTACCCCGGTATCGTCCGGCAGCGAGGGCCCGGATGGTTTTTCTCTTGGGACATGCCCGTGCCAATCGTTCCACCAGTTCGGCCTGTTGCTCGGAATCACGAATCAAAGACCGCATGGTCAATGTATATTCTTTGGGAGTGATCCGGTGACGGCCATATATTGCGGCCGATCGTTTCGCCCATCGTGTACGGGTCAGCCCGCGCCGCGCTAAACACATCTGGTCGATATACACCTTATTCGCCTTCTTCTGGAGCTTAGGGTCGGCCGCCGAATGGACACAGGCCTCCAATCGTCGCTCATAGGCCTTCTTGGTCACCGCATCCGCTTCAAGTAGCAATCGCGCGGTAGAATCAAAGGTCTCTGGGTCCCAACCGTATTGGTTGAGGAGCTGGGCTCGAAAGGCCTCCAACTCGGCTGGCGATCGACGACGCTCGGCGCATTTTAGTTCCGCTAATGTAGCCCCCATCACCTGCCGTTGGGTTTCCGAAAACTCAGCGATGGCCTCCTCGGCCTCCTCCGCCTCCAAGGCCAGGACCGCTTCTGTGTCACAACCGTATTCGTCCTCGTCCGTGTCTTCGACTTCTTCGCTGTCGTCGATTTCACTACCGTCATCGTCCAGATCCTCATCCGGTGTAGTCTGACCACCGGGAACACTCTGCGCCTGAATTACCGTTGGTTCAGGTCCTGGCTTCGATGCTTTCTTTGCGCAAGCCGACAGGCTGCACACACCATAAAACAATACCATCCAGAGGACGGTTCGGAGCGCTGCGGTCATATGTTGTTGTATCCAAAACATCGCGAGATTTTCTATGGTCCCCCGGTAGCCATGTCAACGCCTGGGGAGCCAACTGGAGCGCGCAGTCTCCTCGGCATAGTCACGAGCTGCAAAGGGTTGGTCTACTCGTTTCAGCGCTGCTTTCCAAGCATGATAGCCTCCTCCCGCATCGGAAACAGCCACTGCGGCCATACCCGTCTCCGGGCCCCCAAGACTCAACATCGACTCGACCCAGGCCCAGCGCGGTGACAGGAACCGGAAATCGACCCGTCGCCCGGCCCTTTTGCGGAGCAGCTTAATCTTCCGGTTGAGTTCAGAGATCGAACAGAACGGAGCACCCGCCAACGGGGTGCGGAGCTTGGGTATGAGCGGATTTACCGCCAGCGTAACCTTATGAATCCGACTCATCTCCAACGCAAACCGAGCCAACTCATCCAGATCCGCATCGGTCTCTTCGGGCAAGCCGATAATGGCATATACCTTGAGTCGATGTAGGCCATGCTTGCGTGCGAGTTCGGCCGCATGAAGAAGATGACGTTCCTTAAGCCCCTTGGCCAGACGGCTGCGCTGAAGTTCCGAGGGGGCATCGCTGGCGATGGTCATCGTCCGGGCTCCGCCACGCACCAGCAACTCCACAAATTCGTCGTCCAGAACATCCGCACGTAGGCTCGACAAACCAATCTCCTGGTCCCGATCGATACAAGACGCGAGTAGCTCCTTGATATGGGGGTATTCGCTGACCGCGGCCCCCACAAAGCCAACCCGTGGTGCTTCCGCGGGAATGGTCCTCTGAATCTCGTGCGCATCCGGATAGCGCATCGGGGTATTGGCTGCACGTACAACGCAGAACTTGCAGTATTGCGGACAACCCCTCGACGACTCCACCAGAAACATATTGCTCAGCTCGGATCGTGGGGTCCAGAACGTTCCGTAGGCTGGTAGGTATTCGGGGCCGACCACATTGGGTTCCGGAACATCCCAGCCATGATGCTCGGGTACATATACTCCGGCCACTTCCGCCAGGCGCTGCCGTCGCTCCGGATGACTTTCTGCAGAGCGCAAGATCTCCAATACGGTGGGCAACACGGCTTCTGCGTCACCCATAACCACTGCATCCGCAAAAGGATGTAGCGGAAGGACGTTGGAAAGGGTCATCGGTCCCCCGACCAGGACGAAGGGATCGTCCTCGGTCCGTTCCGCCCCCATATGGGGAATACCGGCCTTTCTCAAAAGATCGATAATTCCCACCAGGTCCATTTCGTAGGAGATCGAAAACGCCACCACGGGATAGCTGGCTAACGGTTTTTCTTCTTCCAGTGTAAGGACTCCACCGGGCGGTACCTCTTCTGCCAAATCCTCGTCCGGTAGCATCGCCCGCGCCGCGGACATCTCCGGAGCCGCGTTGATGAGACGATACACGACCTGAAATCCGAGACTCGAAGCCGCCACGGAATATACATTGGGATAACAGAGCGCGACACGAACCGGTGCCGTCTTTACTTCAAGTCCAGATTCCTGGTCTCGATACTCACGAAGTCGTTGTAGATAGGCCCAACTCACAGGCCATCCACCTGGGTTTGCTGCACAAGCCAGGACGCATAATGCTCTTCTACTGCGGCGGCATCCAGACAGACGAGTTCCGGTACATCGTAGGAGTGAATCGAGCGAACTTCGCTCATAAATGCCTCCACCCGATCTTGTCGCGTCTTACAGATCAAGAGGCTCTCCGTATCGTCTTGTATGGCCCCTTCCCAGCGATAGATCGATTGCACCTGCGGAATCACATTAACACACGCGGCCAGGCGAGATTCTACCAGATGACGACCTATCCTCTGGGCCTCTTCCGCCCCAGAGCAGGTCACAAATATTACGCAGATCTTGTCCATAAAACCCCTTTGGCAAGCGGACCACTCGATCCATGCCTGTACGTGCCATATCTGGTCCTACAGCCCAGTACAAGCATTGGATGGGAAACCCTGCTTATTCCGAGGTGGCGTCTTGCAGTTTCTTATTACGCGCCAGCGCGATCCGAAAAGCCCGATGACTCAGCATTCCACTGGGATCGTAGAGGACTTGGCGTTGCGGTGAAATAAAGACCGTGTAGGGGTATTCCGGTGGCCGCAACGCCCGCAAAAGGTCCCGACCACCGATATAGACGGGCAAACCAACCGGGTTTCGAACGGCAAATCGCTGTACTGCTAAATAGGAATCAATCCGATCCACATCAAAGCCCAATAGGATCAACGCCACATCATCGCCATATTTCTGATTCAACTTCGGGAGTCGAGGCCATCCCTGCTTACAGACCCGGCACCAACTGGTGAACACGTGAATAGCGGCCGGTTTTCCCTGTTGGATGGTGCTCAAAGCAACCCGTTTGCCCGTTGTCAGATCGACCAACTGGGCATCGGGGATCTGCGTTCCCCGGTCAAGAAAACCAGAGCGAACCGGTGGCTCCCGAAACAGAACGACCGCCAGCAGGGCCAGACCACAAAGGGGAAACGCCCATTTGCGGAGAAATCGACGCCAGCGCGGCTGATTCGATTGTTCCGATGAAGTCATTGGTGCGGTTTCACGGTTCACGGCTGACATCTCGCAAAAACGCCAGATCGGGGCGAAGGGTCATGGAGATGCCGGACAACTTATTTGAGGCTACGGCAACATTGTCTTCATGCCAGAGAAATAATACCGGCACCTCCTGAGCCAGGCGTTCTTGGACACGATCGTAGAACGGCTTACGTACGGCTGGGTCCAGCGGACGCCGTGCCAGGTCCAACCAACAATCCACTTCCACATCCGCAAAGAAGGAACGGTTGCCCCCCCCACGACGCGGTGTTCCGGTACGCTGGCGCTCCAATGCTTCACGGGCCCCCGACGACAGATGTTGGACGGCCCACTTTCGACAGACTGGATCGCGAGCAAACATCAGACTTGTCAGGCCTGGAACGAGATCACTTCGAGGCGCACGGCCCAGGGACGTGGCAGCATTCGAGACCTGGTGTAGAGGTGTGCTCAAGCTGAAGAACATCCAGCGCATCATATCGGGCTCGATGGGCTCCGGTAGCTGTAGAATAGCCAGGGCATATTGTCCCTTCTTGATAGAGTCGAACATCGTCCCCCATTCCAGAGACCGTACCCGAACCTGAATCCCGACCAGGGCCAACTGCCGGGACAGATCCCGGGCCACAAGTCGACGGATCCGATCGTTGGTCGTCAATAATTGCAGACGAAGCCGTATTCCATCGGATCCCCGAGAATAGCCCGCCTGCTCCAGGAGCTTCTCGGCCTTGTATCGGCATTGCTCCGTTTCAGGGGCCTGGGGATCATGCACGCAGTCCGTAAAGGGGTCCACCGCATCGTTTCGTGCCCAATGACCAATCGGCAGCATGCCATTTGCAGGACGTGCCCCTTTCAGAAAGCGCTCTCGGGTGATCCAATGTCGGTCCACGGCATAGCCGATAGCCATGCGAACGCGCCGATCCGAGAGAGTGGCCAATGTGGTATTCATCGTCAGGTAGGTCACGACCATCGACGGATGTCGCAGAGTCTGTAGATGACCGACGTCTTGCAAGACCTTCAAGACCGCCGGAGAAAAGCCGTTTAGCACAAGGTCCGCGTCCTGGGAGACCAGCGCGAGCAATCGACCGTTCTCATCCGGCAGATTACGGAAAATCAGATACCTGGGCACGCCACGCGCCGCATCGTTATCGTTCCAGCCTACCCGCTCAAGGATGAGCCCCCGGTCGCCATCTCGCCGAAAGAGACTGAAATCTCCCGTGCCGGGCGGCTCGTAGCCCGGGCAAACCCGCGTGGTACACACCCATTCCCCGTCCCCGTTACAGGTACATCGGTTACATTTGTCGGTCGCCGTCACGACCGTCTTGGGACTACATTGATTTCGAACCTCGAGCGGAACTGGCTCCGGTACAATTCCCAAGACAAGATCGGTTCGGAGGGTGGCGACCTCCTGTCGAAGATTGAAGCAGACCCGGTGGCCATTGGGCCCATCCGGCATATCAAAGGGCCTATCCGCCTGAAATCGGTCCAGGTAGAGACCCCGCACGGATGACCCGTTGGCCTCATCCATGGCACATTGCAATGTATACGATACGTCACGCGCCGCGAGGTGGGCGCCATTGTGAAATTGCACGTCGCGCCGCAGGGAGACACAATACCGGAGGGGGCCGTCCGAAGTCAGTCCCTCTGCCAGATCTGGGACGACCGCCAGGTCCGAACCACGTACGCGAAACAAACCACGATAGACCAGCCGTGAAACCTTTCGAGTCGTACCATCATGGGCTGTCCTCTGATCCAGTTGCCCCAGGCTCTTGGATAGAACGATCACCAAACGTTCGGAGGCGGTTCCCGGCCAGGGTTGCTCATGTCGGCAACCCCATAGTGCGGTACCGATCAACGCTACGGACAACCATGCGAACATCACTTTGTTCAGACCACTATTCATCCACTCGGAATCCCGTTAAGGCGGTAAGATTGACGATGTCATTGACTTCGCTCTCACGCTCTAACACATGCACCGGTTTATTGAGTCCCAGAAGTACCGGACCGATCAACTCCGCCTCACCGATGGTCTGCATCATCTTGTAGGCGATATTGCCCGCCTCCAGATTGGGAAAAATGAAAACGTTCGCGTTGCCCTCGAGGCTGGAGAAGTCGTATAGGCTCTTTCGATAGGCTTTGTTGAACGCCACATTAAACTGCATCTCGCCGTCGATCATAAGGTTCGGGGCCGACTCCTTGACCAGCTGTACCGCCTCCGCCACCTTTTGGCTCTGTTCCATCCGAGCGGAACCGAAGTTACTGAACGAAAGCATGGCAATCCGTGGGACCAGCTCCAACCGCTCGACAAACCTGCCGACCGTAGTAGCGATATGCGCCAGTGTGGTTGCATCGGGATCCACATTCACGGTCGTGTCGGCAAAAAAGTACAGATCGGCTCCCTTAAACACCAGATATACGGCACATAGAACTGCAGGCGTGGGCTGGGTTCCGATCGTTTGAACGACGGGGCGTAACGCCCTGGGATAGGAACGGTTCAACCCACCGACCATGCCATCACAACGACCCGATTCAACCAACATCGCCCCAAGATAATGGGTCTCCGAACGAAGCAACCGGCGAGCCGAACCGCGGGTCAGCCCTTTGCGGAGACGACGGGCATGAAGAAGATCGACCAGCTCCTCAAGATTCGGAATATCTCTGGGATCGATGACTTCAATACCGGCCTGTTCAAGATCGACCTCATTTCGCTCGGCTTCGGCGAGAATCTCTTCGCGGTGCCCCAGCAAAACCGGTCGAGCGATGCCTGCATCGCTGGCAACCTCCGCAGCCCGTATAATCCTTACATCGAGCCCTTCTGGATACACTATCCGGGGGGGATTCTGGCGAACTCTGTCGAAGATACGCCGCATGACCGTAACCGATGGATGAAACCGCGCTTTGAGATCTTCTCTATAGCTCTCAACATCCGCAATGGGACGCCGAGCGACACCACTTTTGGTCGCCGCCTCCGCGACCGCCGGTGCCACCGCGTAAAGAACACGGTTATCGAAGGGTTTGGGGATGATGTATTCAGAGCCGAATTGGATCATGGCGCCGTCATAGGCGATGCGGACCTGATCGGTGACCTCCTCGCGAGCCAGCTCCGCCAGGGCACGAGCCGCCGCTATCTTCATCTCACCATTGATCGTCCTGGCGCGAACATCGAGGGCCCCCCGGAAGATAAAGGGGAAACCAAGCACATTATTGACCTGGTTGGGGTAGTCACTGCGACCGGTCGCCATAATCACATCGTCTCGTGTCTCAACGGCCGTCGGATAGTCGATCTCCGGATCCGGATTCGCAAGAGCAAATACAATGGGATTATCGGCCATGCTCTTCAACATCTTCGGTGAAAGTAGGCCGCCGGCACTCAGACCAAGAAACATATCGGTACCCTCGAGGGCGTCTTCCAATGTCTGACGACTCGTCTCTCTCGCAAATCGTTGCTTTTCCGGATTGAGATCGGTGCGCTCGCTATGCACGACGCCACGACTATCCACAAGCATGATATTGTCTGGCTGGGCACCGAGATCTATCAACATATTCAGGCACGCAATCCCCGCTGCACCCGCTCCACAGGTTACGATCTGCACCGATTCGGCCGCCTTGCCGGCGATGGAAAGTGCGTTTAGAAAAGCCGCACCAACAATGATCGCAGTACCGTGCTGATCGTCGTGCATAACGGGAATATCGAGCCGCTGTCGGAGGGCGCGTTCTATAGCAAAACACTCGGGAGCCTTGATATCTTCGAGGTTGATCCCCCCAAAGGTCGGAGCGATCGCAGCCACTATCTCGATGAATTGGTCTGGGTCGGCCATATTGACTTCGAGATCAAAGACGTCAATGTCCGCGAAGCGCTTAAAGAGTACAGCCTTCCCCTCCATGACCGGCTTTCCCGCCAGGGCCCCAATATTCCCCAGTCCAAGAACCGCCGTTCCATTGGAGATCACAGCGACCAGGTTTCCCTTATTGGTGTACTCATAGGCCAGTTCCTGATCATCGTGAATTTCAAGACAGGGATGTGCCACTCCCGGTGTATAGGCGAGAGAAAGATCACGGCTTGTTATACAAGGCTTTGTCGACCGGATTTCCGTCTTACCGGGACGTGGTTCACGGTGATATGCCAACGCTTGTTTTTTCTTTGATCGGACCTTCATAGACTCTCTCCCAAACACTGTCGCTCGGGATGGTAACACCGAATCAAACAAATCGGCCACCGCACCAGATAAAATTGCCTACGGTCCCCCCTATTGCCCAAAGATGCGTGTTCGAAAAACTTCTGGTATCTTTGTCGTCTCAGGGTGAACGTCATGGTTGGGACGAAAGGAATCGGGTCACGGATCATACGTAGATTTTGCGCCGTTTTTTGCGCGGTGGCGGTGTCCCTCGTAAGCATGCCGCAAACGGCATCCGCTGTTGTCTGGGATATCCAGAGTGATACCAGCCTGAACGTCTATCGGTATCTGGACGCGAACCGAAACCCCATCGAACGCCTTCGCTTTGGAGAAACCCTTAGCGTAATGGCTATGACCCTCCCTCACGGTGGCAAGGGTCGTATCTTTGCACGAACTCTCTTGCGTCTTCAGGGCGATCCCAACGTGGGTGAACTGACCCTTGTGGGAGCTCCAGCCGATTCCGGCGAACATATCATCTGGCGCGATGTGATTCGCCCTGTCCGTTTCGATGTACTCAGCGCAAGCGTCGCTGGCTATGGTGTGGCGAACGGCGTCATCGACTTCGAGCTTGGACGGTTTGTCCGCCTGGATAGCCTGGGCTTTGCCATGGTCGATGGCGGATTGGTTCGCTTTCGTACACCCGTAAAATTTGGGGTCGGCCTGCTCGCGGGTATGGAACCAAGTGAACTCCGAGATAGCGTAAGCTGGAACCCATTTCGATTGGATGGGTTTGCCGAGCACCGCGACGACCCGATGGTATTGATGTACGGTGGTAGCCTGTTCTCCAACGACATCGGACTTCATTCGATTCGGATTGACGCCCGGGAGTGGCGCGAAGTCGGTGCCGATGATCGGGCCAATATTCGGAGTCGCCAGGTTGGTGGCGCCATTAGCCTGGCCTTTCCGGGGATCGTTTTTGTGGATGCGAACGCCCGCTACGATCTCATCGGAGATGTCCTCGGGGATCTACGTGGCCGCGTACTTGCGCCCATTACGGACCTGTTCGAGCTTGAAGCACGCTATAACCGCACAGTCCCCATTTTCGACACCAACAGCATTTGGAGTGTCTTTTCCCTTTACCCCATGCAAGACATGAGTCTCGGTGCGCGGATCCACCTGGCACCAGGGTTCCTCATCAATGCACGGGGTACCTTTCGAGTCGTTGAAGATGCCCGCGCCCCCGATTATGAGCCCGGTGTCCATCTGGGGATCTTCTGGAGCAAGAAACGAAAATCCATGCTGCTATCCTGGGACCACTACCAGGGAGCAACGGGTACCTGGAATCTGTTCTGGCTTGAAGGGGGAATGCCCGTCGGTATACCCAAACTGACCCTTCGGGCCGGCTTCACCTTTGTGTACATCAACGATACGGTGAATACGAATCTACATACGAATGGCTACGGGGGTCATATTTCGGCCAATTATCAATTTGCGCCGGGCTGGACGCTTCGGGCCTTCGTTGAAAATCATGAAACACGCCTAGAAAAACATGCGACACGTGCGGTTTTGGTGTTATCCAGTTCCTTCGGAGGTGGACAATAATGCCTGAGACACGCCCGTACACTGTACGTCTACGTACGGTCCTTCTGCTGGTGTTGGCGTCTGTGGTTGGCTTGACGGCTGCCCTCGCAAGCGAAGGAAGCTTCAAGGATCCGGAGAATGCAGAGGAAGCCGCAAAAAAGGCCGGCCCGGCCCATACCCCGCCCAAGCGTAAACATCTACCGTCGCCAGTGCTCTTCCCAGACCAGTACATACCTCTGGCCTTCGATCATAAGGTGCATGTAGACAAGGCTGGCGTCGAGTGCACCTTCTGTCACGATAGCGCAGAAGGAAGTGTCGTAAGCAGCGACAACCTTCTACCGGTAGGAGCAGAGGGAGAAGAGATCTGCCTCGGTTGTCATCTGGCGGGTGAGCCCGGCGACGAGGATATGCCATCGGGAACCTGTGAGACCTGTCACCGTGGGTATCAACCGCAATTCCCGGCTGGCGGCGATCCTACGGAAACGACATCGGCGATCAACATGCCACCGCTTATCATTCTGCCCAAACCCCACATCAAGATGAACCATAAAGTTCATGTGGACAAGGGTATCAAATGCGTAACCTGCCATAACGAGGTTCCTGGTGTGCAGGTTGCCACCCGCGACAATGGCCTACCCCTTATGGGTACATGTTTAACCTGTCATACGGGCGACGAAGCTCCACTCAACTGTGCCACCTGCCACGAAACCGAACGGAACGGTAAAGTACGTACCGACTACGGAGCACAGGGTGAAATTCGACCATCGGGACGATACTTCGGTGATGCCCACGACACGGCCTTCCTGAAAGACCATGCAGCTATTGGACGGGCCCGCGAGGAGTATTGTGCCAACTGCCACACCAAGAATTTCTGCCAGGATTGTCATACCGGTGCCTTACGTCCGGGACGCGTCCATCCCGCCAACTGGATCCTTATCCACCCGGTCCGAACGCGTGGGAACGACCTCGCCTGCCAATCCTGTCATCGACTCCAGACGTTCTGCACCAGCTGTCATGAACGGTCTGGAGTGGTCATGTCTGGCCAGGCGGCAAGCTTCCCATCCGAGTCGCTCAAGTTCCACCCCATGGGCTGGAACAATCAACCGGGTACTGTTCGAGCTCCACAGCACCACTCCTTCCAGGCCCAACGTAATCTTCGGGCTTGTGTGGCATGCCACTCAGAAAATGACTGTACCCAATGCCACGCTACCCTTGGCCAGCAGGGATTGGGCGTGAACCCGCATCCGATCAATTTCAAATCAAACTGTCGTACCAGAATGCGGGCAAACCCGAATACTTGTACGCGTGGTTGCCATACAGCGAACGATCCTGTTCTTGATCTATGCCGGTAAACTGGGCTCCAGATTTAGGCTCCGGCTTGTTTGCCTAGCACTACAAGTCCATGATACGAACAAACGTCGCTCTGGAAACCGATTGAGCTTGGGGACGTACATCCAATGGCAAAGAAACAAACTACACCGTTTGTTTGCATCCATTGTTGGGAGAGCTTTGAGGTCTCTACGGATGAGATCGACCCGGCTGAAGAGGTTCCATGTCCCCATTGTGGGGAGTTGAATCCCGGCCCAGGCAGCGCTATTGATCTGGAAGCACTAAATATCGAGGTGCCCGAGGAAGAAACTCCGAAACCAGCGAAGAAGACTAAAAAGAAAAAGTCTACCGCAAAGAAGAAAAAATCTTCCAGCAAGGCGAAAAAGGTAGAAAAAGAGGAAGAAGAGGCCGCCGAACCGGAGGAAGTCGTAGAGGCGCCCGAGGAAGAACCGGAACCAGACACAAGCGATGCAGACGACGATGATGCCGTGGAAGACGATGATGCCGTGGAAGACGATGATGCCGTGGAAGACGATGATGCCGTGGAAGACGATGATGCCGTGGAAGACGAAGACGAAGACGAAGACGAAGACGAATCTGCCAGCGATGCCATCTTCTATTCGGATGATCCTGAAGAATATGCCGTAACGGATCCCGAACAGGTGATGTGGAAACTCCTTATCCCTGGCGGACTCACATACAACTTTCATGGACTAAACGCTCTGCAACGCTGGGTGGCATCCAAACGCGACCTGACAAATGTGGGAGTATCGACTGAGACATCCGAATGGAAGAAACTGGGGGATTTCATCGACCTCATCAACGACGACGACAATCACGAAGACGCCCTGGAAAAAGCCAAACCGCTTACTGAGGAACGGCTTTTGGATGGGGACGATGCTCTTAACGAGACAGCAAGAGCCCCTTCCTACGCGGATATCCCATCTCTTGAGGAGATCGAGGCCGGTCTAGCAGCTACAACCGTTCCGGGATATGACGAGGACGAGGACGAGGACGAGGACGAAGACGGCGACGAAGACGAGGACGAAGACGGCGACGAAGACGAGGACGAAGACGGCGACGAAGACGGCGACGAAGACGAAGATGACGACGATGAAGATGCCGAGTATGACTCGGAACTCGAGGACGAAGAATCGTCGCCAGCCTATACAACCGGGCAGTTCACCTTCAATGTGCAGGAAAGTAATACCGAATCCTCATCCGGAGGATGGCTATTTCTGGCGATCGGAATTCTTATCGGGCTGGGCATCGGAGTCGGCGTGCAGTTCGCGGGTCTTTGGGACAAAATTCTTCCCATTGGATAACTTCATACCAAAAAATATTTGCGTTGCGACCACGAACGATTGAAATTGTTGGTGAGTATCGTACCAACCAACCGCGCACCTAATGAACACCAGCCACAATGTCATATGTCCACGTTGCGGCTTTCGAATGGATCTGGCGACCGAACAGATCCTTTTGGGACCTATCACAAAAACCTGTCCGGCATGTGCGCTGGTCTTTCAGGTCGGCACGGGGACCACGACCACGGATTCGAAGCCGGAGTTTGAGACATCCGAGGGATCGTACATTCGTAAGAAGGACGGCGCAGTTCTCTATTTCCCGAATCGAACCCTGCTCGAACAATGGGCCAACGACGGCATGGTACGCCCAAGCGACGAGATAAGTAAGAAAGGGGGAGAATGGGAAAAGGTCGGATCCCTGTCCGACTTTAAAGCCCGCTTCATCTATGAGGAGTCGGATAGCCAGTCCGCAGCGAGCCCGATCGATGTTTTCGACATCACAGAGGGTGCCCATGGACGGGCGCTATGGATTACCGTCATGGCAAGTGTCCTCGGTATTATCGCAGCCTGGATGTTGATCTCCGGTTTACTCCAAGACGATGGGCCGGCCATTCCCGATGAGTACCTTACTCCCAGCTTCGAGAAGATCCCTGACGGCCCTCCTGCAGCGTCCAACCGAACCGGTCCAAACAATGAAGTCGAGAATGAGGAGCCGTCGGAAACTCCATCATCAGCGGCCGACACTGAAGACCCGAGCGAACTGGAAGACAGCAGCGAAGCCGAAGCCACCACTTCCGAAGAACTCGAATCTACGAGCCCGCCCTCCCCTCCAGTGGAAGAGAAACCGGCCAGGACAAGGATCGCGAAACCACCGAAAACACCAGCGCCAGCTCCAAGACCTCCACCGCGCGCGGCAACCTATGACCAGCTCATGTCTCGTGGCTCAAAACTTCTTCGAAGCAATCCGAGACTCGCAATCACCACCTTTGAACGAGCTTTACGAATATCACCCACCAGTGAAGCCCGAGCCAAGCTGGGTCGGGCCTATCTCAAGAGCGGCGAGATCTCGCTAGCATCGATCCACCTTCGCCAGGCACTTTCGCTCAATCCAAAGTATCAGCCTGCTCTATGGGATCTTGCACAAGCGTACACAGTGCAGGGAAATCACCGAAAAGCGATCGAAGTATATCGACGACTCCAGCGTCTGGTTGGCCCCAACTCAGCCCAGGGCCAAAAGGTAGAAGCAGCTCTTTCGCGCATGGGTGAAATACCCTGATTTCGTGGCGGCTGGACGCAATCCCGGCTCTCGCGATATTCTTAGGACATGAGAGTCTGTCCGGCGTGCGGATATCGGGGGTACCAGCGGCAGTGTCCGACGGATGAAACCCCCACACTACCGGAGGGGTTGTGTTCCTCTGGTATTCCTGCGTCGACGACCGCCCACGTCAGCGACAGCTACCGCATACTCGTTCAGATCGGTGAAGGTGGAATGGGGACCGTGTGGTTTGGCGAACATATGCGCCTTCACCAACCCGTGGCCATCAAATTGGTCACCACGACCGGAGAGGACGCATCAACCCAACTCAAGCGCTTTCGCCGGGAGGCGATGGTCCTCAGTCAAATGCAACACCCAAATATCGTTCGCATCCACGATTATGGAGTCCACGACGAATTCGGTGCCTATCTTGTTATGGACTATATTGAAGGGGTGACCCTGAAGGGGCGATTAAAGACTGAGCGTACCCTCTCGGTCGAAGGAACAGTCCACATCGCAAGGCAGATTGCTGCCGCGCTGTCCGCGGCACACGGTCGTGGTGTGATTCACCGGGATCTAAAACCCGCCAACATCATCTTGTCCGATCGAGAGGGAACCAGTGATTTTGTTACGGTCCTGGACTTCGGAATCGCGAAACCCATCGACCACGAGGAATTCGGGCCGAAAAAAACCGCCTTGACTCGCAAGGGACTGATCATCGGAACGCCCGAATATCTGTCCCCCGAACAAGCGGTTAATCAAACAAGCTCCCAGAGTGATCTCTATGCCCTGGGAGTATTGATGTACGAATGCCTGGAAGGAAAACGGCCCTTCAAGGGGCAGAGTGCGGTGGAAACCATTCTGGCACATATGAAGCAGGCACCTCCGCCGCTGACCCGGCCGGACCTCCCGAAGGAACTTGAAGATCTGATAATATCTCTAATGCAAAAGCAGCCCCTGAAAAGACCCCGGGGCGCGGATGTCGTAATCGAACGGCTTGATGACATCCTCATAGATAATCTGAGTAACATACCGCAGGACGACCACGACCTGGGTACAACGGCCGAGATCATAAAACTCGACGATCCCAACCCCTACCGGCGTTCCACGGCGCAGCAGGTACCCACTCTCGATATGCCCACAGTGGAGCCGAGTTCACCACCCGCTGATGGTGCAGAGCGCCCCACCGTACGGATGGCGGATAATGAACCCCCGACCCGGGTTATACCAACAGCCCCGGACCGCGTTGCGTCCAAACCAAAATCCAATCGGCCGATCATAGCTGGTAGCTGTATCGCCGTGGCGCTGATCATCGGACTCGTTGCGGTTCAGCCCTCGTCAAAATCTGGGGCCAATCTGGCCGTCAACACTCCCCCGGATGCGACCCACTCCTCTGACGACACAAGCCCTGTCGATGCTGGCGCCACAAGGCAGGAGGTGGAAACCAACGCAGAACCACAAGCCATACCCACGGTGGCTGCCGCATCGCTGCAGGAAAGCGTCGCGGAAAAGCTTAAGGTGACCTTCAAAACCAAGCCCAGCATGGCTCGAGTCCGGTTGAAAAACCTTTCCTCCGATGGAGAGAAAATCCGCCGTTTTCAAACGCCGAAAACCCTCTCACTACCACCCGCGACCTATCGCATTACGATCTCCAGAACGGATTACCAGACCCTGCGGCAAACCATCCACGTCGACAAAAACGATGTGTTTCGCTTTTCGTTACGACCCGATATGACCAACCTCGAATGATGAACGGACATGCCATAAGACAACTGACACGCTTTGTCGTGGTTCTCTGTGCCCTGGCCACATGCTCCGTGTCCTGGGCACGGTCCGGCTCGGATTCCGATGCGGCGTTTTCGTATTATGAATCGGCCCGTAAGCTCTACCGTGCGGGCAATTTTGAGGCCGCCGTGGTGGAGATCTCCAAGGCGGAAAAGTTGAATTCGCTGCCTGCCTATACGGTGTTTCGGGCCTGGTGCGTGTATAAGATTGGAGACCAGACACAGGGGATATCGACCGTCAAAGCCCTGCTTGAGGACAAGAGCTTATCGCGCCGAGATCGGCGCGAATTCCAATCCGTCCTGAAGCGAATGAACGCAACGGCTCAGATGGTGAACATAGCGATCCATAGCCGCACTCGTCTGGCCCAGATCTGGTTGAATGGCGTCCGGCTTGAAGACCAGCAAGCCCAGCAGGCTGTACCGTCCATCGTCGGCACCCAGATCGTGGAATTATGGCACGGCAAAATCCACATTCGAAAAGAGGTCTTCATTTCGGACCAGAAAAATCGACCGATCCAGATTGATCTGCCGGGTGGTGATCTTGTGCTTCGGAATATCCCCGCCGAATCAAAAGTCCTGCTAAACGGAACCGATATAGGAACCCCACCGGACGAGGGGTGGCGGCTTGTTCCCGGAAGCTATCATCTCGCCATTACAATGGGTCATGTGGCCCTTCTGGCCCAGACCGTGCAGATCACCACCGGGGCCGAAGAGGCCATCCTTGTGGGTGTACCCAGGGAGGCCCGGGCCCTACCCCGGAGCAGCCGGAGGAGATGGGCGGGCCTGACCGGCGCCATTGGAGTACTCGGCCTGATTGGCGCCGTTCTGGTCCATGCCAGCGCCGACAACGACCTCTCCAGGGCGGGACAGGCCTTCGACTCCGCCACTGGCAAAACCCTGCACAGCCAATTCTATAGCTTCGACCTCTACGAACGCGGCCACCAGAAAATCGATAACGCGACTCTGCTCTACGGGGTATCCAGCGCAATGGTGGTGGGAAGTGTCCTATGGTGGTTTCTTGACCACAATCCCTCATCCACAACCCCTCGAAGCAGCCTTTTTATCAGCCCCACAGGAGCCTCGATGGGCTGGTCATTTTGATGTCGTATTCATCACCTCCTCTCGCTGCCGGTAAAGCGAGCTATCTGGACTTCCAATCGAAGATTGACCCAGATGCCAGACGCCCCTATGATCGATGGGTTTGAATCTGCCCTGAGCCGCAGGGTGGTGCGGGAGGAAGTCGACACCCATGAGCGAAGAAAACGGTGGAAAAGAGACTGTCGATCTGAAAGCGAGGCTGGGCCTCCACAAGAAACTCGCCGAACTTGAAGCGAGCCGAAGTGGAACTGCACCTACTGCGGCCCCAGTCTCGGCCGAACAGGTGCAACAACCACCCAGGCCCACAGCGCGCATAACGAGCCAATTCGCAGTCGGAGATCTGGATCTGGACGGCGCCATGGGGATATCGAGCAAATCCAAAATCTCGGTGGTGATCGGCATCGCCGTACTCGCGATCATTGCGTTTGGTGCTGGCATCGTCAGCGGAAAGTCATTCAAGCTCCGTAGTCTTGAGAATATCCGTACCCAGAACGCCCAGTTGGCCTACGATAAATTGGTCCAGCAACGAATCACTGCCGATCAGAACCCGGAATTGGGTATCAAGCTCGGCAAGGTGGTTCTGGCCATCTCCAAGTTAGAGAAATACGTCAACCGCACCCCTGGGTCGGCCCTGAAACAGTTCGAGAATCTACAAATCAAGCTTACCGATAAGGAACTCGACGGCACACCAAATATCCGTACTATCCGCCAGGCGTTGAACGGGATCTCCGAAGAGCTCAAAGCGGAGGGCGCAAACGCCACCGAGGTTGTGCTCAAAGGAACCGCTCGAATGCTCCAACTGACATCCAATGTGGGTATCGTGCGGAGCTTTGCTGAAGAGACCCGCGGCTACCATGACAAGATCGTTGTGGCCAAGGCCAGCCGCGAAGAAAAGAATAAGAAACTCAAAGAAGCGAAAAACACCAATCCGGACGACTACCTGGCCCTGTTATTTGAGTACGACCAGACGGTCCGCGGAATACTGAGTGCCTATCTCCCTATTGCTCGAGAATTCGTCAGCTATCAGATCGAGTTCTCACTCGATACCCTGGCCCGTCCCAAGTTCTTCCTCACTGAGATCTTCGCCGAAGTTGCGGGATTGGAACGATTGGTGGCGGAGGTCAATTTTCTGGCCAGGGAGGTTTTGAATACCCAGGCCCTGATTGATGTCATGGGAAATCGCTGGGCTAGCAAGGCTGCTGTCCAGGATCTGAACAAGTCCTTCTGGATCGAACCTGCCAACCGCAAGAGCAAGACCAGCTACGGAAAAGGCCATCTGATTCGTAAGATCGCGCAAGAGATCGACATGGATGGAGTACGGAAAAGGGCGATTCTATTAGACGGCAGCGATGACGCGCAGGCGGTGGCTCCAAACGAAATCGCCTCCGTCGATATGACCCCTCTAATTCGTGATCGGGCCGAACGATACGAAATTCAGCTGCGAATGATCCTGCTCGACAGGATGGAGCGACAGTTGACTCGAATTGTGGATACCGGCAGTAGCATCGACGTGGAGGGCCTACAAAGGATCCTGGACCGGTTCCGGAACCGAAGCTCGTACTTCACGTTCTAATATCCCATCCGAATGGTTGTAACGCTCACACCCAATCCGATGTGGGAGACTACATTTCCGGTACCAGCAATCGGGTCGACGGGCAGTCAACGCCTCAACGCCGGAGTACGCCAACTCACTGGTAAAGGCATCAATGTTGTGCGCGCCCTGGCGAATCTGGGGCATGACGGTCTGGGCCTGCTCCCCGGTGATGACAAGACCCCCCGACATGCAACCGATGTAAACTATGAAGTCATCAATCTGGGGATCACACCAAGAGTCGGCTTTGTATTGGTCGATCCCGAGGGTGCCAACAACACCTATTATGAGAAGGGTCCCACCTGGACCACCGATCAGGCCGATGCCCTGGTGGACCAGATCAAAGAACGGGTCCAGCAGCTACAACCCGACACCGTCGTGCTCGCTGGCAGCCTCCCCCCGGGACTACCCACCAATATCTACGAACGTATTGCTCAGGCCCTGCGACCGTCCGTAGCCTGCCTGGTTCTCGACGCCGTCGGGCCGGCCCTGGAATCGGCTCTGTCCGCCCGACCCGATCTGGTCAAGGTCAACCGAACGGAGTTCATCGCAACCTTCGGAAAAAGCCCCTCCAGCGAAGACGAATATGCCAACGCGCTGCTCGATCTGAGCCGCAATCATGGGGTCTCCGCCTGTGCCGTAACGGCCGGCAGCGGGGCGGCCTTCTTCTGTCTGGATGGCCGGATCTTTCGGGCCATTCCCGCCGAAATCGAAGTCCGCAATAGCGTCGGCAGTGGCGACAGCCTTCTGGCGGGGTGGCTCGCCAACCGCGACGCAGATCATGAAAGCCTGATACGTGCCGCCGTTGGCGCCGGCTGCGCCAACGCCGAACAGTTGGGAGTCGCCGTCTTTGAGAAAGAGCGCGCCGAGGCCCTGGCGGCCCAGGTTCTGGTCACGGAGATCGAGACCAGTTGACCACCCGCCCCTTCTGGGCCAAGGTGGTCCCGCCAAAGAACCCGGGGAAACCATGCTCAATCGGTGGCTACTACTCGTCCTTATCGCTGGAGTACTAAGCGCATGCTGCGGTAAGAAAGCCTCTTCGCCCAAAGCTCCAGTTCCGGCCGGATCGGCCTTAACCGATAGCCAGATGCAAGCGCTCTCCACCACCAGGGTGGAAGGCTTCGTTCAGGTGTCACCACCCCGTATCGATCCAGAGCTGGGTGCTACCATTCGCTACGAATCCAAACGCCCCAACGAAAACGATGTGTCCTTCGAAGTCGCGGTCATGGCCGGCAACTGTCCGATCCCCTGTCAGCCCATGAGTAATACCGCCCACTGGCAGAAGATGCTGCAAAACCGCTTTGGGCCTCGCTACCGTCAAGATCCGAAGGGCGTCTTTGAAATGGATTCGGTGCAGGCAAGTGGTGGCCATATCGTTCGGCTATACGGTCGTAGCTACCAGGAAGAAACGACCGATAAAGGGAAACAAAGCCGCATCTATATCCACCGACTGGAACTTCATCATGCGGACGAAAAGAAACAGTTCCAATTGGCGGTGACCCATAAGTTCGGGAGCGTCACAGTTCTCTCCCGTGAGGACCTGAACCGCTACACCCGGGCCGAATTAACCGCCGCCGCTATGACGGTATGGGCCGCCTTCGCACCCTATTATACTACGCCATAGGTCCATCGGCTTTCGCCGAGAGAATAGAAAACCTACTGAATATAAAAAATTTCGGGACATTGCTCCGCGATGGTGCAGTCCTCGTCCGCTACCGCGTTCTCCCAACACTGCACTCCGGCGCCGTAGAAAGGATCTGCAAAGCCCCAGATGGTCATATCGCAATCGAGGCTGCACTGTCCCTCTTCGGTGGTCATACCGCAGGCCACCGCCAACGCACATCCTGGCGCACAGATAGCCGTATCGGCGTCGTCAGAAGACCGGCTGCACGACTGGATTTCGGCA
>Ga0310121_10000517_pt1 | contig 42370 bp, 16 predicted proteins | sample CB27_Tmax_986_MG_FD_203504 | JGI IMG/M metagenome (GOLD analysis project Ga0310121, IMG submission 203504) | Marine microbial communities from Western Arctic Ocean, Canada - CB27_Tmax_986 | ecosystem: Environmental > Aquatic > Marine > Oceanic | place: Canada: Western Arctic Ocean | collected...
TCGAACCCGTTTGGAATCGCATTCGCCACCGTAAATGGGATAGACGCTTCGAGCGTGTTGGAAAGACTGTCGGGAGAACTGTAGGGATCGGTATAGATCTTCACTTGATTTGCGGAGGCATCGCCGAATGCATTTTGGTGTCCAACAATAACCGTACCGTCATGAATTTCAAGTTGGTAGTCGACCAATGAGTTATCACCACTTAAAGTGAGCTGGCCCGTCCCCTCTTGAATCACCTTGCTGTTGGACTGGAAGTTGGTGTCGAACTGCCCCTGGAAATCTCCGCCTGGATCATTCTCTATCATCCCAGCCAGGGTGAGTGTCTCGCCGTTGAGCACAACCGTGCTGAGAACGTCTCCAGCAAGATATCCAGCGGTTTCATCGTCTTCCAGTTGCAGTGTCGCAGTTCCTTTAACGTCAACAGGAGAGTAGTCACCAATCGCATTTCCGCCCTCGGCGATAAGGGTACCTGACTGCACTTCCGTTGTACCAACATACGTATTATCGTCGCTCTCGAGGGTCAACGTCCCCGCTCCGTCCTTGATGATCCCCCCAAGGGCGTCGGGATACGTTGTGGCAAAAACGTCCTCCGGGTCGAAATTCGCATCGCCTGCCGCCCCGCCGAGGGTCTGGTCGATTGTGGCCTCAAACGCACCATTCACCTCAACGGTGGTATCGCTTCCCAGGAACAGGGCCTCACCAAGATTTTGTCCATCGTGTCCTGTGGTGTCGCCGGCTAAACCTCCGGCCACCGTGTTGTCCTTGAACGTGTTCGATGCGGAGGTTGTGGCCGTGTAGGTTACTTTGACCGTCGCACCCGTGGCCACAAAAATTGCTCCGCCAGCGGCCAGGCCACCACCACCAACCCCTCCCGCCAATGCGATGCCGGTTCCGCTCCCTGCACCGAAACCACCGCTGCCAAACGTCAGGGTTGATCCACCGGCTCCACCGCCACCACCGAAGCCACCGGCACCCCCTTGTCCGACCGGGACCAAGCCTCCCGCTCCGCCGCCCCCGCCGCCAAAGCCGCCGGCACCCCCTTCCGTCGGGCCACCACCACCGCCGCCGCCGAAACCACCATCCCCCCCCTTTGCACTCGTCGCATCGATACCAGCTGCTTGTTCACCACCGCCGCCCCCAAAGCCACCGATGATCTCACTGCCGTAGCTACCCGCACCACCTCCACCTAGTTCACCTCCATCGCCAACCGCTGCACCGCCACCGACAAGGGTGAAACCTTGCCCCGCCCGGGTGGGGACACTCTGACTCAAAATCCCGTTGTCGCCATTGATCACGGTCGGATCGCTGGCGAACCCAGCTTCGTTAGTCGCATTTCCACCCGTCGCGATAATTCCAATACCACCTCCTCCACCCCCTGCCCTGGCGTCAGCAATTTGGGATCCGCCATCTCCACCCAAACCGCCACCGCCACCAGAACCGATTCCAGTCTGGTCACCACCCGCTCCGCCGGTCGCCGTGTTACTCTCAAAATACGGGTCGGTCAACTCGACCGTACCATCGCGTACAAAGATGGCGCCGCCCAGCCCCGCACCGCCACCACCGCCGGTACCGCCATCGCCCCCGTCGCCACCTTGGGCCGTCAAATCTTTGAATGTAAGGTCGTTGATCGTGATCGTAAGACCGGCGGCATCAATCAGCAGGCCTCGAAACTGGCCGTTCCCATCCAAGTCGTTTCCCTGGCCCTCGATGGTCACATTGGACACATCTCCTGTGATTGATGGCAATTCCTGAGTAAGCGTGATGTTGCTGTCAAACGTGATTGTGACCTCTGTGCCATTGTTCACGGCGTTGATCGCATTGACCAAATCCGCGGTGTTGTTAACGGTAATCGAATGGGCAGTTTCCACTGCATCACAAGCGAGCACAGCTGCCACTACCAGCACTGCCAGCCTGGCCGCAGAAAACCTCCACCGCCGGCCTGACGTACCCCGTCCGCCAGTCGACCAACAGCCACCCGGGTAATCCCCGGTTCGCGTGAAATTCATCATTCCCAAAACACCCACTCGATTTCCTTGCAGCTTTCGAGCTTGTAATACAACGCTGTCCCGGCGCGCAACTGCCGCGCGTTGAGGCAACACCGTCCTACGCTAACTGATCGACCAATCACCTTGGTAAAGTTTGCCATTTAAGGCGACTTGACCGATTTCTCCCCTCGTAACGAAACAGCTATCTGAGTCAAGATGGGGATATAGGTAACATCGGCAACGCCGAAAAACGCTTTAGGTGCTGGTCTCTGCGGGACCGTCAAGTCGTGGAGAGAGAATTCAAACGACCCTCAAAAACCCTGGGCCCCGTTACCGTGCCTTCGAGTCGCCCGAACTCTCATTTACCGTGACCACGGATAAAAAAGAAAATCACTTTCCGATGGTCGTCCAGAAGCGGCCCGCCAAACTTACCTTCCATGTTAGTTCTTCCTCCGGTGTCAGTTGTCTAAAACGTTACGATTGTCTCATCTACACAATGACGTTTTTCGGACACGCGAAAAAATTTTTGCTGGCTCTCTCCGCAAGTTAGCGTCTCCCGCAAATCGCGTCGGATTGTCCAACCTCCGTGGCGAACAAGAATTCAGAACTGAACGAGGTCGATGTGACCGCCGCACTTTAGCAGGCTGCCGTTTTTACCGTCGGACGTATGGGGCGCCTTTCATGAAGGCGTTGTTCTGGGAGACATCGTGACAGAACTCAGAGGACGGTCGGAAGCGTATTATCAGCCAGTCCGCACCGGCCTGCCCCTACTCCGTCCGATCTTTCATCTCCTCGACCACGACGTCGTCGAACCACGCCTGGCCAGTGCCTTCCAAGCGTAACTGGATCACGCAACGCCCGTCCGGCTGTTTCGGGATCACGCAAGTGACCTTCGTCCACTGCTGTGTGCCGGTGATCTTTTCCGATTCGTAGCCGTTGGGGCAATACGCGACGATAAAGGCGCCCTTGCCTCCGACCTCTTTGGTCTTCACATAGGCCGTGATCGTCAACTGCTTCAAGTGAGATATATTGGGAAAATTCCAGCCACCGCTTGTGCTAAAGTCTTGTACCGCCCAGACCGACGCGCCCATCTCATCGCGCTTCATCGAGACCGAATAGCTGTCCGTGTGACCGACCGTCTGGTCCCAGAGACAGTGTTTTAGGTCGCCAGACCAGGGACGGTGGGCGTCCACGAGGTTGCTTCTAAGCTCTGGCAGTTTCGATTCGTCGTCTATCGGCTCCCACCACCACGGGTCGACTTCGCCCCGGCGGAAGTCGGAATACAGGTCCAGCTTTGTGTCAAACGTGGTTTTCTCGGGGAAAAACGCCATCATATTGCTCCAATCGCGCCGCTCGAAGTCGACCGGCTGACGGGGCTTAGCCCTGGCGAGCATCTCGTCGATTTCCGCCTGGCTCTCCTGATACACGCGATAGTGCGTCTTGTATTTCGAACCGGCCGGCAGCACCTTTTCTTTTGCCGTGCGCTTCACCTGGAAGGGCGTGTTGGGGTCAATTTTGGCCCCTGCGCCTTCTTCCGCCACGCGGTGCACCAGGTGTAGGTCGTACATCGCGTGACAGATGTCAAAGCAGCAATCCTGGTAGGTATCGCCCAGCATTTGGATCGTAGGACGGCCTTCCGGGGCACCGTGCATGATGAAGCGACCGTTTTTCTTCACGTACAGTTCCTGCTTCAGCGATTGCAGGCGATTGAAGGGGACGTATTCAATCTCTCCGCTGGGCGTCTCGTAGATGCAGCCGTTGTACCATTTCATGTCCGGGCCACCCTTGCACGCCGGGCCCGGAAGTCCGTAAAACAACGGGTCCGTCACGTCAATTTCGTTGAGCGGCACCGGAATCGGCTCGTCCCCGACCGTGATGCACGTCTCAATCTCGAATGCGTAGCTGTCCAGCGCCGCATCATAGGTCAAGGTCACGGTGCGCTCTTCAGCGAACCGCTTTTCCGGCTCCGTGGAGGTGAAGTGTAACACCAGCCGATCCGTGCCTTGGCCTTGCACGTCGCATTTTTCGTCGACGTTGGACATCACGTTGTAGGGTTTCTTGTTGAACCGCCAGGCCCAGGGAAATTGGGTCATCAACTGCTTCCCATGCGGCGACAGCCGCACATCTCGGGCGTATCCGTTGCCGTAAGTGCATACCTGGATATCCCCATCGGAAATCACCCCCTCACGAAATGAGAACGTCGGCTGATGGGGAGGCGATAACGCCAGGGCAGGAATGTCATGAATAAGCACGCCGGTTGTCAAGAAACAGACCGTCAGGATCAGCTTCGGCTTCGTTCTTCCGAAAGATGTCATGGTAGGGACTCTCCGTAAGTAGGAAAGGGGTTCAGTCTATATAAGCGTATCACGATGGTCCTCGGTTTTCGGCAAACTGTACCTGAGTGAAATTGCCCTGCCGATTGACACGGTCCTTTGTGATTCGCAGGTAACCGTAGCCGCCGGTGAAGGCAAATTGGCCGCGTGCCGGTGCAGGGAATGCGGTAAACAAAGGGCCTGCCCGACCGTACGCCGAACCGGCGCGGGCCATCGAATTGATACGAGGCGCCGAGCCCGGCTTGGGTGTGAGAATGGGCCACTCCTGATCGCACGGATTGACGTACGTCGTGGCGGGCGCACGCGGTTCGACCGGCTCGATGAATATCTCGACCCAAACGATGCTGGTGCTGGTGGCTTCGGCGGGTTGCACGGCAATGATGTTGTCACCATCGCGCAGCGCCACCAGCGGCACCTCAAACTGTCTCATCCGTTTGGCCACGTGGTTCAAGCTCCAGGCCAGGCGTTCGGGCCCCCCGTTCGGACGGCCGACTGGCGCCAGCGGATCTTTATCGTGAAAATCGGCCACTGGCTTGCAGGCGGTACCGTCCACTTTCGCCTCCAAGGCCACGCTCAAATCGCTCTCGCCGTTCAGCCCAATGCGCAGGATCGCTTTGCCCACCTTGGCGGCCGGACCGGTAGCCAGGGAGAAGATACACGGTTTCTCGGGCTGGATTTTAGCAGGCAACGCGTTGGGATTCGGGCCAAACACCGGGCCTTCGTGATAACTCAGAATATGTCGTCGTGGCACGGCGATGGCTGTATCCATTTTGCCCACGTGCCGCAGAACGTTGGCGTAGTCCTCTTGTACGATGACTTCCTGCTCGGACGGACCGTCAGGCAGGGGCCGCACAAACTGGAATGTCTTGTACTGATGGTGATTAAACAGATAGATCGCATCGGCACCCCGGTGCATCATTGCCGCCGTAAAGCCGCATTCGATTGCAAGCCGTTGCGATAGGCGCCGGCCCGCAGGAAATGCACTGATTACGCGTTCCGCCGCCGGTGCGATGACGTACTGGTGCCCGGTCGAGCCGATCTGCTCGCGCCATTGGCGCACCGGGATATCCGTGTCGGTAGTAGTGAAGATGCTCGATGGGATCAGCACGTCCACCAGGTCCTGCCGCACCCAGTCACACGCATCCAGCGCATTCTGCCGTGCGTGCTCCGGCACACTCGGCACACGAACGCCAAGATGGACCGGATGGCCACGTCGCTTAGCCGCCACATCAAGCAGGCTGCGGGCCCTGCGCACGAATTCCGTAAGTAGTTCTGTATCCTTGTTGAGGTCCTTCCGTGGCGTCACGGGGCACGTGCGCATCCAGTCGAGCTCGACTCCGTCCACGTCGTAACGGCTCAGTAGCTCTTCGAGCAGGGCCAGGAAATGTTGTTGCGTCTTCTCCTTCGTATAGTCGAAGCGGTCGCCCAAACGACAATCGGTGTTCGTTTGCAGAAACAGGCTCCGGCGGTATGGATCGCTGGTGTAATGATGGTCACTCATACGGAGTGAGACCCACGGCGACAGACCTACTTCACGGCAGCGATGCACACAAACCGCGTAGTGGTCAAGCTTCCGGCGGATCAGCACGTTGGCCTTCAGCCAATGGGTCAGATGTTTGAGCTTGGGATCGTCCTGGCCATAGCTATCCCATGTCTGGCTGTCGAAGCATGCCCGCTGATAGTTCACGTTGAGCAGAAGGCATGACACGTTTGAGTTACGAAACCGATCGACCAGGGCACGGTAGGCCTTTTTCATTTGGGCAGCGCTGGACGCTTCGATCTTGTCGTCGTCCAAGCTCGACCCGACCACCTCGTGGTTGCTCAGCGCGTCGGCCGGGAGATTGACATAAAGCCCCTTCTTCGGATCGCCGCTCTTGATGCGAATATCCTTGAAAAGTACCTTGCTCGACGTGCTCGGACTCATTTCCAGGGCGAGCATGCCCTTCCGCCGGGTGCCGGTTTGGTGGCTGCGGTCGGTCACCTGGGACATCAGCCGACCGTTGATCTTCAACGTGATCGTGTCGCCCAGGGTTGTGATCTCGTAGTCGTTCCAATCGCTCGGGCGGATCGCTTCTTGCAGTGCTTCCGGGTCGCCGAATGATTCGACGGTTTTCTGACCGTTTTCGTCAAAGCGTACTTTCTGGCCGCGTGTCGCGACCAGGCCGAGGTCGCTGTGCAGGAGACTACCCGCGCTATGCGGATCAACTGCGATGTCGGCTTGATAGCCAGAAGCCCCCCTACCGGGCCGCTGCTAGGCACGGATCATAACTCCCGAGTTGACGGTGACTTTCGCGCGTAGGCGGAGAGCAAAATCGCCCGCCCGGCCACCGGTCCAAGTTAGATAATGGTGCTTCTTGCATGGCCGCTCAGGAACGCTCCTGGCCAGGATGGCACCGTCTTCAACGCACCACTTGAGAGTCTTACCATCCCAACCCAAGAGATCCTGGCCGTTGAAAATGGACACGAAACCCTTTTCGCTGTCCGGTCGCAACGTTGCAGCGTCTGGTGGACCGGCCAGGCAGGCCGTCGTAAGTAACCAGAAGCAGCCGGCCCCTAGGAACAAGGCGACAATCACTCGTATGAAAGTGTTCATGGGGCGCCTCTCATGAAGGTGTTGTTCCAAGAGATGATGTCATGGCAGGGATTCTCCGTAAGTAGGCAAGGGAATCAGTAGGCAAGGGGTTCAGGCCAAACAAGCGTATCACGATGGTCCCCGGCTATCAGCAAACTGCACCTGAGTGAAATTGCCCTGTCGGTTGACACCGTGCTTTGTGATCCGCAGGTAACCATATCCACCGGTGAAGGCAAATCGGCCGACTTCAGGGGCCTTCACTTGATGCTCGCCGAGCGTGGTCGCGTGGAGGACATAGTCGGTGAACGACTTACTCTTGACTCGCAATAGTGAAACCCCCTTTTCGTCAAAAAGTCGGCTAAACTCGAAAGCCTGCTGCGCATCCCGATTGAGGAAGGGGCGGTGGAGAGCGACGTAAGTCGTCGCCTTCCCTCGGCGACGCACCACCATCATCGGCAAGTCCCAGGGCATGTCGGGCGCGGGCACGTTGTGGAATCCGTTTTTCGGGTGGCGCTCGATGCCTGCAACGGGAGGCTCGACATTCCACTTGGAAAAGGAGTAGTGTGCGTCGGCGCGGATCAGCTCGGTATTCGACTCCCCCAGCATGAGGATATCGAGTCCTCGACCATCCTGCTGCACCCAGCGGGTCTGGAGCTGCTGGCCGGTCGTCACATGGGCCCCGTTGCGCAGCCAGTAGTTGCGGGGCACATCGCCTTCGCTCTTGTAGATCAGTCCGGCGAACCCCAGCGCTGTGCCTGCGTCGAACGCTTCCAGGTCCAGGCCCGGGAACGTCTGCTGGCCGAAAGAACGTACGGCCCAGTCGTATTGCTGTGGCCCCTGGCTGCGATTGTCGAACACGTCCAGCAGGTAGTCTTTGGTGAGCACCAGGGTCCGTGACTGTTTCACGCCCTCATAGGGATCGCCCTCCACGCGGACCATCTGAGCCGCAGGGCCGAACTCGTGCTCGGTGACCTTCAACTGCTTGCTGGCACTGCGGTTGTTGATCGTCACCGTGTTGTGCCCGATCGTAGCACCACTCCAACGGATCCCGTGATACTGACCTGCGAACCAGTCCGGCTCCAGCAGGGTCCCGGCGCCGTGGAGGGTGATGTGAAAGGAATCATGATGGCCATGCCCGATCCGGCCGCCATAGCGGAGCGAGACCGCCGGCGAGGTCGATTTCCAGTAACTGGGCGATTGATCGGCACGGAGCATGACGACTTTACGGTGGGCAAGAATCGAACTTGGCGCGGGCGGCGCTTCGATGTCCTCTGGGAGCGGATTGCCATGGGACATGGCCGTGTAGCCCCAGAAAGGATGATCCCATGCGTCGCGCAGGGGGTTTTGTGAGAGAAACCAAGCATCGGACGGGTCTTGGAACCGGCGATAGACGAGGTCCAGCTTGTTCCAGTCCCGACCGTCCTCGTCGCCGATCATATACCAGTCACCGACCATGTGGTCGGTGTTCATTTCGATCGCCTGGAGCCACTTCGGCCCCGTCCCGTAATCACCCCAGTTGGATACGCGGAAATCATGCGGGAAGGTGAGATTCTTGTAGTCCTCGAACATCTGCTTCAGGCCGTAACCTTCCGGGCTCTCCCAATTCCATAAGTCGCTGCCTCCGTAATGGAATGCCGCCTCGGCAAGCATCGTCGCAGCGGAGCTGACGTATTTCAGCTCGTAAACAATACCTTCCCGGTTCGGATAAGTGCCGACGAAGCTCTTGAATTCCTTCTCAGCAAAATCGATCAGTTGCTGGTCCCCCAGCAGGTAGCCGACCATACCGGCGTGGCCGGTCACCCAAAAATGAATGTTCGCATTCCATTTGCGAGCGTGGGGAAGCAAGTTCATCGATTCATGGCCCCAGGCCCGAAAATAGTCTTCGATCGACCGGCGGTCGTCTTCGCCCAGTTGGCCATGGATCAGGTCAAAGGCCCAGCAGCAGTTGCACCCGCCCATGTGATGCGTGAAAAGAATGTGCTTCTGGACAGCCTTGGGGTCTCGCATGTCAGGAATACGGAGCAGAAAGTCACGCACCTTCGCCACATACTCCGGCACGCCGCCTTCGATCGCAGAGACCAGGGCCACATCGCGCATCCGCCGCCCGAACGTCCATAGCTTGAACTTCCACGTGTCTTTTTCTGCATCCTTCCAACGTAGATGGCCTTCGTCATAGAACCAGGCAAAATCGCTCCCGAGCTCCGAGGCATTACCCTGGATGGTATCCTCCGCTTGCCGGCGCAGCCGGTCGTAGAGGTTGCGTGCCCAGCGTTCCTGCTCGATGTTGCGGCGGATTTGCTCGAGTTCGTCGTCGTTAAGCAGGAGGTTTGGATGCCGGGTCGGCTGCCGTAGTGGGAGGTCGTCCGCGAAGCCCCGATCTCCCAGCGCGGAGGCCGCCAACAGACCAGCTGATTGACACAGGAAATGACGACGTGGATACGATTGTGGCAAGCACATGTGCGATTCTCCTTGGGAGTTGGCCTACCGTTCTCAAGCTTGACGAGTAAGTTCCACGGTCCAAGCGTTTTTTCGCCGGATATGCCAACCCTCCCAAGCCAACACCAGGGCGTATCGGGCCGACAAGCCGTATCCTTCATTGCCCGTCACTTGGTGACGAAGGCCGATAAATGGATTACCGGAGTCGAAGAACGGATAGAGCACCGGCCGGTTGTGGAACCACCAGTTGACCACTCGCGATGCGTCTTCGATAAACTCCGGCCGATCGTAGGCAAGCCCCACTCGAGCCAAGCCAACGCTGGCAAACGCCGACGATTGCCCAAGAAATTTCGCATGCTGCTTGCTCCCCTCCCACAAGCTCTGAAGGTTAGGTATGGAGGGGACGCACCCCATCGGATCGATCTGGCTCTGGGCGTACTTGCAGCCTCGAACCATCACCTGCTTCAGCGCCGGGTCGTTGGCCCAGCGTGGATAGGCCAGCAGGTATGTGAGTTTTAGTAAAGTAAGTAGCTGGTAATTCTCTTGCCGAGATTCCTTCGGCGTTTCGTTCGGGTTGGGCGCATCGCGCTTGTCATTGTAGTTCCAGTAGCCATCCTCGAATTGCATCGGGAAGATCCGCTCGCGCAGCATGTCTTCCCCGATCTGTTTGTACTCCTCGATGCCGTAGCGCTCGCCTATCCGCCAAAGGGTGACGGCCATCCCCGCCTGCATGTTGTAGACGTATGATCCGCCGTGCAGGTCCTTTCCCTCATGGTCGACATGGTTGGGAAAGGCATGGTTTTTCTCGTCGTAGCCGACTACGTCGATCCACCAACGCAAGTGATCGCGCACCCAATCCAGCAGGTTTGGCTTCTCCAAGGCTTCCGCCATGAGAAACAGGGCGTTGGTCCGACGGGCCAATGAAATCCCGCCACACTCCTGGTTGATTCTGCCCTCGGGCCCAAGCTCGGGGCACGGAAGAGGATCACTTTTGATATGGCGATATTTCTCCCAAAATGCCAAACCTGCCTCCGCAGCTCGGCGCGAGCGGTCATTGCCGCTAAGCCCATAGTGGAGCGCCGACCCGCTGGCAGGCTGCAAACAGAGGATCATCTCGATGTTCGCGCCATAATCCTTTGCCCCCCCGGACGGGAAACAGGCGCCGTGCTTGAGCAACTTCTCGTTGACCCAGCGCTGGCCGGGATCGATCACGGGAACGAAATCGTCGGGGCCCAGGCTTTTCCACGCCTTGCGCTGTGGGCCCTGCTTGTCCTGCTTGGCTCCTTGACTCGAGTTGGCACCGAGCGACCCGGCTGCTACAAGCCCCACCGAACTGGTCAAAAAACGGCGACGATTCAACTTTGCGTCCATAACTCGTAAGTCTCAAAAAAAGGTTAAGGTGATAAATCATGGGTGCCGCAAACCCTGGCATCGTTAAAGTCATCGAGACTCAAGGTGAAAGGGGAACAAGCACCACACGCCTGTTTCTCAAGCTTGACGGGTAAGTTCCACGGTCCAAGCGTTTTTTCGTCGGAGATGCCAACCTTCCCAAGCCAGCACCAGGGCGTATCGGGCCGCCAAGCCATATCCTTCATCGCCCGTCACTTGATGTTGAAGGCCGAGAAAGCGATTACCAGAATCGAAGAACGGATAGAGTACCGGCCGGTTGTGGAACCACCAGTTGACAACTCGCGATGCGTCTTTGATAAACTCAGGTTTATCGTAAGCAAGACACGCTCGAGTCAAGGAAACGCTGGCCCATGCTGACGACTGGCCAAATGGTTTCGCGTGCTGCTTACTCCCCTCCCACAAGCTCTGAAGGTTAGGTATGGAGGGGACGCACCCCATCGGATCGATCTGGCTCTGGGCGTACTTGCAGCCTCGAACTATCGCCTGCTTTAGTGCCGGGTCGTTGGCCCAGCGCGGATAGGTCAGCAGGTACGTGAGATTTTTTAACGTAAGCAGTTGATAATTCTCTAGCCGAGATTTCTTCGGCGTTTCTTGTGTTTTGGGCTCATCACGCTTGTCGTTGTAGTTCCAGTAGCCGTCCTCGAACTGCATCGGAAAGATCCGCTCTTGCAGCATGTCTTCCCCGATCTGCTTGTATTCCTCGATGCCGTAACGCTCGCCGATCCGACAAAGGGTGACAGCCATCCCCGCCTGCACATTGTAGACGTAGGATCCGCCATGCAGGTCCTCTCCCTTAAGGTTGACATGGTTGGGAAAGGCGTGGTTCTTCTCGTCGTAGCCGATCACGTCGAGCCACCAACGCAAGTGATCTCGCACCCAATCCAATAGCTCGGGCTTCTCCAAGATTTCCGCCATGAGAAACAGGGCGTTAGTCCGACGGGCCAATGAAATCCCGCTGCGCTCGTTTTGGATCGTGCCTTCGGGCCCAAGCTCGGGACACGGATTACGACCATCTGGGGCATCGCGATATTTCTTCCAAAACGCCAAGCCTGCCTCCGCAGCCTGGCGCGAGTGGTCATTGCCGCTAAGCCCATAGTGGAGCGCCGACCCACTGGCAGGCTGCAAACAGGAGATCATCTCAATCTTTGCGCCATAATCCCTTCTGCCCCCGGGGGGGAAACAGGCGCCGTGATTGAGCAACTTCTTGTTGACCCAACCCTGTCCGGGATCGATCACGGGAACGAAATCATCAGGACCCAGGCTTTTCCACGCCTTGTGATGTGAGCCCTGCTTGTCCTGCGCTTCGCTCTTCTGCTCTTGCCTGGCCCCTTGACTCGAGTTGGCGCCAAGCGATCCGGCCGCCACCAGCCCCACCGAATTGGTCACAAAACGGCGACGATTCAATTTTGTGTCCATAACTCGTAAATCTCAAAAAAAGGTTAAGGTGATAAATCTTGGCTGCCGCAATCGCTGGCATCGTAGAGAAATCGTCGTAGAGAATCAAAGTCATCGAGCCTCAAGGTGAAAAGGGAAATGGTTTTCACCATCCGCTGACAACTCGACCTCCAGTTCCGACTGTTCATTGTAGCGTGCCGGGATGATCTGCTTCGTCACATCGACCAATTCGTTCGGCGTGCTGGGATCGACCGGTACTCGTTTTCCGGTAGGCTGATAGGCGGTGATTTCGACCCGGTAACGTCCCGGACTCGGGCCGCGGTCCCGCTCTATCCGAAAAGTGCCGGCCTGGACCTTTCCTCCGGCAGACAATCCCGCGCCGATCGGCGAGAGGAGAATCACCGCGTCGTCCAACGGCTGCTCCACCAGGGTCACCTCCCCGGTCACCTCCACCCTTGGTATATCATCCCCCGATTCGCACCCCGATAGACATGCAACCCAACTAGCCACGCCCACGGCAAGAGCGGCCCTCCGGGGGACGCAGCGTGATTTTCCGAACATGGTTTCCTCTCTTCCCTGCTAGGTAACCGCCTAAGGTAGCTTCACCACTTCTTCACCTGCCATGGTACTCATGGCCTGCCAGGTCACCAGATCGATATTGTCCGTAACGAAATGGACCGACCCGTCGCACATCGACACCTGTACCCCCCCAACATGCCGGCTCCGCGAGGCCAAGGAGCAGACTGCTTTCGGGCCACCGGGGAGTTCTCTACACGGCAACCCGATATCGGGACGGTCTATACAGTAGCAACCAAAGTCCAGAGCCGAACTATTGGGCTGTACCTTGGTCATGAGCTGGTAGCACCCGCCGTCCTCATTCCAAATGTCACCACGATGCTCGCTGTTACGCCCGTTCACCGGTGCCTGAATCATTTCCATCATCGCCATCGTGTGGCTGGTCCCGTCCGTGATGTCCTTAATTCGCTTGGCGTCCTCCGCCTTGTATTCCACATGAAACGGCGACTCTTCGTGTGGTTGTAGCCCCAAAAATCTATTCGTGCCCCAGTTTACCCCGTAGCTACCCTTGTAAGCAACGTACTTCCCAAAGGCGGGATTGCTGTGGGGGTAGGGAATGGTCTCGCTGCTGGGACACTGGTACACCGTTATCGGGCCACCGAGCAACTCCCCAACAAAAAACATCTGGTAGGACCAGTCAAGGCTGAAGTCATAGGCGTCGGTTCTGCCAATTTGCTCCAAGTAGGGGAAGAGAAAAACCGAAAAAGGCGTGCGTGGGGAACCTCGCTCCTGGCCTAGCCACCCACCCGTCCTCGGATCAAGGCCGATCGACCCCGGCGGAAAGCGCTGGTATGTCGCATGGTGATTCTGGATTGCCAAGCCGAGTTGCTTGAGATTGTTGACGCACTGCGACCGCCGCGCCGCCTCCCGCGCCGCCTGCACGGCGGGCAACAACAGCGCAACCAGGACGCCGATGATCGCAATCACCACCAACAATTCGACCAACGTAAAACCACGTGAGCCTCGCATGGCATTAACCCTCCTTTGCCCCTTGCCAACGGATTACAAAACTCCCCTTCAGGCCCACAAAACTTCCTTATTCCTTTTCCTGTACCGGGGCGTCAACCATTGGCCAGGTTTTCTGTTCTCTGTTAGCTTTCCGCCGAATCGGGCAGGCCAGGCACAATCGTGCCTGGCCTGCCCCTCTTACTCGGATGCGGTCAGATCGACTACTCCTTTCGCCGACGACCACGCGAACCCAGGGCCAACAGTCCCATGGCCAGCAGGATCGAGCTCGATGGCTCGGGAATCGCCACGCCGGGATTGTTGAACAAGAACTCTATCCCATCCGTGCCGATATAGTGGTCATACAACTGCACGTCGTCAATCAAACCGACAAAGCCATTTCCTCCGCTGCCTGTATTTCCAATCTGAGCAACGCTATCACCCAACGACGGCAAGGCAATTAAGGGAGTCAAGCTGTCTTCTTCAATACCGTCGACATAGATAAACCCCGTCGTACCATCCTTTCCAAGGACCGCGTGATGCCACTGCGCGTCGGCGAGCCCCAAGGGAGTGCCGGCGCCATCAGTCCTTCCAGCGCTCAATTTGTCCTGGTCTCTGAGCTGGGGAACCGCAAGCGGATCGATCACCTCTCGGGTTTCACTTTTCACACCGTCGTTCAAGTCGCCGTTTGCGGTGCGGAAGTCAACCATGAACTCAACAAGATCGCCAGTGAAAGGATTCTTTTCAATGAGCAAAGGGCCTTGCAATTCGTAGTCCGTTGCCACCTTAAACCACACGGAAAGAGTGAACTGATTGACGTCAGCCGCGCCGCCGATGAGGCTTGGGAGGCTCACATGGTCGAAAGTAGGTGGGTTGAAAAACTCCAACGCGCTGCCCCCCGCCACCGAGTCAGTTGTCCACGCAGGACCATTACGCGTGCCATGAAAGAAGTTCCCCGAGGAATCGCCAACCACATCTCCGATGCCTTCATCAAAAGCCCAATGTCCAACCAAGTTGGGCTGCTGTGCCAAGGCCGGAATCGCAAGGCACACGGCCAGCATCATCATAGACATTACAACAGTAGTTCGACTAATCATCTCAGGGCTCCTTTTTCTAAACGGTATAAACGGTAACCGTCGACGGGTCTCAGAATCGCTCTGGGGCGGTTACGCGCGCGAGCGTCATCAGGTCCTACCACCCTGACGACCGGACCAGCATTACCAGGCAGTATAAAACGCCGCGGCTCGGCTGTCAATCAAATGATCGTAAAAGCCCCTTTTTTTTCCGAGATTTGCCTCGCTCTTGCGGGGTTGTTCGCCAAACCGATCTTCATCTCAGATGTGCGATATGGACCACTGTGAGCGAATCCGCCGATAGTATGTACTGTCATGTTCATTCGACAGTGCTTCCGATCGCTGGAGCGCAACTGACCGATACCCCGTAATGTAGAAACGTCGCCGGGCTCAGGCATTTTCCGATTCGTTGTACAACTCTTCGACGGTCATCGGGTATTCGCTTTAGCAAAGCCAGCACATCCAGAAGTCGCACGGGAATGCTCAATCGGCCAATGATCGCATCACACGATGATTTCGGTCACGACCCGACCGACCTCGTCGGTGAGGCGGAAATCGCGGCCGCCGAAGTGATACGTCAACCGTTCGTGGTCGAGTCCGAGGAGATGGAGAATGGTGGCGTGGAGATCGTGGATGGTCACCGTGTCCTCGACGACGTGCATGCCGAGCTCGTCGCTGGTGCCGAGGACGGTGCCGCCCCGGATGCCGCCGCCGGCCATCCACAGGGTGAACGCCGACGGATGATGGTCGCGCCCGTCCGTGTTTACAGCGTGCGGCGTGCGGCCAAATTCACCCGACCAGACGATGAGGGTCTCGTCGAGCATCCCTCGCGACTTGAGGTCTTTGATGAGACCGGCGACCGCTTGGTCTGTGTTCAGCGCGTTCTTCTCGTGCCCCTCCTTGAGCTTGCTGTGCTGATCCCAGGTGCCGGTGTTGCCGTAGACATTGGGGCAGAGCACCTCGACGAACCGCACGCCCGCTTCGACGAGCCGCCGGGCGCGCAAGCACTCGATGCCGTAGCGACGCTTGTTCTCGTCCTGGGAGTCGATTCCGTAGAGCTTCTTCGTCGCCTCGCTCTCGGCGCTCAACTCGAGCACGTCTGGGACGAGAGACTGCATGCGGTAGGCCAGCTCGTAGGTCTCGATGGCCGACTCGATCGCTTCCTCGCTCCCCTGAGAGCGGGAGAACGCCCGGTCCTGCTCGCCCACCAGGTCGAGCTTCGCCCGCTGGATGCGGGGCTTGTCCGATGGCAGGAGGTTGTCGATCGGCGCTCCCTCAGTCCGCGCCAGCGTCGCCTGGTACGTCGCGGGCAGAAAGCCGTTGGAGAAGTTTTCCCTGCCGCTGGGGATGTTCATGCCGCTGTGAAGAACGACGAAGCCGGGCAAGTTTCGGTTCTCGCTGCCAAGTCCGTAGTTGACCCATGAGCCGAGGCTGGGCCTGCCGGCCGTGTTGCTGCCGGTGTGGATGAAAAGGTTGCCGCGCGAGTGAAGCGGGAATTCTCCGACCATCGAACGGACCACGGCGAGGTCATCGACGCAACTCGCGATATGCGGAAAGAGCTCGCTGACCCAGGTGCCCGCACCGCCGTAGCGCTTGAAGGTCCACGGGCTTTGCAGCCACTTGCGATTTCCTTCCGCGGTGGGATTCTGGCCCTTCACGATGGCGGCCGGCTTGTTGTGAAGCTCGGCAAGCTTTGGCTTGGGATCGAAGGAGTCGACGTGTGATACCCCGCCGTCCATGAAGAGAAAGATGACGTTCTTCGCCTTCGGGACGAAATGCGGTGCGGGGCCTCTCGCCGCGTGAGCAAATGTACTGTCGGCCATCAGCGCCGACAACGCCGTCAACCCAAATCCGTTGCACGACTGCTTGAGCATCTGGCGTCGCGTGACGGGAGCCGAGAAGCGGCCTGGACAGGAACAGGAATAATTGCCTTGCTGCGAACTCATGTGGCCAATTCTACCGGATGTAGAGGAATTCTTTCACGTTAAAAATGGCGTGGGCGACGTCCTTCCAGACGGCCACGTTGCCGAGGGCCTCCCGCGGCGGGATCCCGTGAAGGGTGACAAGCCCGGCGACCGCCCGCTCGAACCTCTCCTTTTCCGGGACATCGGGCGGACGACCGAGCGACTCCAGGAACATCTGTTCGATCCGGGAGGAGACGGACGGCGACCCTTCGGCGACGATCCTCGCCGCCCACACCTCCGCTTGCTCAAGCACGAACGGATCGTTGAGGAGGGTGAGAGCCTGTGCCGGGACGCTCGTCAGATCGCGCCGCCCGCGAGCCACCTTGGCCTCGGGCAAGTTGAATATGGCGAGCAGCGGAGGCTCCTCGGTGAGCGTCATCTTCGTGTAGAGGCTGCGCCGTCCCTCGCCGTCGAGGGGCCCGCTGAACAGTCTGCGGTCCGGACGTGGCACGAAACGATGGGGATGGATGCTCCGACCGTAGAGAGCGCGGTCGAGCCGGCCCGATACCGCCAGCATCGCGTCGCGGATGGCCTCCGCCTCGAGGCGTCGCAGCGGGTAGCGATGGAGAAGGCGGTTGTCGGGGTCGACCGCCCCGGCGGCGGCGCGGTACGGGCTGGCCATGCGGTAGGTTCGCGTCAGCACGATGGAGCGGACGAGCCTCTTGACCGACCACCCGTCCGCCACGAAGCGATCGGCCAGGTAGTCGAGGAGTCGCGGATGGGACGGCCGCTCGCCGACCTCGCCGAAGTCGTCGGTCGTCTTGACGATGCCGGTGCCGAAGAGGTGATGCCAGACGCGGTTGGCCATCACTCGCGCTGTCAACGGATTGCGCGGGCTGGCAATCAGCTCGGCCAGCTCACGGCGGCCGCTGCCTCGCACCTCAAGCCCTCGGTCGCTACGCGAGAGCACCTCGAGGTAACGACGCGGCACGCGCTCTCCGAGGTTCTCCGGATCGCCCCGGATCTTCAGATGGACGTCGAAGCCTTCGTCGAAATCCGCCATGCCGGCGACGATCTTCGCCGGCGGGATCCGTCGCTCTTGGTCGCGATAGCGTGCCACCAGCCGCTCGAGAGTCTCGGTGGCGCTGGTCGAGTTTGTCAGGAGTTCATCGCGGAGAAGCCAGCTGATCCAGCGAACGTCGGCGTCCGACGCGCGGTCGCTGGCCCACGCTCGAACGGCCTCGCGGGTGGCCTCCGTGTAGCGGGCCGCCAGCTCGGTAATGGACACCGGGGCCGCACCGCGGAACAGCCTCTTCAGGTGCAGTAGCGTCGCTCGGGGCGGGTCATTGCCATCGTGGAGCACGGCCCGCGTCACGCCGAAGTACGAGCGTATGTCGTTCGGGTCGAGTACCTTGTCGTTCACCTGATAGCACTGATTGTCCAACTTCGTGACGAGCGCGACGTAGATGTGGCTTTCCGGGTAATCGTGGTACGTCGGCTTCGTCACCCATTTCGGCTCGTCCCACTCGAGGGACATGTTGTTTCGCCCGAGGTGGCAGTTGTCGTAGATGAAGCGGCAGGCGCCCTGGTGGCCACCGATCACCTCGATGCTGACATGCTTTTTGTCCTTCGGCAGGAATGGGGAGCGCAAGGCGCCGTTGAACCTGTCGGAGAGCGTGTGGGTGAACAGCCCCGCTGGCAAGATAGCTCTGACGATCTTGTCACCCTCAGCGTGGAGCGCTAGCTCGCCGCTCGGGGAAGGGCCGTCGGTGAGGCCAAAACCGTCCGCATGCCAGGAGCCGGTCTCGCCCGAGCGGAAGTCGCCAAAGTCGACGAACTTCGCAGCGTTGAACTCCTCCCGCTCACGGCTTTCCTTCTCGTAGGACTCTCCCAGTTCCTGCCAGGCGGTGCTCACTCCGACCGCCTTGGCGGCCCGCTCCTGCACGCGCTCGAGGATCGAGCGCCACGCGAACAGGGGATCTTCCAGACTCTTTTTCTTGTCCTTGCCCTCGAGGGCAGCTTGCCAGCGAGAAAGCCGCTTCGCGTCGAGCGATTCCGCTTCCTGCTTTGCGAGTCCATGGGCCGCCTCGAGGTAGCGACCGACATCTTCGGCATCGCGGAGCCACAGCGCCTCGAGCTCGCGGCAGATCTGGGCCTTGAGCTCTCGCAGCCGGGTCTTACGGGGTTGGTTGACTCCGGGGGCGTCGAGCGTGCGGGTCACGTACCGGGAACTCGCCAGGATACCGCTCAGGGAGTAGTAGTCCTTCGTCGAGATGGCATCGAGCTTATGGTCGTGGCAGCGCGCGCAAGCGACCGTCAGGCCCTGAAAGGCCTTCGAGAGCGTATCGATCTGGTTGTCGACCACGTCGAGACCGATCTCCTTGAATCCGAGACAGTCGTCGTGTCCCGATTCGCCAAAGCGGTAAAAGGCGGGGCCAATCAGCGACTCGTTGATGCGCTGGTCGCGGTTCCACCGCGGCGTGGACAAGAGATCGCCGGCGATGTGCTCGCGCACCAGCTGGTCGTAAGGCAGGTCCTGATTGAAAGCGCGGATCAGGTAGTCGCGGTAGCGCCAGGCGCCCCGCACCTCGAAGTTGCGCTCCTCGCCGTAGGTCTCGCTGAAACGAACCACGTCCATCCAGTGGCGCGCCCACCGTTCGCCGAAGTGGGGCGAGCTCAGGAGGCGGTCCACCAGCTTCTCGTAGGCCTGCGGTGAATCGCTGCGCACGAACGCCTCGACCTCCTGCGGCGAGGGGGGCAAGCCGGTCAATGAGAAGCTCACGCGGCGGATCAACACGCGGCGATTTGCCAGCGGCGCCGGCTCCAGTCCCGCCTTCTCGAGCCTCGCCAGGATGAAACGATCCACCGGATCGTCCGACCACGACGCGCGCTTCACCACAGGCAGCTCGGGCGTCTCGACCGGCTGAAAGCACCAGTGGCGCCGGCGCGTTTCGAGGACGGCTTCCCATCCGAAGAAGTCGCGGCTGGTCTGGTCTTCTAGCTGACCGAGCATGCAAAGGGCGAGGAAGATCGAGGTCACGACGCTGTCCAGCAGGAGGTAATATTATCTCCAAGTAGAGGGAACTTTCCCAATTTATAAGCATCTTAATCCCCCAGATCCCTGATTGCAACGTTTGGCACTTTCTGAAAAAACGAGGGCCGCAGCTCGCTAAATCCCGGGAAATACGCACGTCCATTTCACAAGTGGTGGTTTGGGACCTGTGTTTTAGCTCCGATTAACCGGGAGAATGGCGAACACCTCGGGAAAAACGCGGAAATTGTCTCTAAGTTTTTTCCGAAAGTGCAGTACTATTGCGTTTCGCTTGGTCGAATAGGGCAAGCCCCGTTTCTCTCGTTCCCAAGGTCCAGCCAGGGAACCCTACGTTGTGAACCACAGAATGAAGAATCAGACAGGCACCATCTACCGCGCACTATCTACCGGAAGAATCAGCCACGGGAAGAATTAGTCAGCTACTGACGCGGAGCGGAACAACCGAACTGACGTGTCATTCTACGAGGTGGATATCGACACGAACGGCCAGTTTTTACACATGTACACTTACACTATAGTCTCGGCTATGGTTGTGCCGGAAGGTCCACGATTGAGAGAAAAGGAGGTTTCTGATGCCCGCATCTCTACGCAAACATATCGTACGAGAGGGTAAGGTTGGCGTTTAGCAGTGCTGGGGACGCCGTGTCCGTCCCGCCCGACTGTGTGCAGTCGATCCCGTCTCCGGGGTCGACTACGAACATCGGCGCCAATCGATACACCGTCAAATGCAGCTGTTGGCCGGTTTATTCGGGATCGAAGTCGAATTGGTTCAATGCATACAAACATATCACGATGGTCCCGGGTTTTCAGCAAACTGTACCTGAGTGAAATTGCCCTGTCGGTTGACACCGTCCTTTGTGATCCGCAGGCAACCATAGCCACCGGTGAAGGCAAATCGGCCGACTTCAGGGGCCTTTACTTGATGCTCGCCGAGCGTGGTCGCGTGGTCGCGTGGAGCACATAGTCGGTGAACGACTTATCTCTCTTGACTCGCAATAGTGAAACCCCCTTTTCGTCAAAAAATCGGCTGAACTCGAAAGTCTGTTCCGCGTCGCCGTCAAGGAAGGGGCGGTGGAGAGCGAAATAGCTAGTCACTTTTGCTTGGCGACGCACCACCATCGTCGGTAGGTTCCAGGGCATGTCGGGCGCGGGCACGTTATGGAATCCGTTCTCCGGGTGGTGCACGATTCCTGCACTGGGCGGCTCGACATTCCACTTGGAGAAGGAGTAGTGCGCGTCGGTCCGGACCAGCTCGGTATTCGACTCCCCCAGCATGAGGATCTCGACCGCTCGACCATCATGCTGCACCCAGCGGGCCTGAAGTTGCTGGTCGATCATCACCTGGGCCCCGTTACGCAGCCAGTGGTTGCGGGGCACATCACCTTCGCTCTTGAAGATGAGTCCGTTGAATCCCAGCGCTTTGCCCGCGTCGAACTCATCAAGCCCTAGGCCCGGGTAGTCCGCTATGCACGGTTTGGGGTGTCAGGCGCTTATGTACCCGTTGATGGTTCGAAGTACATCTCAATCCAAACAACCCTAGCAGTCACACGGCCTCGGCTCTGAATACTGATCGTGTTGTCGCCATCGCGAAGCGCCGCCAGCGGGACCTCAAACTGCCTCAGTCGCTTGGCGATGTGGTTCAAGCTCCAGGCCAGGCGTTGAGGGCCGCCTTTCGGACGAGCGCCGGGCGCCAGCGGGTCGTTTTCGTGAAAATCGGCAATCGGCTTGCACGCGGTCCCGTTCACTTCCACCTGCAAGGCCACGCCCAAATCGCTTTTGCCGTTCAGCCCGATGCGCAGGGTCGCTTTGCCCACCTTGGCGGCAGGGCCGATGGCCAAGGTAAAAACGCACGGCTTCTCGGGCTGGATCCTGGCAGGCAACGCGTTGGGATTCGGGCCAAACGCTGGGCCTTCGTGATAACTGACAATATGCCTCCGTGGGACGGCGATCGCCGTTGCTATTTTGCCGACATGGCGCAAAACATCTGCATAGCCCTCTTGAACGACGACTTCCTCCTCTGACGGGCCGTCAGGCAACGGCCGGACAAACTGGAAAGTCTTGTACTGGTGGTGATTGAACAGATAGATCGCGTCGGCACCCCGGTGCATCATTGCCGCCGTAAAACCGCATTCGATTGCCAGCCGTTGCGATAGGCGCCGGCCGTCCGGAAATGCACAGATTACGCGTTCCGCCGCCGGTGCGATGACGTACTGGTGTTGCGTCGGGCCGATCTGCTCGCGCCACTGCCGTACCGGGATATCCGTGTCGGTCGTACCGAAGAAGCTCGAGGGGATCACAACGTCGGCCAGGCCCTGCCGCACCCAATCGCATACATCCAGCGCATTCTGCCGTGCGTGCTCCGGCACACTCGGAACACGAACGCCAAGATGGACTGGATGGCCATGTCGCTTGGCCGCTATATCGAGCAGTCCGTGGACCTTACGCACGAATTCCGTGAGACTTTGCGTATCCTTCTTCAGATCCTTTCGCGGCGTCACGGGGCAGGTTCGCATCCAGTCGAGCTCCACGCCGCTGACCTGGTACCGGCCGAGCAACTCCTTAATGAGTTCTAGAAAATGCTGCTGGGTCTTTGGCTTCGAAAAATCAAATCGCCCGTTCAATCGGCACTGCGGACTGGCTTGCAAGAAAAGGCTTCGGAGATACGGATCATTCGTGTAATGGTGATCGCTCATCCGCAGCGAGACCCATGGTGACAGGCCGACTTCGTGGCACCGCTGCACGCATACCGCGTAATGATCGAGCTTTCGGCGGATTAGCACGTTAGCCCTTGGCCAGTGTGTCAGATGCTTCAGTTCCGGGTCATCTTGACCGTAGCTGTCCCATGCCTTGCTGTCGAAGCAGGCTCGTTGGTAGTTCACGTTAAGGATGAGACATGAAACATTTGAGTCGCGGAATCGATCTACCAACGCGCGGTACGCTGCTTCCATCTCGGCGACAGTCGCGGTCTCAATCTTGTCTTTATCCAGGATGGAACCAACCACCTCATAGTTGCTTAATGCATCAGCCGGAAGATTGATGTAAAGACCTCGCTGGGGATCAAAGCTCCTGGTGCGGATGTCCCTGGCTGGCAAACTCTCTTCGGTAGACACAGCCCCGGCCTGTCCACCTGCGGCCAAGACGGTGGCCGTTGCTGCCCAGAGGGCAAGCACGAGAGAAAACACGGCAGCAACCTGTGTTAGACGGGCTAAAGAGAAATCGCCTGCCAAGCTGCGCGAATAGTCAGAAGCTGGATTGGGGCCTACATTCATAGGTCGTTTCGGGCATGCAGCGACGCCCCAGACCGCTCTTTGGCAATTCTCCGAGATCTGCTGAAGCCGGTATCTCCGAGGCACGCAGTGTGGTTTGGGGAACATGGCGTCCTCCCTTCCCTTCCTAGTCAACCGCCTGAGGTAGCGTAACCACCTCTTAACCTACCATGGTACTCAGGGCCCGCCAGATGTCCAGCTCGATGCTATCCGCAACGAAGTGTATGAGCCGACGAGGCACAGACACCGGCCACGAAGAAACAGCAAACCACGCGCGCCGACCACAGGAATGTCGTCCCGGTCATGGGGACCGTCCTGATTGATCGCGCTGGTCATTGACCGCTTGGCTGGCTTCGATTCGATTATCGCGCAGCGTCACCTCGCCGACGCGTTTCTCAATGAGCACTCCAACCGTCTGTGTCTGGTCGGCACCCTGACGCGTATCGCGAATCGTGTTGCCTGCAAAGATCAACGCATCCGTCTCGCCCCGGATGCGGATCCCGGACGCTGCGCCTTTCGCTCCGTTATCTTCGATGACATTCTCCATTAATCGATTACGGTGCGCGGCCATGCCGAAGGATTCGTCCCGGAAGCAGACACCGTCTTGGCCGTTGCGGAGGATGCGATTCCGCTGGATGAGATTATCCGAGTCCTTGTGCCCAATCGAGATACCGAACCGGCCGTTGCCTTCCAGCACGTTGTCTTCAAACAGGCCATAACGCACGCGCCAACACAAGAACAATCCGTCCGTACCGTTGTTGCGCGCGACGCAATCGCGTACCGTGGGACGCTGCGAACCGCTGCCGGGGTGAAAGCCAAGATGGGTGTTGGTTTCGGCGAGACAGTTGCTCACGGTCACGTCATTCGACTGCTGGAAGCTGATTCCGTCGCCATCATAGTTACCAACGGTGCAGTTTTGAATTACGGTGCCGAAGCCGCGGTACAGAAAAATCCCGGCGCCGCGGCAGCCGTTGAGGTGCACGTTGGCCCGCCCGTTTCCGTCGATGATCAGATTCTCGACACGGGCGCCGCGCAAGTCATAGCCGCTGACGACGGGAAACACGGTGGCCGCCTGTGCCTTGTTGTGGACCATGCAGTCCGCCATCAACGGCTTGTCGATCGAAAACGTCTTGCCGCGGCGGCCGGTAATGCGGGCTACTGTGGTGTGAAACCCGCCCGCCCGGTCGTCCCAGATTGCAACTCCACAACCGACATCGAATCCCGCTGCGTCTGCCACGGTAATCTGCTGCTCGCCAAAGTCGCCGTCGAGTTCCAGCCGAGAGACCGTGCCGTCTGTCTTTCTCAGGACGGTCTTGCCTTTCGTCCCGCGCACCGTAACGTACGACCGCAGGTGAAGCGAATCACACATGAGATACTCACCCGGCCCGATCTCCACCGTGCCGCCGCCCAAGGCCGCGATGTAATCAACGGCGGCTTGTAGCGCCCGATTGTCGGTGCCGATCAAGTCTGCGTCTTTCCAGCCAACGCTGATGCGAGGCAGGTGTTCCATCTTCGAGTGCATGGCGAAGGGGAGTTGCTCTTCGTTGCTGCGACTAGCAACTCTGCCCGGTGTCTCGTCAGCGAAGAGGCTGGTTGCCAACGCGAGTATAAAGCCGCAGATGGCAGAGGGAACGAAATGCACTTTCATGATTTGTCTCGCAAATAATCGCCGACTGGTGGTCCGTTGGAACTGGGACATTACCGCGTATAATGCCTTCTTTGATATTGCTTGACCGCGTATAATGCCTTCTTTGATATTGCTTGTATGATCGTGGCTCTCAGAAGGCCACGAAATGGGGCCTTTGTTTTCTAGGCGTGCATACGGGACCCCAAAGACTTGTGCACGAGGAGGTCATGTCGATGAATATTGTTCGTTTCGTGAGTTTGTTTCTAGCAGGCCTGCTAAATCTGATCGTGGTGAGCCGATCTGTTGCTGCGGTGCAGGCGGAAATGGAGCTGGTCAGTAATGGAAAAGGGAATTCCGTTGTTATTGGCGAACGTGCTTCTTGGTTAGAGAGACATGCTGCCGAAGAATTCACCAAATATATCGATGCCATGACCGGTACAAAGGTTCCGCTTCGGATTGATGAAGCGGCTACGGCAGCGGGCACTTATCGAACATTCATCGGCACTTACCAGAATCATCCGGGTATTAAACGACTACGAGATCAAAACATCATTACCGAAGCTGTCGAAAAACAAGATGGCAATGAGTTCTTCTTGATTTCATTTATCAAAAGTGAAAACATCTTAGTGCTAACTGGAAATTCTCGTCGAGCCGTACTTTGGGCAGTTTATGACCTTCTCGAACGTGAGTGTGGAGTGGGGTTCTTCTTCGAAGGCGATTATATTCCGAAGCACAAGTCTTTGGCAATCAGCGTTGCCTCCCGTAAGGAAGGTGCTTATTTCCCTCTTAGTGCTGCGGCATTTATGAGTACTGGTACCAACATCCATTACAGCAACTGGTGGCGTAGCGCGAAGGATTGGGAACAAGGGATCGATTGGCTTGCCAAGAAAAAGTTTCCAGGCATCTTATCCCCAACAGACCCCAAGCTGAAGTATGTTCGCGATCGGATCAAGCAATTGGAGTTTGGTGCGTTCGTTTCCGCAGGACCGTTCTTTAGAGCAGACGAACAGTTTAGGAAAAAATTTCCTGACGCACATTACGTGAAGTACACGTGGCTCGATTATCCGCCTAAGTATGTGCTGCATCAAGACGACCCGTTATTTGAAGGGGTAGTCCGGGAGGAACTGCTAAAACTTGAGAATGAGCATGGAAACATCCAAGCACTCACGTATGACCCGTTTATGGAACAAGTTGTTCATGGAATGTCGGAAGGTGAAAGAAGAAAGTTCCTTGCGTCAAACTGCATTAGAGTGGCCGAAATCGTACGAAAGGTTTTGCCCAAGGCGGCATATTTGATGAACTCGTGGGCTTTTCATGCCAGGCAAACTTGGGATGTCAATACGGTTCGGGCTGCGTTCGATGGTTTTCCGTCAGATATGACGTGCGGTGTGTTCGATTGGAGTTCGGACTCCACCGAGTTTTACAGGGACTATCGCTATTTCTGGGGTAAACCTTGGGTCTTTGGCGTTTATTCTTCTGACGGGCCAAGCAATATCATGAAAACTGATTTGGGGTTTCTGGGATGGCAAATACATTATCTTGCGAAGAAGTGGTCCAAGGATATCTGCGACTTGCGCGGAGTTGCCATTACCTCGGAAAGCAACGATAGAAATCATGTGGTTCACGAGTACGCGGCAAAACTGGCCTGGTCACCAGATATGGATTTGGAGTCGTTTTTGCGATATTACGCCTTGCACCGTTATGGGAAGCACTCCTCGGAGGCAATGCTGAAGTTCTGGAAGGAACTAACCTATGGTCCGCATGGTCCTGGGGGCCGGACGAGCGATATCCCCGCTAGAGAGAACGCCAAGGTACTTGGTTTGGTGCGACCTGACCGAAGGGAATCGTACCCGGATTATGCCTACATATATAACTATGACTATTTATACAATCAGCGTGCTTTATTTGTTGTACCCGCTATTCTTCAGGCGATGGCGGTTGCTCTTCCGGAAGCAGAACATCAGAGGGATAACTACTTATATAAACGTGATATGGTTGAAACGATGCTGCAGCTGCTCATGGAAATATACACCCAGCATCATCTGCGGATGGAGGCAGCTTTTACTGCAGGGGATTCAGAAAAGTTTGAGCAGGCAAGCGGACAAGGCCTGAGGACTCTGGAATTGGCGGAGGAATTGCTTGAGAGCACCTTTAATTGGCCGGACTTCTCTTTCGCAGCGCGATGGAAAGCCGCTGACCATAGTCTTTGGGGGCGTAGAGGGAAAAGCGAGGCGATGCATTGGATGACAGGATACAGGACCAGAGAAAACGGTGAACATTATATTGATGATAATCGTTTGTATTGGAAACTAAGTATGTATGAAGTGATTCGGGACCTATCCATTCCTTGGCAGAAAGCTTACCGAGTCTACCTTAGAACCCAACTGGCTCAAGGAAATCTTGAGTTGCCCACGCGAAGAACGAAGGAAAAAGCCAAAGATATAAAGACTTTGGGGTACACCGAGGGTGAGCTGGCAGGTTTTGGATACCGTGACTATGGCGGGCAAGACAAAGGAACACTTCGGGACGTATTAGCAAGCATTACCCTTAAGTTCGTCGAAAAACCTTTCGAAAAGGAAAAAGTGGGGGCCTTGAGATCAGGTGATCCGATCCCGGCAACCCGAAGAATTCTTGCTGAGATTCAGAAGGATCATTTGGCGGAATTTGATGAGCTTCTTCAGCAGGATCATCTAGGGGAATGGTAATTGTTCAGACCGCTTAGCGGGGGCGGGAGATACAGGTTTGGCCTTCGCCAGCCGAGCTGAAAGGCGATATCGGGCGTTTGGTGAACTGATATAACAGCCATCGCCAACCCCCGTGTCGCGCATCGCTTAAAAATTGACATACGCGCGGCGCGACACGATGGACGGAACGGGTGTTAGCTAACTGCGGGAGGTGTAACACACCGATCGCGTTTCGTCGTTTCTCAAACCTGCGTCGCTTGCATCGACCGAGGCGGCGAGGCTTCAACCGTTGCGCGCGGAGGTGTTCACGACCTCCACCAGAAATCGCACTTCCATTGCTTCATCGTTCGAGCCTTCGCGACGGTCAAAACGACAGCTGGCCAAATAGCGGCGGTGATACCAGAAACTGTTGACAAGAAGCCCGACCCAGACGCGGCGGTGTGCTCAACCGCCGCTCTTAACCGTATGTTTCCATACGCGGAGGCTAAACAGACGCCCGCCAGAATCTGCACCTTGCGAATGTCGGCGCGCACGTCGTCCGCAAGCACAAGCGGTAAGTGTCGCCAAGTTAAAATTCACACCGCGCAACTTGCCGAGCCATTTTTTTGAGCCGTACGACAAGTGGAACGTGAAGAGTACGAACCCGCAAAACAGCCCGCCACGGCCAACGGCAAGAAAGGTTTCACGATGAAGAAGATTGTCACCGCGTTGACGCTCGGAGGGTTGCTGCTGGTGACCACCAGCCACCCGGGTAATCCCCGGTTCGCGTGAAATTCATCATTCCCAAAACACCCACTCGATTTCCTTGCAGCTTTCGAGCTTGTAATACAACGCTGTCCCGGCGCGCAACTGCCGCGCGTTGAGGCAACACCGTCCTACGCTAACTGATCGACCAATCACCTTGGTAAAGTTTGCCATTTAAGGCGACTTGACCGATTTCTCCCCTCGTAACGAAACAGCTATCTGAGTCAAGATGGGGATATAGGTAACATCGGCAACGCCGAAAAACGCTTTAGGTGCTGGTCTCTGCGGGACCGTCAAGTCGTGGAGAGAGAATTCAAACGACCCTCAAAAACCCTGGGCCCCGTTACCGTGCCTTCGAGTCGCCCGAACTCTCATTTACCGTGACCACGGATAAAAAAGAAAATCACTTTCCGATGGTCGTCCAGAAGCGGCCCGCCAAACTTACCTTCCATGTTAGTTCTTCCTCCGGTGTCAGTTGTCTAAAACGTTACGATTGTCTCATCTACACAATGACGTTTTTCGGACACGCGAAAAAATTTTTGCTGGCTCTCTCCGCAAGTTAGCGTCTCCCGCAAATCGCGTCGGATTGTCCAACCTCCGTGGCGAACAAGAATTCAGAACTGAACGAGGTCGATGTGACCGCCGCACTTTAGCAGGCTGCCGTTTTTACCGTCGGACGTATGGGGCGCCTTTCATGAAGGCGTTGTTCTGGGAGACATCGTGACAGAACTCAGAGGACGGTCGGAAGCGTATTATCAGCCAGTCCGCACCGGCCTGCCCCTACTCCGTCCGATCTTTCATCTCCTCGACCACGACGTCGTCGAACCACGCCTGGCCAGTGCCTTCCAAGCGTAACTGGATCACGCAACGCCCGTCCGGCTGTTTCGGGATCACGCAAGTGACCTTCGTCCACTGCTGTGTGCCGGTGATCTTTTCCGATTCGTAGCCGTTGGGGCAATACGCGACGATAAAGGCGCCCTTGCCTCCGACCTCTTTGGTCTTCACATAGGCCGTGATCGTCAACTGCTTCAAGTGAGATATATTGGGAAAATTCCAGCCACCGCTTGTGCTAAAGTCTTGTACCGCCCAGACCGACGCGCCCATCTCATCGCGCTTCATCGAGACCGAATAGCTGTCCGTGTGACCGACCGTCTGGTCCCAGAGACAGTGTTTTAGGTCGCCAGACCAGGGACGGTGGGCGTCCACGAGGTTGCTTCTAAGCTCTGGCAGTTTCGATTCGTCGTCTATCGGCTCCCACCACCACGGGTCGACTTCGCCCCGGCGGAAGTCGGAATACAGGTCCAGCTTTGTGTCAAACGTGGTTTTCTCGGGGAAAAACGCCATCATATTGCTCCAATCGCGCCGCTCGAAGTCGACCGGCTGACGGGGCTTAGCCCTGGCGAGCATCTCGTCGATTTCCGCCTGGCTCTCCTGATACACGCGATAGTGCGTCTTGTATTTCGAACCGGCCGGCAGCACCTTTTCTTTTGCCGTGCGCTTCACCTGGAAGGGCGTGTTGGGGTCAATTTTGGCCCCTGCGCCTTCTTCCGCCACGCGGTGCACCAGGTGTAGGTCGTACATCGCGTGACAGATGTCAAAGCAGCAATCCTGGTAGGTATCGCCCAGCATTTGGATCGTAGGACGGCCTTCCGGGGCACCGTGCATGATGAAGCGACCGTTTTTCTTCACGTACAGTTCCTGCTTCAGCGATTGCAGGCGATTGAAGGGGACGTATTCAATCTCTCCGCTGGGCGTCTCGTAGATGCAGCCGTTGTACCATTTCATGTCCGGGCCACCCTTGCACGCCGGGCCCGGAAGTCCGTAAAACAACGGGTCCGTCACGTCAATTTCGTTGAGCGGCACCGGAATCGGCTCGTCCCCGACCGTGATGCACGTCTCAATCTCGAATGCGTAGCTGTCCAGCGCCGCATCATAGGTCAAGGTCACGGTGCGCTCTTCAGCGAACCGCTTTTCCGGCTCCGTGGAGGTGAAGTGTAACACCAGCCGATCCGTGCCTTGGCCTTGCACGTCGCATTTTTCGTCGACGTTGGACATCACGTTGTAGGGTTTCTTGTTGAACCGCCAGGCCCAGGGAAATTGGGTCATCAACTGCTTCCCATGCGGCGACAGCCGCACATCTCGGGCGTATCCGTTGCCGTAAGTGCATACCTGGATATCCCCATCGGAAATCACCCCCTCACGAAATGAGAACGTCGGCTGATGGGGAGGCGATAACGCCAGGGCAGGAATGTCATGAATAAGCACGCCGGTTGTCAAGAAACAGACCGTCAGGATCAGCTTCGGCTTCGTTCTTCCGAAAGATGTCATGGTAGGGACTCTCCGTAAGTAGGAAAGGGGTTCAGTCTATATAAGCGTATCACGATGGTCCTCGGTTTTCGGCAAACTGTACCTGAGTGAAATTGCCCTGCCGATTGACACGGTCCTTTGTGATTCGCAGGTAACCGTAGCCGCCGGTGAAGGCAAATTGGCCGCGTGCCGGTGCAGGGAATGCGGTAAACAAAGGGCCTGCCCGACCGTACGCCGAACCGGCGCGGGCCATCGAATTGATACGAGGCGCCGAGCCCGGCTTGGGTGTGAGAATGGGCCACTCCTGATCGCACGGATTGACGTACGTCGTGGCGGGCGCACGCGGTTCGACCGGCTCGATGAATATCTCGACCCAAACGATGCTGGTGCTGGTGGCTTCGGCGGGTTGCACGGCAATGATGTTGTCACCATCGCGCAGCGCCACCAGCGGCACCTCAAACTGTCTCATCCGTTTGGCCACGTGGTTCAAGCTCCAGGCCAGGCGTTCGGGCCCCCCGTTCGGACGGCCGACTGGCGCCAGCGGATCTTTATCGTGAAAATCGGCCACTGGCTTGCAGGCGGTACCGTCCACTTTCGCCTCCAAGGCCACGCTCAAATCGCTCTCGCCGTTCAGCCCAATGCGCAGGATCGCTTTGCCCACCTTGGCGGCCGGACCGGTAGCCAGGGAGAAGATACACGGTTTCTCGGGCTGGATTTTAGCAGGCAACGCGTTGGGATTCGGGCCAAACACCGGGCCTTCGTGATAACTCAGAATATGTCGTCGTGGCACGGCGATGGCTGTATCCATTTTGCCCACGTGCCGCAGAACGTTGGCGTAGTCCTCTTGTACGATGACTTCCTGCTCGGACGGACCGTCAGGCAGGGGCCGCACAAACTGGAATGTCTTGTACTGATGGTGATTAAACAGATAGATCGCATCGGCACCCCGGTGCATCATTGCCGCCGTAAAGCCGCATTCGATTGCAAGCCGTTGCGATAGGCGCCGGCCCGCAGGAAATGCACTGATTACGCGTTCCGCCGCCGGTGCGATGACGTACTGGTGCCCGGTCGAGCCGATCTGCTCGCGCCATTGGCGCACCGGGATATCCGTGTCGGTAGTAGTGAAGATGCTCGATGGGATCAGCACGTCCACCAGGTCCTGCCGCACCCAGTCACACGCATCCAGCGCATTCTGCCGTGCGTGCTCCGGCACACTCGGCACACGAACGCCAAGATGGACCGGATGGCCACGTCGCTTAGCCGCCACATCAAGCAGGCTGCGGGCCCTGCGCACGAATTCCGTAAGTAGTTCTGTATCCTTGTTGAGGTCCTTCCGTGGCGTCACGGGGCACGTGCGCATCCAGTCGAGCTCGACTCCGTCCACGTCGTAACGGCTCAGTAGCTCTTCGAGCAGGGCCAGGAAATGTTGTTGCGTCTTCTCCTTCGTATAGTCGAAGCGGTCGCCCAAACGACAATCGGTGTTCGTTTGCAGAAACAGGCTCCGGCGGTATGGATCGCTGGTGTAATGATGGTCACTCATACGGAGTGAGACCCACGGCGACAGACCTACTTCACGGCAGCGATGCACACAAACCGCGTAGTGGTCAAGCTTCCGGCGGATCAGCACGTTGGCCTTCAGCCAATGGGTCAGATGTTTGAGCTTGGGATCGTCCTGGCCATAGCTATCCCATGTCTGGCTGTCGAAGCATGCCCGCTGATAGTTCACGTTGAGCAGAAGGCATGACACGTTTGAGTTACGAAACCGATCGACCAGGGCACGGTAGGCCTTTTTCATTTGGGCAGCGCTGGACGCTTCGATCTTGTCGTCGTCCAAGCTCGACCCGACCACCTCGTGGTTGCTCAGCGCGTCGGCCGGGAGATTGACATAAAGCCCCTTCTTCGGATCGCCGCTCTTGATGCGAATATCCTTGAAAAGTACCTTGCTCGACGTGCTCGGACTCATTTCCAGGGCGAGCATGCCCTTCCGCCGGGTGCCGGTTTGGTGGCTGCGGTCGGTCACCTGGGACATCAGCCGACCGTTGATCTTCAACGTGATCGTGTCGCCCAGGGTTGTGATCTCGTAGTCGTTCCAATCGCTCGGGCGGATCGCTTCTTGCAGTGCTTCCGGGTCGCCGAATGATTCGACGGTTTTCTGACCGTTTTCGTCAAAGCGTACTTTCTGGCCGCGTGTCGCGACCAGGCCGAGGTCGCTGTGCAGGAGACTACCCGCGCTATGCGGATCAACTGCGATGTCGGCTTGATAGCCAGAAGCCCCCCTACCGGGCCGCTGCTAGGCACGGATCATAACTCCCGAGTTGACGGTGACTTTCGCGCGTAGGCGGAGAGCAAAATCGCCCGCCCGGCCACCGGTCCAAGTTAGATAATGGTGCTTCTTGCATGGCCGCTCAGGAACGCTCCTGGCCAGGATGGCACCGTCTTCAACGCACCACTTGAGAGTCTTACCATCCCAACCCAAGAGATCCTGGCCGTTGAAAATGGACACGAAACCCTTTTCGCTGTCCGGTCGCAACGTTGCAGCGTCTGGTGGACCGGCCAGGCAGGCCGTCGTAAGTAACCAGAAGCAGCCGGCCCCTAGGAACAAGGCGACAATCACTCGTATGAAAGTGTTCATGGGGCGCCTCTCATGAAGGTGTTGTTCCAAGAGATGATGTCATGGCAGGGATTCTCCGTAAGTAGGCAAGGGAATCAGTAGGCAAGGGGTTCAGGCCAAACAAGCGTATCACGATGGTCCCCGGCTATCAGCAAACTGCACCTGAGTGAAATTGCCCTGTCGGTTGACACCGTGCTTTGTGATCCGCAGGTAACCATATCCACCGGTGAAGGCAAATCGGCCGACTTCAGGGGCCTTCACTTGATGCTCGCCGAGCGTGGTCGCGTGGAGGACATAGTCGGTGAACGACTTACTCTTGACTCGCAATAGTGAAACCCCCTTTTCGTCAAAAAGTCGGCTAAACTCGAAAGCCTGCTGCGCATCCCGATTGAGGAAGGGGCGGTGGAGAGCGACGTAAGTCGTCGCCTTCCCTCGGCGACGCACCACCATCATCGGCAAGTCCCAGGGCATGTCGGGCGCGGGCACGTTGTGGAATCCGTTTTTCGGGTGGCGCTCGATGCCTGCAACGGGAGGCTCGACATTCCACTTGGAAAAGGAGTAGTGTGCGTCGGCGCGGATCAGCTCGGTATTCGACTCCCCCAGCATGAGGATATCGAGTCCTCGACCATCCTGCTGCACCCAGCGGGTCTGGAGCTGCTGGCCGGTCGTCACATGGGCCCCGTTGCGCAGCCAGTAGTTGCGGGGCACATCGCCTTCGCTCTTGTAGATCAGTCCGGCGAACCCCAGCGCTGTGCCTGCGTCGAACGCTTCCAGGTCCAGGCCCGGGAACGTCTGCTGGCCGAAAGAACGTACGGCCCAGTCGTATTGCTGTGGCCCCTGGCTGCGATTGTCGAACACGTCCAGCAGGTAGTCTTTGGTGAGCACCAGGGTCCGTGACTGTTTCACGCCCTCATAGGGATCGCCCTCCACGCGGACCATCTGAGCCGCAGGGCCGAACTCGTGCTCGGTGACCTTCAACTGCTTGCTGGCACTGCGGTTGTTGATCGTCACCGTGTTGTGCCCGATCGTAGCACCACTCCAACGGATCCCGTGATACTGACCTGCGAACCAGTCCGGCTCCAGCAGGGTCCCGGCGCCGTGGAGGGTGATGTGAAAGGAATCATGATGGCCATGCCCGATCCGGCCGCCATAGCGGAGCGAGACCGCCGGCGAGGTCGATTTCCAGTAACTGGGCGATTGATCGGCACGGAGCATGACGACTTTACGGTGGGCAAGAATCGAACTTGGCGCGGGCGGCGCTTCGATGTCCTCTGGGAGCGGATTGCCATGGGACATGGCCGTGTAGCCCCAGAAAGGATGATCCCATGCGTCGCGCAGGGGGTTTTGTGAGAGAAACCAAGCATCGGACGGGTCTTGGAACCGGCGATAGACGAGGTCCAGCTTGTTCCAGTCCCGACCGTCCTCGTCGCCGATCATATACCAGTCACCGACCATGTGGTCGGTGTTCATTTCGATCGCCTGGAGCCACTTCGGCCCCGTCCCGTAATCACCCCAGTTGGATACGCGGAAATCATGCGGGAAGGTGAGATTCTTGTAGTCCTCGAACATCTGCTTCAGGCCGTAACCTTCCGGGCTCTCCCAATTCCATAAGTCGCTGCCTCCGTAATGGAATGCCGCCTCGGCAAGCATCGTCGCAGCGGAGCTGACGTATTTCAGCTCGTAAACAATACCTTCCCGGTTCGGATAAGTGCCGACGAAGCTCTTGAATTCCTTCTCAGCAAAATCGATCAGTTGCTGGTCCCCCAGCAGGTAGCCGACCATACCGGCGTGGCCGGTCACCCAAAAATGAATGTTCGCATTCCATTTGCGAGCGTGGGGAAGCAAGTTCATCGATTCATGGCCCCAGGCCCGAAAATAGTCTTCGATCGACCGGCGGTCGTCTTCGCCCAGTTGGCCATGGATCAGGTCAAAGGCCCAGCAGCAGTTGCACCCGCCCATGTGATGCGTGAAAAGAATGTGCTTCTGGACAGCCTTGGGGTCTCGCATGTCAGGAATACGGAGCAGAAAGTCACGCACCTTCGCCACATACTCCGGCACGCCGCCTTCGATCGCAGAGACCAGGGCCACATCGCGCATCCGCCGCCCGAACGTCCATAGCTTGAACTTCCACGTGTCTTTTTCTGCATCCTTCCAACGTAGATGGCCTTCGTCATAGAACCAGGCAAAATCGCTCCCGAGCTCCGAGGCATTACCCTGGATGGTATCCTCCGCTTGCCGGCGCAGCCGGTCGTAGAGGTTGCGTGCCCAGCGTTCCTGCTCGATGTTGCGGCGGATTTGCTCGAGTTCGTCGTCGTTAAGCAGGAGGTTTGGATGCCGGGTCGGCTGCCGTAGTGGGAGGTCGTCCGCGAAGCCCCGATCTCCCAGCGCGGAGGCCGCCAACAGACCAGCTGATTGACACAGGAAATGACGACGTGGATACGATTGTGGCAAGCACATGTGCGATTCTCCTTGGGAGTTGGCCTACCGTTCTCAAGCTTGACGAGTAAGTTCCACGGTCCAAGCGTTTTTTCGCCGGATATGCCAACCCTCCCAAGCCAACACCAGGGCGTATCGGGCCGACAAGCCGTATCCTTCATTGCCCGTCACTTGGTGACGAAGGCCGATAAATGGATTACCGGAGTCGAAGAACGGATAGAGCACCGGCCGGTTGTGGAACCACCAGTTGACCACTCGCGATGCGTCTTCGATAAACTCCGGCCGATCGTAGGCAAGCCCCACTCGAGCCAAGCCAACGCTGGCAAACGCCGACGATTGCCCAAGAAATTTCGCATGCTGCTTGCTCCCCTCCCACAAGCTCTGAAGGTTAGGTATGGAGGGGACGCACCCCATCGGATCGATCTGGCTCTGGGCGTACTTGCAGCCTCGAACCATCACCTGCTTCAGCGCCGGGTCGTTGGCCCAGCGTGGATAGGCCAGCAGGTATGTGAGTTTTAGTAAAGTAAGTAGCTGGTAATTCTCTTGCCGAGATTCCTTCGGCGTTTCGTTCGGGTTGGGCGCATCGCGCTTGTCATTGTAGTTCCAGTAGCCATCCTCGAATTGCATCGGGAAGATCCGCTCGCGCAGCATGTCTTCCCCGATCTGTTTGTACTCCTCGATGCCGTAGCGCTCGCCTATCCGCCAAAGGGTGACGGCCATCCCCGCCTGCATGTTGTAGACGTATGATCCGCCGTGCAGGTCCTTTCCCTCATGGTCGACATGGTTGGGAAAGGCATGGTTTTTCTCGTCGTAGCCGACTACGTCGATCCACCAACGCAAGTGATCGCGCACCCAATCCAGCAGGTTTGGCTTCTCCAAGGCTTCCGCCATGAGAAACAGGGCGTTGGTCCGACGGGCCAATGAAATCCCGCCACACTCCTGGTTGATTCTGCCCTCGGGCCCAAGCTCGGGGCACGGAAGAGGATCACTTTTGATATGGCGATATTTCTCCCAAAATGCCAAACCTGCCTCCGCAGCTCGGCGCGAGCGGTCATTGCCGCTAAGCCCATAGTGGAGCGCCGACCCGCTGGCAGGCTGCAAACAGAGGATCATCTCGATGTTCGCGCCATAATCCTTTGCCCCCCCGGACGGGAAACAGGCGCCGTGCTTGAGCAACTTCTCGTTGACCCAGCGCTGGCCGGGATCGATCACGGGAACGAAATCGTCGGGGCCCAGGCTTTTCCACGCCTTGCGCTGTGGGCCCTGCTTGTCCTGCTTGGCTCCTTGACTCGAGTTGGCACCGAGCGACCCGGCTGCTACAAGCCCCACCGAACTGGTCAAAAAACGGCGACGATTCAACTTTGCGTCCATAACTCGTAAGTCTCAAAAAAAGGTTAAGGTGATAAATCATGGGTGCCGCAAACCCTGGCATCGTTAAAGTCATCGAGACTCAAGGTGAAAGGGGAACAAGCACCACACGCCTGTTTCTCAAGCTTGACGGGTAAGTTCCACGGTCCAAGCGTTTTTTCGTCGGAGATGCCAACCTTCCCAAGCCAGCACCAGGGCGTATCGGGCCGCCAAGCCATATCCTTCATCGCCCGTCACTTGATGTTGAAGGCCGAGAAAGCGATTACCAGAATCGAAGAACGGATAGAGTACCGGCCGGTTGTGGAACCACCAGTTGACAACTCGCGATGCGTCTTTGATAAACTCAGGTTTATCGTAAGCAAGACACGCTCGAGTCAAGGAAACGCTGGCCCATGCTGACGACTGGCCAAATGGTTTCGCGTGCTGCTTACTCCCCTCCCACAAGCTCTGAAGGTTAGGTATGGAGGGGACGCACCCCATCGGATCGATCTGGCTCTGGGCGTACTTGCAGCCTCGAACTATCGCCTGCTTTAGTGCCGGGTCGTTGGCCCAGCGCGGATAGGTCAGCAGGTACGTGAGATTTTTTAACGTAAGCAGTTGATAATTCTCTAGCCGAGATTTCTTCGGCGTTTCTTGTGTTTTGGGCTCATCACGCTTGTCGTTGTAGTTCCAGTAGCCGTCCTCGAACTGCATCGGAAAGATCCGCTCTTGCAGCATGTCTTCCCCGATCTGCTTGTATTCCTCGATGCCGTAACGCTCGCCGATCCGACAAAGGGTGACAGCCATCCCCGCCTGCACATTGTAGACGTAGGATCCGCCATGCAGGTCCTCTCCCTTAAGGTTGACATGGTTGGGAAAGGCGTGGTTCTTCTCGTCGTAGCCGATCACGTCGAGCCACCAACGCAAGTGATCTCGCACCCAATCCAATAGCTCGGGCTTCTCCAAGATTTCCGCCATGAGAAACAGGGCGTTAGTCCGACGGGCCAATGAAATCCCGCTGCGCTCGTTTTGGATCGTGCCTTCGGGCCCAAGCTCGGGACACGGATTACGACCATCTGGGGCATCGCGATATTTCTTCCAAAACGCCAAGCCTGCCTCCGCAGCCTGGCGCGAGTGGTCATTGCCGCTAAGCCCATAGTGGAGCGCCGACCCACTGGCAGGCTGCAAACAGGAGATCATCTCAATCTTTGCGCCATAATCCCTTCTGCCCCCGGGGGGGAAACAGGCGCCGTGATTGAGCAACTTCTTGTTGACCCAACCCTGTCCGGGATCGATCACGGGAACGAAATCATCAGGACCCAGGCTTTTCCACGCCTTGTGATGTGAGCCCTGCTTGTCCTGCGCTTCGCTCTTCTGCTCTTGCCTGGCCCCTTGACTCGAGTTGGCGCCAAGCGATCCGGCCGCCACCAGCCCCACCGAATTGGTCACAAAACGGCGACGATTCAATTTTGTGTCCATAACTCGTAAATCTCAAAAAAAGGTTAAGGTGATAAATCTTGGCTGCCGCAATCGCTGGCATCGTAGAGAAATCGTCGTAGAGAATCAAAGTCATCGAGCCTCAAGGTGAAAAGGGAAATGGTTTTCACCATCCGCTGACAACTCGACCTCCAGTTCCGACTGTTCATTGTAGCGTGCCGGGATGATCTGCTTCGTCACATCGACCAATTCGTTCGGCGTGCTGGGATCGACCGGTACTCGTTTTCCGGTAGGCTGATAGGCGGTGATTTCGACCCGGTAACGTCCCGGACTCGGGCCGCGGTCCCGCTCTATCCGAAAAGTGCCGGCCTGGACCTTTCCTCCGGCAGACAATCCCGCGCCGATCGGCGAGAGGAGAATCACCGCGTCGTCCAACGGCTGCTCCACCAGGGTCACCTCCCCGGTCACCTCCACCCTTGGTATATCATCCCCCGATTCGCACCCCGATAGACATGCAACCCAACTAGCCACGCCCACGGCAAGAGCGGCCCTCCGGGGGACGCAGCGTGATTTTCCGAACATGGTTTCCTCTCTTCCCTGCTAGGTAACCGCCTAAGGTAGCTTCACCACTTCTTCACCTGCCATGGTACTCATGGCCTGCCAGGTCACCAGATCGATATTGTCCGTAACGAAATGGACCGACCCGTCGCACATCGACACCTGTACCCCCCCAACATGCCGGCTCCGCGAGGCCAAGGAGCAGACTGCTTTCGGGCCACCGGGGAGTTCTCTACACGGCAACCCGATATCGGGACGGTCTATACAGTAGCAACCAAAGTCCAGAGCCGAACTATTGGGCTGTACCTTGGTCATGAGCTGGTAGCACCCGCCGTCCTCATTCCAAATGTCACCACGATGCTCGCTGTTACGCCCGTTCACCGGTGCCTGAATCATTTCCATCATCGCCATCGTGTGGCTGGTCCCGTCCGTGATGTCCTTAATTCGCTTGGCGTCCTCCGCCTTGTATTCCACATGAAACGGCGACTCTTCGTGTGGTTGTAGCCCCAAAAATCTATTCGTGCCCCAGTTTACCCCGTAGCTACCCTTGTAAGCAACGTACTTCCCAAAGGCGGGATTGCTGTGGGGGTAGGGAATGGTCTCGCTGCTGGGACACTGGTACACCGTTATCGGGCCACCGAGCAACTCCCCAACAAAAAACATCTGGTAGGACCAGTCAAGGCTGAAGTCATAGGCGTCGGTTCTGCCAATTTGCTCCAAGTAGGGGAAGAGAAAAACCGAAAAAGGCGTGCGTGGGGAACCTCGCTCCTGGCCTAGCCACCCACCCGTCCTCGGATCAAGGCCGATCGACCCCGGCGGAAAGCGCTGGTATGTCGCATGGTGATTCTGGATTGCCAAGCCGAGTTGCTTGAGATTGTTGACGCACTGCGACCGCCGCGCCGCCTCCCGCGCCGCCTGCACGGCGGGCAACAACAGCGCAACCAGGACGCCGATGATCGCAATCACCACCAACAATTCGACCAACGTAAAACCACGTGAGCCTCGCATGGCATTAACCCTCCTTTGCCCCTTGCCAACGGATTACAAAACTCCCCTTCAGGCCCACAAAACTTCCTTATTCCTTTTCCTGTACCGGGGCGTCAACCATTGGCCAGGTTTTCTGTTCTCTGTTAGCTTTCCGCCGAATCGGGCAGGCCAGGCACAATCGTGCCTGGCCTGCCCCTCTTACTCGGATGCGGTCAGATCGACTACTCCTTTCGCCGACGACCACGCGAACCCAGGGCCAACAGTCCCATGGCCAGCAGGATCGAGCTCGATGGCTCGGGAATCGCCACGCCGGGATTGTTGAACAAGAACTCTATCCCATCCGTGCCGATATAGTGGTCATACAACTGCACGTCGTCAATCAAACCGACAAAGCCATTTCCTCCGCTGCCTGTATTTCCAATCTGAGCAACGCTATCACCCAACGACGGCAAGGCAATTAAGGGAGTCAAGCTGTCTTCTTCAATACCGTCGACATAGATAAACCCCGTCGTACCATCCTTTCCAAGGACCGCGTGATGCCACTGCGCGTCGGCGACCCCCAAGGGAGTGCCGGCGCCATCAGTCCTTCCAGCGCTCAATTTGTCCTGGAGCCTGCCGCCACTGGTGTTCTCTCGGGTTTCACTTTTCACACCGTCGTTAAAGTCGCCGTTTGCGGTGCGGAAGTCAACCATGAACTCAACAAGATCGCCAGTGGGATCCTTTTCAATGAACAAAGGGCCTTGCAATTCGTAGTCCGTTGCCACCTTAAACCACACGGAAAGAGTGAACTGATTGACGTCAGCCGTGCCGCCGATGAGGCTTGGGAGGCTCACATGGTCGAAATTAGGTGGGTTGAAAAACTCCAACGCGCTGCCCCCCGCCACCGAGTCAGTTGTCCACGCAGGACCATTACGCGTGCCATGAAAGAAGTTCCCCGAGGAATCGCCAACCACATCTCCGCTGCCTTCATCAAAATTCCAATGTCCATACAAAGCGGCCTGCGCCGAGGTCGCCATCGTGAGGCATCCAGCCAGCATCATCATAGACATTACCACAGTAGTTCGGCTAATCATTATACATGTCTCCCTTTTTCAAATAACCATCGACGGAGTTCAGAAACACTCTGAAGCAGTTGCCCGCGGCAGTTACCCGCTTAAGCGGTACAAAACAGTAGTTCATTAGGATTAGTAAAAAGTAGTTGGTACAAGTCGCAGTTGCTGATAGGCGTTTTACCACCGAGGGACTCACGTCCCCCCGCTCGCCACATCGCCTCGGTTATAAGGAAAATCGATTGAAATTCGTCTGTCGCGAACGCAGTTTCAAGAGCAAAACCCAGCTCAAGCCAAACAGCACAAGCAGGACTGCGGTCGGTTCGGGGACGGCCGCACTGCTGCCGGTGCCGGAGGACCCGAAGTTCTGCTTCCACAGATCGTAGTCGGCCACGACAACCGTTGCCTCGCCGGACCCGTTGCCGCCCAGGACCGCCGAATCACCACCCAGGTTGTCTCGAAAGATGGTGTAGTCGGCCGCATCGACGGTACCGTTGCCGTTGAAGTCACCGACCAGGCCAGCGCCGGCGGTCATCAGCATGATCCAGTCGTTCGTGGTGTCGACACTCATCGTAAACGATGCGGCAGCGGAGCCGCCCAGCGTCAGTCCGGCGTCGGTCAGCTCTCCGGCCGCGGTGAGCACCTTGAAGGTGTTGCCTCCACTTGGCGTAAAACCGTCAATGAGTGATACGTCCAGGGTCCCGGCCAGCGAGGCATCACCCAGGACGTTGAGCACGTCATGCTCCACGCCGGGCTGGATACCGCCGATCTGGATGGCCAGCGTTCCGCCCGATCCCTGGTTGTAATTGCCATCGACCGTCAGCGTGCCGGGGCTGTTGCCTGGGGCGGTAGTACCACCTGAGTTGGTCACGTCGCCACCAATCGTACCGTCCCCGGAGACTGTTCCCTGTTGAATGTCCACACCGCCGCCTGTCCCTGTAGTGAGCTTGTTATTAATTGCCACCGTACCATCACCTGTCTTGGTCAATGTGTTGCCGCCCAGGTCGAAGGCGCCGTCAAAGACCAATTGTGAGCCGCTGGCGACATTAATTGTCGTGTCGCTGAGCAAGTTGACGGTTGCCTGGAACTTGTGCGTACCCGTCACACTCATCGTCGGGGTGACTGGCGACGGGTCGGTCGTCGACGCCAGGTTCACACTGCCCAATCCGCTGACCGCATAGCTGTCTGTGCTGTTATTGAACTCGATGCGATTCATGGTGACTGCGGCATTGGTCGACACATTGGTCGGCCCCGTTATGCCCCCGGCAAAAACGGCCGTGTGTTCCGGGCTGTCGGCGTAAGTTAAAGGGGTCTGTGTACCGGGCGGACGATCCCAACTGCCGGCCCCGCCGGCCCAATCGCCCAATCCGTCCGGGACCCAGGTAAACACCGTTGCTACAGGTAAAGCGCCGCCACCCGTGGTTTGGCCGGGATTCTGGTGCAAGAACGTCACATCGGTAGCTCCGATCCACCCGTCATACAGCTGCACATCATCCATGAGACCGATAAAGCCATTTCCTCCGCTGCTTGTATTTCCAATCTGAGCAACGCTATCACCCAACGACGGCAAGGCAATTAAGGGAGTCAAGCTGTCTTCTTCAATACCGTCGACATAGATAAACCCCGTCGTACCATC
>Ga0310121_10000518_pt1 | contig 42348 bp, 37 predicted proteins | sample CB27_Tmax_986_MG_FD_203504 | JGI IMG/M metagenome (GOLD analysis project Ga0310121, IMG submission 203504) | Marine microbial communities from Western Arctic Ocean, Canada - CB27_Tmax_986 | ecosystem: Environmental > Aquatic > Marine > Oceanic | place: Canada: Western Arctic Ocean | collected...
CAACTTCGGGATCACCTCTTCCGGACCGTGTTTCTTACCTCGTGGCATCGCTTGCCCTCCTTGAAATGCGTCCTGACACCCCGATTGTCTATCAGGGCGTGGACTCGTTTAAGGGGGCTGGGTCACACTCCGCCGGGCACTTGGACCGAGGGTGACGATCTGTTGATTGATGTGGTCGCCGACGATATCGATCCGCTCGCGGAAAGCAGGACAGAACTTTCCATCCCGGTCCATCAACAAATAGCGGGTACCGTTGAGAAAACCATCCTCGCAATCAGTGAGATTCCTGGCGATCTGCTTCATCCATGTTTCGTCAGGATTGGGCGTGCAGCCGGCAAAGTGCACACGGCGAGTTTTTAGTTCCATGACAAACAATAGGTAAACTCAATTCGGCGACGGTTCGGATATAGGTATCCGTGTTGACGATCTGGCGGTGTTGCGCGCGCCATTTACACAGAGTGGTAAGATGCTCGACCGACGTTCGGAAACGTGATGGATTCCCGTCAAGATAGGGCGCGAGCTTGCTCACGTGGATTTCATGTTAGATACGAACAGCCGGCCAATCGTCAGTGCCTTGGAAGGCATCGAGATCGGCACCCACGTGTCCCGCAACGAATCCGGCAGCTCCAGGTACATTTTGAGCTGCCTGTGCGAAGTTGGGCAATATCATTATCAGCGGTATCAGGTGCGCGGCAGCTGCGCATGGCCGCTGCTTCAGCATAGTTCATTTGGATGCGGATAGTGGTTTCGGGCTCATCGATCTCGTGGGCCAGACTCCAAGGGTTAAGTTTTCGGTCAGCCTTCATCGATTGGTACATTCGCCCCAGTAAAACAGCGTCGTTTCTGCCACCCTTATTGCGTTTGAAGGCCGGACATCGCTAATTTCGTTGATGCCAGATCAGAGCTATTCCAAGCTGGGCGGTGGCCTTTGACCAGGCTGTTGCGCCAATGGCAACCGATCATCAGGCAATTGATGCCCGAGCCGATGCCTAGCATGGCAAGACGGCCTCCGTCGTCCAAAATACCGTCGTCCGCGGCAATCGCCATGGTGATCGGCAAGGCGACCGATCCCGTGTTACCCAATACGGGAAACGTGGCGTAGTCAATCTCCTCGCTGAGCCCGATCGATTCGAGCATCAGGCGCCGGTGGGTGCCACCGACCTGGTGGCAGAAAGCACGATCAATGTCGCGGTGAGTCCAGTCATTGGCGGCGAGGAAATCTGCGAACGCTTCCACGCCAATGCGAATGCCTTCCGCCATCAATTGCTCAGCATCCGTTTCCATGAGAGGCTGCATCCCCGAACCAACGGCATTATCTCGATCGCTTTGGCAGAGGTCGTGGCACGATGTGTTCGACTTAACGGCTGTACCCAACAGATGATTTCCTGTCCGGCTGAGACGCTCGTGCACCAACAGAATCGCACAGCTTCCCGAGCCAATGGTCAACGATGAAAAAGCGGGTTTGATGGTCTGCCGAGTCAAGGATTCGTCCGAGTTAAGGGATGCGATCGTCGTCTCTATCAACTGACGGCTGCTTTCGGTGCCCACAACCAGGCCGGCGGAAATTTGCTCCAACTCGATCATATTAGCGATCTGGAGCATACCGTTGATCAGACCCAGGCAGGCGTTAGAGGTATCGTAGATGACGCAATTGGGAGCCAATCCAAGTCCATGGTGGACCGAACAAGCGGTGGCTGGTTCCAAATAATCGCGACAGACGGAACCATGAATCAGCGCACCGATCATAGCCGGATCCAAATCAGCCGCTTCCATGGCCCACTGGCCACTCGTGACGCTCTTTTGACTGGGCAGCATCCCGACTGGCCAAAATCGCCGTTGGCGGATGCCAGTTATCAACTCGAGTCTTCCCTCAGGCAACTTCAGACGGGAATAAAGCGGTTGGAGCTGGTGCTCCAACTCGTCGCTGGTGATTATCTCGTCGGGCAAAACGTACCCGAACGACTCTAGACACACTTTCGAATATCGCATCTAAACCAAGCTACTGGTTGAAGCCGATTCGGTAAACGGGCGTTGGAGGACGGTCACGCCAAAGCGACTCAATCGACAGATTGCTCGGGGCGAGGCTCCCGCCGAGCTGGACCAGCATCTTCATACCCAAAGCGGCTCGGCGGGAGCCATGCCCTCCCGATTGGCTTTGAATTGCTGGAAGGTGAATTTTTCCCCAACCGGCTGAAAATCAGCCAGGTGATAGTGCTGCTAGCACGATATATGGGATTTTGTCTGGTGGCTAACACAAAATGTTGGATGCCACTTGCTATGCGTTGAACGGTCGCTAGACTTCGCCCCAACTTGCCTCTAACAAAGGAGCACGGCTACCCACCAGGAGAATCGAAAGCCCATCGGAAGGATTCCAACACTCTGGCGTTGTGCCCAGGAAGGGTACGGGTCGTGGGGAGATTGTCCGCCGCATTGGCTGGGATGACCAGTCCGCTTTGTCAATCCGATCCAGGTACCTTCGTTAGGTCCTGGGCAACGGGAAAAGCATCTGCTAGCCTGCCGTGTATCGCGTTGGTCGAAGATGACAACGCATAATCCCCACCTCAGATTCGTGCTACCAAGTCCATCGCTAGGGTCGGCCTTCGATTCTACAAGCACGTCCGATTAGGAATGTCGGAAGCCCATAAACCACGGGAGGTTTTTTCAAATGGCGAGTCGTAAACCTATTATTGGTTTGAACGCGGATTTCAGAGATGCGGCCGATGGCCGGCCGGCTTATGCCGTGTTGTGTGCCGGATATTTTGACAGTGTCTTGGCGGCCGGAGGAATTCCGATCGTGTTGCCTCCGATCGAGGATTTAGACGATTTGAATCGTATATTGGATAGCCTAGATGGATTCGTCCTGATCGGTGGTGGCGACTTGGACCCGCGTCGAGATGGATTCATGCTTCATCCAACGGTTCGCCCGATGGCGTCGCGTCGAGAGGATTTCGATCGACAGCTCGTCGAGCGACTGGCCCGTCGCCACCTTCCCACGTTTGGGATTGGTGCCGGTATGCAATTGTTGAATGTCTCGCAGGGTGGCAATCTTTACCTGCATATCCCGGAAGATCGTCCCGAAGCTTTGCCGCACAAGGACCGACAAGACCCGGCCCATCGACACGGCTTGGATGTGAAGTTCGGGTCATTGATGGAACGGGTCTACGGGGACGGTGAAATTCGCGTCAATAGCATGCACCACATGGCCGTGGATGAAGTGGCGGAAGGATTTATAGCAACGGCGACTTGTCCCGACGGAATCGTCGAAGCCATTGAAAGCCATATGGAGGATTGGTTTGCGATTGGCACCCAATTTCATCCCGAAGGTAGTTCCGCCTCGGCGCTGGACGTGCGCATTTTCGAGGAATTCATCTGCGGTATCACCGGGGAAGTTTCCGCCGTGCGCATGGTCGCTTAGCGGTTATCAATCTCCACTGGACAATCTCTACTGAGAAAAGCAGACTCTACTGAGAAAAGCAGACTCTACTGAGAAAAGCAGACTCTACTGAGAAAAGCAGACTCTACTGAGAAAAGCAGACTCTACTGAGAAAAGCAGAAAGAAAGCACCTGTGCCGGGCCGGCTCAGGTGCTTTTTGCTGTGATCCGGACGTCGACATCGTCCCCAATAGTCGCTGATAGACTCTCACCAATCTGGATCGAAGGGCACCAATCTGGATCGAAGGGCACCAATCTGGATCGAAGGGCCGTGCCGGATTCGCGGCCCCATCTTGTCAACCTCACATTACGAACAACCGGACGAACATTGCGCAAAATAGTTTGGGTTAAATAAATAAAGTAGAAGGCGGTCAAAAGCTTTGCCGATTCTATTGATCAGCGAGACCAGGCAGGAATCGGCTGCCTGCACCAGTTCGTACGGACAACCGCCTCTAGGAGAGTGAATTATGAAGGTGCGAGCCCCGCATTTTCTGTTGTATTCAGACAGCCGTTCGGCGCCAAACCGCCCAGAATCCTCAGCTGTGGAGTCTGCTGCGGAGACGGAGCAACCACCAATGCAAACGCACGGCGAGTGGCAGTTTTTGCTGGAGTCCATCGACGGGAACACCAGCGTCGAGGCCTCGGATGCCGAGCCGGAGACGGATGGGGAGCGTTTGGAGTTGCTTCCGGTGGTGCGCGGGTTGGAGGCGCTGGACCAACCGTCGCGGGTTACTTTGTTAACGCCCAGCCGGTATGTGAACCGTGGATTCCGATTTGGCTTGCCGGAGTGGAAGAGCAGCAAATGGCGGTGGGAACGATTTGGCAGGATGGTTCCGATTAAAAATCGTGATCTCTGGGAACGGATTGATCGTGCGATGGAGTACCACCAGGTTGAATGCCGACAATTGAGGTTTGACGGGCCTCATTCCGATGAAGGGTCGATGCCGGAGGAATCCGCAGATCCGTCGGCACAAGGGCATCCGGAACGGTCGTCGCAGCGAGTCGGGTAGGGCAGAGGTGTCACTGTAACGGGGGTGGCGCCGTAACGGGGCCCAGAAAAAAGTTCAAAAGTAGATTTCCAGGTTGGAGTCCGAAACACCATGTCTACCGCAGAAAGTTTTCAAGCGTTAATTGAAGGTCGTCATGAAAACCCCTTCGAGCTGCTCGGGCCACGGCGTCGAAACGAGACCACTCGCACAGTGCGGGCCTATTTGCCGAATTCCAAGAAGGTTTGGCTGGTTCACGCAAAGGGGGATAAATTCAGTCCGATGCGTCAAATTGATCCCAAGGGCCTTTTCGAAGGAGAGCTCGCGGTTGAGGCTGACAGCCGATACCAGTTGCGTGTTGAACGACAAGACGGACAATTGACCACGATGCACGACCCATATGCCTTTTCCCCGATGTTGACCGAGTACGATCTTTATTTGCTCGGGGAAGGTCAACACCAGCGAGCCTACGAACGCCTGGGTGCGCACCCCCGAGAGGTGGATGGCGTAACGGGTGTCAATTTCGCCGTTTGGGCGCCCAATGCCACTGGGGTCAGCGTGGTGGGCGATTTGAATGGCTGGGACACCCATCGTCATGCCATGCGCAAGCATATTCCCAACGGCATCTGGGAGTTGTTTATTCCCGGGATTGGTTTGGGCGAGAACTACAAGTACCGTGTCAACCGCGAAGGCCATATGGTCGACAAATGTGATCCGTATGGATTTGCCGCCGAGTTGCCGCCGCGCACGGCTTCGATCGTGGCGGATTTGGACAGCTACCAGTGGAATGACGGCGATTGGCTGCGGCGGCGCGCCGCAACTAATCTCCTGGAAAAACCGATCTCTATTTACGAGGTCCATTTAGGCAGCTGGCGACGCGCCGGCCCCGGACCCACCGATTGGTTGGGCTACCGTGAATTGGCTGAACAACTGGTGGACTACTGCGTCGACATGGGCTTCACGCACATCGAGTTGCTGCCGGTTAGCGAACATCCCTACTCCGCCAGCTGGGGCTATCAAACCGTCGGCTATCATGCCGTGACGAGTCGCCATGGAAATCCGGAAGAGTTCATGCATCTGGTCGATGTGTGCCACCAAAGGGGGATTGGCGTGATCGTTGACTGGGTGCCGGCCCACTTTCCCAAGGATGATCACGGCTTGCGGCTATTCGATGGCACCGCGCTGTACGAACACGCTGACCCTCGACAGGGCGAGCACCCTGATTGGGGCACCCTGATATTCAATTACGATCGCACGGAAGTTCGCAATTTTCTGGTTGCCAATGCCTTATTCTGGTTGGACAAGTATCACATCGACGGGCTGCGCGTTGACGCGGTGGCGTCGATGTTGTACCTCGACTACAGTCGGGAGGAAGGCGACTGGATTCCAAATCAATACGGTGGTCACGAGAATCTTGGCGCGATTTCGTTGCTGAAGGAGTTCAACGAAACGGCCCATAGAGAGTATCCTGGCGTGCTTACCATCGCCGAAGAATCCACCGCCTGGGGAGGTGTGTCCCGGCCGATTTATGACGGTGGATTGGGATTCTCGCTGAAGTGGAATATGGGGTGGATGAACGATACGTTGCGGTATTTTCAAAATGAGCCGATTCACCGCCAGCACCATCATGACGAGCTGACCTTCAGTATGATCTACGCGTTTACCGAAAACTTTTGCTTGCCGCTCTCACATGATGAGGTGGTGCATGGCAAGGGTTCTCTGTTGGACCAAATGCCGGGTGATCTGTGGCAAAAATTTGCCAATCTGCGGCTGTTATACGGCTATATGTGGACCCACCCTGGCAAAAAGCTGCTTTTCATGGGTAGCGAATTCGGCCAATGGCATGAATGGAACCATGATGAAAGTCTTCAGTGGCATCTCTTGCAATGGGAATCCCACCAGGGCATGCAACGCTGGGTCGCCGATCTCAACAAGCTCTTAGTCTCCGAGCCAGCCTTGCACGAAGCCGACTTTGAGGGTCACGGGTTCGAATGGATTGATTGCATGAGCCGCGAGGACAGCGTGTTGGCGTACGTCCGCAAGGCGAACAATTGGGAAGATCATCTCATCGTTTGCGCCAACTTCACGCCAGTCGTCCGCGAGAAATATCGGGTGGGCGTGCTCGAACCGTGCTACTATCGAGAAGTTCTTAACAGTGACTCGACGTACTATGGCGGCAGCGATGTAGGCCATTTTTTAGGAAGTCAGGCGGAGCCGATTGAGGCGCAGGGCCGCTTCCATTCGATTGAGGTCAGTTTGCCCCCGTTGGCTGTGACCGTGCTCAAGCCTGAAAGGTAAGCTCGCTGTACGCGACCTTTGATTTTTATGCGTTAGGTTAGGATTGGCACTCTTGCCCGTCTGTGCTCACGTAGCTCTCTGAAGGGCAAGGGTGCCCATCCTACCAACCACTCAATTCAAACGTCATGAATCGCTACCCGTCCCCTTGGCTATTCGGATCGCTCTTCCAATCCACTTCGTAGCGGTCAAGCAATTCTTCGACCCAGTCGTTAACGAACCTGGAGTTTTCCAAACGGGCCAAGTAATGTAGCCCTGGCAACTCGGCCCCCATTTCGTTAAAGCCGTCGCGACGCACCGTATCGTCCGGCTTAGTCGATTCGACTCGTACCAAATAGACGTTCTCCTTGGGCTCATCGATGGCCACGCAGATGCCGCCGCGAGGCGTCCGAAACACCGTTTTCATGAACTCAAATCCGGCGCCGGGAACGCCCGGAATGCTGCCCAGTCGCGGCGCTCCGCCACCACCCATAGGAACGTTTCCTCCGGTCATCCAGCTGATATCGCCAGTTTGAAGGATCGTACGGCCGGCCAGGTCAATGTCGCATTGAGCCAGGGACTTGTTCGCCCCCCTCGCTATTTCCGCTTGCTCATCGGCAAACGTCATGGCCTTGTCGACAGCCTTTTGCTGTTTCCAACGCAGCACCACCGCATCGCGGATTTCATCCAGCTCAGGGATTCTCGGCTCCGCTTCGTCCGTTTTCCAGAAAAGGAATTTGCAGTCGATTTCATAAGCTGGAATTTCACGGGACTTGTAGTTCGGCAAATTGTCTGAGAAGGCCATCTCGGCAAACGATATGCGCTGGACACGGTTTTCCAAAAGATTTAGTTCATACGCCCGGCCCAGGCCGTGTTGCTGCACTTCAATTGGGTCGACCAGCGGAATTTCATCGAACTTCACCTGCTCGGCGGTTCCCAAATCTGAAAAATCAGGAAATTCCGGCCGTGGGATATTCGGGTCCTTGGCTTTTTGGATTTCCCAGTAGACGTTTTCTTTGTAGTAGCCTTCGATGCGCTGGCGAGCTTTGGACAACGCTTCATCCATCAGACTCTGTGCCGTGGGCCGGGCCAATCGCGTGCGTATATCCGACTTCACCTCATCCAAAGGTTTGTATTTGGCTGGCTCGGCCTCTTCCTCAGTCGCATCGAGGTCCGATTCGCCGGACTCTTGTTCGTCGTCTGCCTCATCTTCTCCTGCGCTCTCATTTGTGTCGTCGGACTCTTTTTCGTCCGTCTCATCTTCCCCTGCGCTCTCACTTTTGTCGTCGGACTCTTGTTGGTCCGTCTCAGCTTCCTCTTCGTTCTCATTTGTGTCGGCGGACTCTTTTTCGTCCGCCAGTCCTTCTTCTTCGTCCTGTTCCTCCAGCATGAACTCGTCTTGGTTATCTTCGTAGAACTTGGCGATGTCGTCGTCGGTGACATCTTCCTTGGCCGTCTTAAGGAAGGCCTCGTAATTCGCCTGGACAAACTGGAAGGCGATTTTTTTCCGCTGCTTGAATCCTGGATCCGGATCCATCGGCGAGGAGAAGCGGTCCTTGTATTTCTCGTAGAAAGCTTTGACGTCGCTCTCTGAGGGGTCCTCAACATCGTCCACGAAATCGTCGACGGCGATCGGCACCATTTCCGCTGAGAGTTGCCGCTCCAAACGGTTGAAGAAATCCCACGAGGCGACTGGCGTGGCCGGTGTTGTGCCGCTTTGGGCCATAGCCACCAGCTTTTGGGCCAATAGCTCGCGCTTGAGCAGTGCCAACACTTGGCGGTCCGCAAGTTGGCCCTGAGTGACGGTCTGGAGCAGTTGTCCCAATTCGTTCTTGAGAATAGTACCACCGGAAAGCCGCTGGAGGTAATCCAGCGCCAAGTCGTCGTCTACGAGGAGCTGCTGATTTTCCGCTTCCCGTGACAAAACTACTAAGCGCATCAGGCTTTCGTCGTTGGTCGCACTAGGCAATGCGAAAGTCTGTGGCTGGCCTCCTCGCTCCTCGGTTCGCATGAGCACTGCCGAGAGGAAATTATTCATCAACACTCGGCCACGACGCAGATTGGAAAAATCGCTCCGCGTCATTTTGCCCTGCCTCCAGGACACAACCACCGGATTTGACGGGGTCATCGAGCCGCCCCCCCCGGAAAAGTAGTCGACAATTGGGTCAACACCGCTGCCCAGCGAAATCGTGAAGGTGAATATCAGCAAAACACCAAATACGCCTAATAGGAGTTTTTGATTCTTGCGAAACCAATTCAGAGGGCCAGCCATCGAGTTTGTCCTTTGTCCTGGGGCTCGGATACGGTTTAGGTGGTCACTGCCAGCCTTCCCCGTCTTGACAGGTGGATCGGAAGCGTATTAATAACTTCCCAATTGGGGGAATTGAGAAACGAAGAGTTTAGACTTGTTCGACGTAAATTCAATCCCAATCAGATGTTGAAGTCCCAGTGTTGAAGTCCCAGTGAGGTCATCTGGCGGAATGCCTGCTGGGGCCTTATCCTTGAACCGGACCGGCATTGCAGCACTCCGTACAACCTGACTTTTCCCTACTTTCGGAAAATCAATGAGGATTGGTCAAGAGGTACTGCCAGTTGAGTTTCGGATTTTCGGGGCCACGACGTCCGGTTAAGGATTTTCGCCGCAGAAGCAGATGATAGATGATGAAAGCCGCCCAGACCGCCTGTTTTGACAAGTGAACTGGCGGTTTGGCGGATTAATCGAGTTCAATGTCCGGCTAGCGGCGGTGTGAGATGACAAAAAAGACAGCGGCCAAGAAAGGCACGGCGTTGGTGATCGTCGAATCGCCCGCGAAAGCGCGCACGATCGGTAAATTCCTTGGCAAGGGATACGTCGTCGAAGCGAGTATCGGTCACGTGCGTGATTTGCCGAATAGTGCCAAGCAAATCCCCGAGGAGGTCAAGGGCGAGCCATGGGCACACCTGGGCGTCAACGTCGATGACGGATTTCAACCGGTCTACATCGTACCGCCGGAAAAGAAAGGCCAGGTCGCCAAGCTCCGCAAAGCCTTGAAGGAATCGTCCGAACTGTTTCTGGCAACCGACGAAGACCGCGAGGGAGAAGCGATCAGCTGGCATTTGGTCGAGCTTCTCAAGCCCAAGGTTCCTGTTCGTCGGTTGGTGTTCCACGAGATTACTGAAGAGGCGATCCGCGAGGCGCTGGCCAATCCACGCGAGATTGACAATGGCCTGGTGCGTGCGCAGGAAACCCGCCGTATCCTCGATCGTCTGTTTGGATACGAGGTCTCACCGTTGCTATGGCGCAAGGTCAAGCCGCGATTATCCGCGGGACGCGTGCAGAGCGTCGCCGTGCGACTGATCGTCGAACGTGAACAAGCCCGTCGAAAGTTCGTCCAGGCCACCTACTGGGACCTGATGGCCCACTTCCGCACAACCAAAGGGGAGCAATTCGACGCAACCTTAGTGAAAGTAGGTGGTCGCAAAATTCCGGCAGGCAAGGATTTCGATTCGGACACCGGAAAATTGACGGCGGAGAATGCCGTTCTGCTGGATGAACACGCAGCCCAGCAATTGGTCGAGCGACTGCGGCAAACCGACTTTCGTATCGGGTCGATCGAAGAAAGGCCCTTCACAAATCGACCGTCGGCGCCGTTTACCACCAGCACGATGCAACAGGAGGCCAACCGTAAACTCGGGTTTACGGCTCGTCGTACCATGAGCGCGGCTCAGAACTTGTACGAAAACGGCCATATCACCTACATGCGTACCGATTCGACCAATTTGGCCGAAGTTGCTGTCACCGCTGCTCGGGATCTCGTCCAGTCCGAGTACGGCAACGAGTATCTCCCCGCACAGCCGCGAGTTTACAAATCCAAAGTCAAGAACGCCCAAGAGGCCCACGAAGCCGTTCGTCCGGCGGGCCATCCCTTCCAGTTGCCGGGGGCACTCAAGTCGGAATTGAATGACGATCAGTTCCGATTGTTCGAGCTGATTTGGAAACGGACGATTGCCAGTCAAATGGAGGATGCCAAGGGCCGGCGGATGACGATTACGATCGAAGCCGACGACGCGGTCTTTCAGGTCAGCGGTCGGACGATCGATTTTGCTGGATTCTTGCGAGCTTACGTGGAAGGTTCTGACGATCCTCAAGCGGAGTTGGCCGACAAGGAAACGTTGTTGCCAGCCGTCGAGCTGCAAGAGCGTGTGGATTGCCAGAATCTGGACCCCAAGGACCACACGACTCAGCCACCCGCCCGCTACACGGAGGCTTCTCTAACCCGTGGCTTGGAAGAGCGCGGTATCGGCCGACCAAGTACCTACGCTTCGATTATCGAGACGATTCAGAATCGCCAATACGTTTTCAAAAGGGGATCGGCGCTGGTCCCCAGTTGGATGGCCTTTTCCGTGGAGAAGCTGCTATCGGAACACTTGCCGCGCTTGGTCGATTATCAGTTCACGGCACAGATGGAAGACGACCTGGATTCGATCAGTCGAGGCGAATCCGAACATTTGGAGTATCTCAGCCAGTTTTACTTTGGTAACGGCACGCCGGGACTGAAAACGCAGCTGGAGAACAAGGTCGAAGAGATCGACGCTCGTGAGGTCAGCCGCTTTACGTTGGGCATTCCTGCAGAAGGAGAGCACAAGGAAGAGATTTTCATCCGTGTTGGCCGTTACGGACCTTTTGTCGAACAGGGCGAGCGTCGGGCCAGTATCCGGGAGGACATGCCGCCGGATGAATTGAATCTGGTGGTCGCCTTGGAATTGTTGGAAAACGCCGCCAAAGGTGACGAGCCGCTGGGCGAGGATCCGGAAACCAGCCGCCCGGTCTTCTTGAAGGAAGGGCGCTTCGGGCCCTACGTTCAATTGGGGCTGGTTGACGAAGAGAGCAAGGAAAAACCCAAAAACGCCTCGTTGCTAAAGGGCATGGAGCCAGTCGATGTCACGTTGGAGGTCGCACTCAAGCTGCTCACGCTGCCGCGGACCGTCGGCGAACATCCGCAGGACAACGCGCCGGTCGTCGCGCACAACGGCCGTTTCGGCCCTTATATCAAGTGGGGCGATGAAACCCGCTCCCTGCCTGCCGACAAGTCGCCGATCGAGATTTCGATGGACGAATCGGTCGAGCTGCTGAACCAACCCAAGCGACGTCGTGGACAGGCCGCCGCCAAAGAGCCGATTAAGGTTTTCGAAAAGTCCCCAGTGACGGAGGAACCGATCCAGTTGCTGGAAGGACGCTATGGTCCCTATGTGACCGATGGCGAGTCGAATGCCTCCATTCCGAAAGGGACCAGCCCCGAGGAGGTGACCTTCGACCAAGCGGTCCAACTGCTGGCCGAACGAGCCGCCAAGGGAGGCTCGAAGAAGAAAAAGAAGACCACCAAAAAGAAAACCGTGGCAAAGAAAAAGACCGCCACGACCAAGACTGCCACGGCCAAGACTGCCAAAAAGGCGACGCCCAAGAAAACAACACCAAAGAAAAAAACAGCTGAGCAGAAAAAAACGACGACCAAGAAATCAACGAGAAAATCAGCCAAGAAGAAATCGTAATACAATGGGTTTGCTTAAACCGTGAACCCACCATCAATATTAAGCACTTGCCCAGTCACGAACGACGAGTCATCGGACGCCAGGTAAAGCATTCCGGCGGCGATCTCATGCGATGCGCCCAATCGCCCCATCGGTTGCCGTGAAATGAACATCTTCTTCGCCGCGACCGGATCGTCGAAGGCATCAATGCGAGCCTGCAGCGAGGGCGTCAGGGTGGTACCGGGATTCACGCAATTGACGCGGATATTCTTGTCGATGTAGTCCATTGCCATGGCCTTCGTAAGCGCCACCACGGCGCCCTTGGAAGCAGAATACGTCGCGCGGTCCTTCAATCCTTTCACTCCGGCGATGGAGGCATTGTGAACAATCACCCCGTCCCCCTGCTCGAGCATCTGCAGCACAGCGAATTTGGACATGAGAAAGACGCCCCGACAATTCACGGCGAAGGTGAGATCCCAATCCTCGATCGACGTATTGTCAACTGTACCGGGGAAGACGACTCCAGCGTTGTTGATTAATATGTCGATTCGTCCAAAGTGCTCCACGGTCTTGTCGACAATCCGTCTCGCGTCGTCTGGGTCCTGCACCTGACCCTGGACAAACAGGGCTTCGCCGCCATCGTCGACGATTTGCTTGGCGACCGCTTCCGCGCGATTGCTCTGCGAATTGACGACGACCTTGGCCCCTTCCTTCACAAATAACTCGGCGGCGGCCTGGCCGATGCCAACACTGGCTCCTGTAATAATCGCGACTTTGTCTTTGAGTTTCATTTTGTTTTCCTAGTTGGACAACGCCACTTTGGGCGATGCAAGCAAACTTAAGCGGTTGGCGTAAATGGCGTTACGAAAAATTAGGGGAACACCAATCTACACTAAGTCTACACTAATCATCTCTAATCAGAATCACGGCCGGGCCACGTGAAATTAGTGAAAATTAGCGATGATTAGTGTTCCGAAACTACATTTGCTAGCGTCTTAGTTGCAGTGTAAGTGGCGCTGTCCAACTAGGGGCAGGAGGTTTTGTGGTTGTTTAGTGGTATATCCAGGTTGAGTTTACTAGTTCCTTTCGAATCGGATACCGGGAGGGCGAGGCTCCCGCCGAGCCGTCTCGCGGATGTCAGCGTATTGCCACCAAAAGGCTCGGTGGGAGCCCCCGGTCCGTTCGGGACCCGTCGGGCCAGCGGCCCAAGCTACTAAGGCAACGTCTCTCCATTCGCAAAATCCTTCACAGCGTTGCTACAAGGGCCGTGGCTCTCGTGTGAGCGACAAAATCAACCCGGCATAAGACTCGTTTTCGCTCGTATCCCGCCCAAGGGATTGCCATGTAATTCTAATTCGTTAGAATTACACTCCGTCTTAGAGATTTGGCTACCTTATTTTGGCGAAAGCCGTAGGAGAAACCATGGCCCGACCTGCCAGCGGCCATCCGACGGACGGCGAATTGGAGATTCTTCGCGTCCTCTGGGAGCAGGGGCCCTCGCCCCTCGGCGATATCTGTACGACTTTGCGCACCCGGCGTGAAGTGGCTACGACGACGGTGGCCACGATGCTGCGGGTGATGCACGACAAGGGGTTGGTGGCGCGCAGCCAGGTGGGACGTGGTAACGTCTGGTCTGCCGTGGTCAGTCGCGAACAAGCGGCTGGTTCCATGGTAGGGAAGTTGGTGGACCGCGTGTTCGATGGCTCTGCTCGTCGGTTGGTTACCCATCTGGTCGATGCCGGCGAGTTCTCAGAAAAAGATTTGCAAGAATTGCAGCGCCAGATTCGTGGTCAACAGGCGAAACAAAAGGGGAGCGATGCCAAATGAACGGCTCTCTACTCGTAAATTCACTGGCATGGCAACTGGCCGGTTGGACGATGTTCCACTTTCTCTGGGTAGGCGCGGCGATTCTTGTACTGGCCACAATAATTCGTTGGGTATTGACGCCGGCGTCGCCCTCGATCCGTTAGGCGGTGGCGCTGTGCACGTTCGCTATTTTGATAGTGACGCCATTTTCGATCGCGGTCTGGTTGGCCACGTCTTCATCAACCCATCACCATGTCGTTTCTCTCGCCGCGACGGATGATTTGAATTCGATGGCTTTAACCAAGCCACTGGAAGCACCAAACACCCCTGATGACGCCATTGAACTCACCGAGCTAACTCCGTCACAGTGGGATACTTTAGCCCTCGCGAACCACCCGCAAAATCGAGCGGGAATGATCACGCGGCCGCGGCCTCGTCCACTGTCAATTGGCAAACGGTCTTCAATGGAACGACCAATGTGATAGCTCATGTCATACCGTATTTGCCCTGGCTCTGGCTGATCGGCACCCCACTGACGTTTGCGTTGGTGGCTTCCGGTTTAGTGGGGAGCTGAGCGGTTGCGGCGCGAATCTCGGTTTTTGCAGGAGGGTCCCTTAGTCGATGCCTGCCGGCGACTGAAGAAATCGATCTAAGTTACTCGTCAGGTGGCGGTGTCGGTGAACGACCGTTTGGTTGCACCAATCCTGATTGGTGTTTTCCGATCGACGATTGTGCTACCAGCGGCCGCGATGGGATGGACCGGGGATCAACTGGAGATGGTTTTGCTGCACGAGTTGGCCCATGTTCGGCGATGGGACAATTTGGTGAATCTCATGCAACGTGTGATTGAGTCGTTGCTGTTCTTCCACCCGGCCACGTGGTGGCTCAGCCGATGGGTGCGCATCGAACGCGAGCACTGTTGCGATGAGGTCGTTGTGCGGCACACCCAGCAACCGCGAGCCTGTGCCGAGCTGTTGTGTCATTTGGCGTCTGCTATTCAAACGGGTCGGACCGCGGGTATGCAGACGGCGGCAGCCATGGCCCAGCCGCCTCTGATGGGCCGCATTCGGAGCATTTTGCGTTTCGAAGAGGAAAGGATGCGCCTGTCGAGGTCAGTTGTCGGCGTTTCCGGATTGGCCCTGGTGTTGATCCTGGCAACGGTGGCCTGCCACAGCCAATCCGTGTCCAACTCGGAAGAAGTGGCAGAGGAAGGAGTCCCGGCACGGTTGCAGGAAGGATCCGAGGCGAACGACTTGCTGCCAGCTGGAGAGAGTCATGTCGAGGCAGCCACACCGGAATCCGACGGTCGATTTCCGACCCTTGGGCAGGAAAAGGCCGCGACGCGTATTTGGAACGCGATGGGCATCTAGCTGGAAATGATTGACGCAGAAGAATTGAAGCGGGTGAAGAAGTTGGGCTTTGATGGGGCTCTTCGCGTCGGAGACGTCAATCCGTACGGCGGTGCGAACACAATCCTGTTTTCGCGTGATCTATTAGTGGGTTTGCTTTCATTCCCCATAACGGATTTCCAACACGTCATCGACGTCCTCGAACGACCTGATCTGGCAGAGTTGACACTATTGAAGTTTTATGCCATCAGGTCCATCCCTTTTGATCAACGCAGTACCACCGATGAGCACGAAGATGAAGTCAAGACCGGTCGAATCAGTGTCGTTTTGGATTTGGGTGGGATCGATAGCTCCAGTCGACGAGGAACCGGCCGAAGAAAAGGAGACGGAACAAGCTTCCGTTCCCAGGGCAAACAATGACTTGTTGTACGACGGTCAAACCTATGACCAATGGTGTTCCCGTTGACGCACTGAGTTGAAGGTCGAGAGCCGCACGGAGGTGATAAAAGCCTTGGCTGCCTTTGCGAAGGCCGGCTATGGGCGGAAAGCCATTGTTGAGTTGCTCGACGTGGCGGAGCAATATGATTTTGTCGTTCTTGGTAGTAGTGATAGGTCGCCGCTCGACACGTTTAAATATGAAGTGGTCTCTCGGGCACTTTGCGTTGCGAGAAGCTTCGGCTTGGACCCCAGAACTGAAAAACTTGTGAGGATGTCGTTGCTTGGTATTTTGACCAGCGACGACGAGGAGCTATGGGTGCCGGCGATTGTGGCACTCTCCCACCGAGTATTAGGACGAGCGCTGGCTTTCATTGGCCGAAACTCACTGGTCCAGTTTGCTCCGAATCAGCAACAGATGGACAAGCTTTTGGAGCCCGAACGCTTCGCGCGGATGAAAGAATTGTACCAATTAGGTTGGCAAGACGAAGAAGCACGGGCGTTCGCTCGTGCCCTTACAAAGGACAAGAATACGGCAGGAGGTTTTGGCGGCGGGGGGGGGGATTCTAAATTGCCTGTCTGTTACTGTCCCTTTTTTGGAAGACTGGGTAAGATGTCGCTTAATCATTCCCCCGCAGCGCAATCGCATAACCGGTGGCGTGCGTCCGGCAGTGTGCGATGCTCAGATGGACCTCCCCAGCTCCTTGGACCTTGCAAAGCTCGCGAGCGGCTCCCGCCAGGGCGACTTTAGGCGGTTCTGAGACCGCTTGCCGGATCTCGATGTCGCGCCAGGACATCCCCGATACCCAGCTGGATCCGAGTGCCTTGAGGACGGCTTCTTTGCCGGCCCAAACGGCTGCATAGTGCTGCGTCGCCGCTGCCCGTGAACTGCAATACGTGATCTCACCGCCCGTGAAGACGCGTCGCAGAAAGATTTCGTCGTGCCGCTCAATCATCTGAGCGATGCGGAGAATTTCGACGATGTGTGAGCCAATACCGATAATTTGCATGAGAAAGCGACTCGAATCACCTTACGATTTTACGCCGCAGGCTTTCTGAGCCCGCTTGAGTACTTCGCTGGCTTTTTTGCGTGCCTTGGCGGCCCCGTCACCAAGTATTTGTTTCAACTCGTCTGGTTTGGCCGCCATCTCCTGGCGTTTTTCACGTGCCGGGCCAAAATACTTTTCGGCTTCGTCGGCTAACGCTTTCTTGACGTCGCCATAGCCAAAACCCCCCGCGCGAAAGGTGGCCGCCATCGCTTCCCGATCCGCCTCCGACGCAAATAACGAGTACAGCTGGTAAAGGTGATCCGTGTCGGGATCCTTGGGCTCGTCCAGCGGCCGCGAGTCGGTCTGGATTCGCATGATTTGCTTGCGCTGGGGTTTGACTTCAGCGAATATCTCCAGCGTGTTGTCGTAACTCTTGGACATCTTCTCGCCGTCCGTGCCCGGCACTTTGGAACTGGCCTCCAAGATTTTTCCCTTGGGCATCACGAACGTTTCGCCAAAGTGAAAGTTGAAGCTCTTGGCCAAATCCCGGGTGACCTCGATGTGCTGGAGCTGGTCCTGGCCCACGGGTACCACATCCGCGTCGTACGCCAAGATGTCGGCCGCCATGAGCACGGGGTAGGTGAACAGCCCTGCGTCCGCTGGTAGCCCCTTGTCTTTCTTTTCCTTGTAGGCGACACAGCGCTCGAGTAGCCCCATGGGTGTGCCCGTCATCAGCAACCAGGTGAGCTCCGTGACTTCAGGGACGTCCGACTGCACGAACAACACAGCGTGATTGGCGTCCAAGCCCAAGGCCAGTAAGTCCAGGGCCGCGTCCAGCGTATTTTGCAGCAACTCATCGCGGTCTCGCACCGTTGTCAACGCATGGAGGTTCGCGATGAAGTAGTAGGCTTCGTCTTCCTGCTGAAGATCAATGTATTGCTTGATCGCCCCAAAGTAGTTTCCCCAGTGGAAACGGGCGGTTGGTTGGATTCCTGAAAGTACTCGCATGGCGTCTCTTTAAACAAAGCCTAGTTTAGGTTCAGTTTACACGACGGCGGCGTCTCCGGACGATTCCGTCTTCGTCACGTCCATGGTGCCGACGACTTCGGAGACATTTTTCACGCCCAAATCCGCCAACGCCTCGGGGAGTGCGTCCAATATTTGCATCGAGCAGGTCGGATTATAGAAGTTGGCGGTGCCAACTTGTATCGCACTGGCTCCCGCAACAAGGAACTCCATACAGTCGTCAATGGTGGCGATGCCTCCGACTCCCACGATGGGGATGTCGATGGCGCGAAAAACTTGATGAACGCACCGTAACGCCACTGGTTTGATGGCTGGACCGCTCAAGCCTCCCAGGACGTTGCCCAACATCGGGCGACGGTTCCGCCAGTCGACGGACATGCCCAACAGCGTGTTGATCAAGGTGATCGCATCCGCCCCATTGTCGGCGGCCGCACGGGCGATCAGCGGAAGGTCGGTCACGTTGGGTGTCAGCTTGGCCAAAATCGGCAGATTGGTCGCCCGCACCACCGCTCGGACCACGCTACCACACACATCCGGGTCGGTCCCAAAGTCGACTCCGCCAGAGACGTTAGGACAGGAGATGTTCAGTTCCACCGCGGCCACTCCACCAGCCGCCGCCAGTTTTTCGGCGGATCGAACGTATTCGTCTTCGGTCGCCCCAGCGATACTGGCCACGATCGGACAACCGCAGCTGTGCAGGTGAGGCAGGTGATGTTCGACGAAATTGTCGATACCGTCGTTGTCCAGGCCGATTGAATTAAGCAGCCCGCCGGCTGTCTCGACCGTCCGCCAGGGAACATTGCCGACGCGCGGCAGCGGCGTGACCGTCTTGGGAATCATGCCCCCCAGTCGTGTGAGGTCGACCAGCGACTCCATCTCCCTCGCATAGCCAAAAGTCCCAGATGCCACCATGATCGGATTGGGGAGCGCTAGACGCCCCAATTTGACCGAGAGATCAATAGGTGCAGTAGCGGCATTCATGCGGGCAGATTTCTTGGTGAGGACCGAGTGGGATCCTTAGTCGGATCCATCCAGCGGCCGACGCGATAAGGCACTAATCAATTTACCGCCTGCTGGACATTCTCGGAAAGTGCCACGCTCAAATAATACCGCCGTGCATACGCAGCGGCGTCAGGTGGCTGGGTTGGTCGAGAAACCAGATCCGCTCCCATTCATCCAAGATTAAACGGAGATTCTCGGATGTGTACATTAGCTGGCGAGTTCGTCGCTGGGGGTCCGCGGAGTAGATCGGGAGCAAACACCCGACCGTCGACGAGATCGGCAGAGAGAGCGCGAGAATTAGCAGCAAACGACGCATCGTGATTTCCTCCTTGAGTCTCGCCAAGCATCCCCTTTGGGAATGCTCTCCTTTGGTCCAGCGTTTATCAAAATACGCTGGCATGTCAAAGATGTTTTAAATGAATAATTCGTCCTTGAATCTCAAATGCCTGCTTTAGCCGGTTTGAGCGGAAAATCCGCCCGGCGAACTAGCACCGGTGTCACCGCCGGATCCGCTTCCACGGCTGGCAACCCCGTTATTGCCCAAGCTGCGGGCCTTCCGTTGATTCGCCTCTTCCTCCAAACGCCGTACCCGTTCCTCCATCTCCTTGCCTGGTTTGAAGGTCACGACGAATTTCTCCGGCACTTCCACCTTGTCCCCAGTTCGAGGATTGCGTGCCTTGCGAGCCGCTCGACGCTTTACCTCAAAGACACCAAAATTTCGGAGTTCAATCCTACCCTCATCGCAAAGTGTCTCTACGATGGCGTCAAATGTTTTTTGGACGATTTCTTTTGTTTTTAGCTGAGTAAGCCCAATCTCGTCAGAAATCGTTTTGACAATTTCCTTTTTGGTCACTTGGCAGCTCCCATAGCGGCACCCGAGGGGTCGAACTGGCCGAAAATCCTTCAGAATAGAAGTCGACTTCCGGCACGGAAGATAGTCCCAAGTGTAATCAGGGCAAGCAGTAGTGTCAACGCTTTGGTTCGTAACCTCTTTTTAGTTGGTGGTTATCGGCTCATTCAAAGGGCCAGCTAAGGCGTTGTTGGGGGGGGGGTTGAAAGGATTGGTAAATATTCGCCGAACCCGTGGAGCATCAACGCTAGCCACCCCAAAAAGGCCGGGAAAAGTGGCGATAGCAACCTGATGCTCCACAGGTTCGGCGAATATTTACGATCCTCTCGGCCCTGCCAGGCTTTGTCATAGAGAACCTAGTGGAGGCATCATCGGCCAGCCGGGCCGTCAAGCTTGATTTAATCGTCACAGATTAACAGTGACGGCCCTGATCATAACTCCGGCCAATACTGGCAGAGATGGCACACGCCGAGCTTAGCCCAAAAGGTTTCAGTGTTCAGGTTTCAGTCTTCAGTACCATTGGCTTTGCTTCTCGTGCCTGAACACTGAACACAGAAAATAGCGGCATTGGTAGCGTTGATGGCATTGGCCGGAGTTATGTTCAAGGCCACAGTGGCTAGATCGGCATCACATTCCGCTGGCTTTCGATATTTTCCAGCTGGTATAGCTTGCCTTGGCCGCTTCCTGGGCAAACTTCGCAGGTCGCCTGCCAGTCCTCGGGAGTTCGGAGGTTGGAGTCCCAAAATGGCCAGGTGCGGCATTGTCGTGGACGAGCGTCGTAGACCGTGCACTTGCGGTCATCGGCATCAAAGAAGACACAATCGCCGGAGACAGGATATTCCCGCAGGCTTTTGCGAATACCGACAAGGCGGACGTAATGGCGTTCGAACTCTTCAACATCGTCACCGAAACCAGTCATTTTCGCCAAGGCGGCGATCTCTGCTTTGTTGACCCATACGAAGCCTGGATCACCGGTGCAGCAATTACCGCACTGGGTGCACTCGAATTTGAGCCCGTCTTTGTACCAAGGTTCTTTCGACATGACGATTTACTCCACGGTTCAAGCTTTCAAGCGAGACCCCGGCGGGGTTGCTCATCCCCTTTTGGTGCCAGTTCACGAAGCGCGTCCACGACGGCGGCAACGTCCTGTTCGTTGTTAAACGGTCCGAGGCTGGCGCGAATCGTGCCACCGACATCGATTGTTCCGAGGGATCGATGCATTCGCGGAGCGCAGTGCAGTCCAGCGCGCACTTGGATGCCGAAGGAGGCGTCCAGAACGGCAGCGATTTCCTGGGGCTCGTAGCCCGGGATACGGAAACTGGTGATGCCGACGCCATGATTGGCTGCTGGCGGGCCAAACACCTCGACAGCCGGCAATTCCGTTATGGCCAGTCGTAGTTGAGCGTCCAGATTTGTAAGCTGCCGGTGAACGTCGTCAACGCCGCGGTCCAGTAGATATTGGCACCCCGCGCCGAGACCGGCGATTCCCACGACGTTGAGATTACCGCTTTCATATTTTTCGGGGGGCTCCGCTGGTTGGATATCAGTTTCGCTGGTCGTTCCCGTGCCACCTTGCCTTAAGCTGTGCACGGACTCGACAGCCCGCGAGCTGAGGTACAGCACGCCGGTTCCCAGAGGTCCCAAGAGTCCTTTGTGACCCGAGCTCGCGAGGGCGTCGACACCGAGCGCCTCGACATCGATAGGAATGTGTCCCAGCGTCTGAGCTGCGTCAACCAGCAGTAGAGCGTCGTGGTCGGTTAACTGAGCGGCGATTTCGTCGATTGGCTGCAGGGTCCCGGTGACGTTGGAGGCATGAGAGACCACCACCAATCGCGTTTGGGGGCGCAAATGACGGTCAATTTCCGCTGGATCGACCCGTCCACATTCGTCACACGGGGCGTAGTCGATAGCAATACCCAACTGCGACTCAAGGAATTTCAACGGACGCAGGACCGAGTTGTGCTCGATATCGGTGGTTACCACATGGTCGCCATGCCGCAGGCAGCCGCGAATGACGGTGTTCAATCCATCGGTACCATTGAAGGTCATGACGACCGAGCGGCTGGACCGGGCACCGATCAGGCGGCGGAGTCGGTCACGGGTATCAGCCACGATCTGGTCCGACTGTAAGGCTGCCTGGTAGCCGCCTCGTGAGGCGGCGGCACCGATTTCACGTAGATAACCGTCGACCGCCGCATAGACCGATTCGGGTTTGGGCCAACTGGTCGCGGCGTTGTCTAGGTAAATACGAGATTTCACTTGGCCCCCTTAACCACCAATAAACAGCGGATTACCCGCCGATTTGATACATGGCACGCACCGGTTTGAGAAATTCCGGCGAATCAATGCCATGACCTGGCTTTTTGGCAGCCACGCAGTCGCGAATCAGCTGGGCGATTTCATCGTCGTTGCTGTCGCCTCGGATCAATTGGCGGGCATCCCATTCGGTCGCGGAGAACAAACAGTTTCTCACCTGGCCTTCCGCGGTAATACGGAGCCGATTGCAGTTGCCACAAAACGGTTCGCTGACTGGATTGATAAATCCAATTCGCCCCTGGCCATCAGCAAATTGAAAATCGACAGCCGGTTGGCTTGGATCTGGGCGATCGCATGGAGCCAGCGGTCCCCAGACGCTTTCGATCCGATTAAGCACTTCCAGGCCTGTCAAAAGCTTCTCGCGTTGCCAATGGTCTTCGGCGTCCAGCGGCATATATTCGATGAACCGCAGTTCCAAATCGCGGTCTCGAGCAAATTCTGCCAGCGGCACAATCTCGTCCTCCGTAATCCCACGAATTGAAACGGCATTCAGCCGAATGTTGGCAAAACCGGCGTGGCGAGCCGCATCGATTCCCGCGATCACCGCGGCTAATCCGTCGCGGCGGGCGATCCGTCGGAAGTTTTCGTCCGTCACCGCATCCAGGGAAATATTCAATCGATGCAATCCGGCGTTTCGCAGACTTTCGGCGTGTTCCGCCAGCAAGATCCCGTTGGTGGTCATCGCCACTTCGTCGATGCCCTCAACGTCAACCAACATCCGCACCAACGACGCCATATTCGAACGCACCAACGGTTCGCCGCCGGTCAGGCGGATCTTGTCGATGCCGAGCGCCGCGGCAACGCGAACAAATCGATGTATTTCCTCGAAGGTGAGGAGTTGGTCACGTGGTTGAAACTGGACATTGTCAATCGGCATGCAGTAGAAACAGCGAATATTACAACGGTCGGTGACGCTTACGCGCAGGCTGTTGTGCTCGCGTCCGAAGGAGTCAGTGAGTGGTGGTCGAGTGGAAGGCATGGTTTAACTGAGATTATCTCACGCCAGGCTCGATCTGTCACCAGGCGTTTCATCAGCCGCCTGGCGATTTTCGACGCCTGGATGGACCCAATCCCGTGTACCGTCAGACCATTGCTCCTGCTTCCAAATCGGTACGGAGCGTTTGAGCTCGTCCATGATCCACTGGGCGGCGGCAAAGGCTTCTTGGCGATGCGGCGTGCTGAGAGCCACGGCCACGCAGACCTCTCTGAGCTCGATAACGCCCAATCGGTGTACGATGCGGCAACGATCGATGGGCCATCGATCGGCCGCCTGCTCGATCAGTTTGGCCAACTCACGCTCCGCCATCTCCGCGTAGGCTTCGTAAGCCAACTGGGCGGTTTGACGACCGTCGGTAAACTCCCGGGCAGTTCCTAGGAATAGCACGACGGCTCCGGCCGCAAACGAACGGACCTGCTCGACGATCTGCTGGGTGTCGATTGGTTGATGGCTGACGTGTACTGAGAATTGCTCTGTCATGAATCATCCCCCGCTGACGGGAGGAATACACGCGACCTCGGCTCCCTCGGCGATTTCGGCATCGTCGCCGGAGTAATGAGCGTCCAATGCGAAAAGTGAGGCCTTAATTAGAGCGGCCATCCCGGGGTGCTCGCGGCACATTGCCGCGCGGACGGTTCCGATGGTTGCGGGGCTGCTGACGGAAACTTGAACAGCCTCGGCACCAGCCATTTCTCGGGCAGCGGCAAACAGTTTAACTTCGACGTTCATGATACGATTAATCCGTCACTGCGATGGGTGAATAGCTCTTCGACTTCGGGCATTAGCCCATAAGCATAAGCCAGTATCTTGAGGGGATGGATGGTGGGTTTGGTGGTCCCTTGCTCCATCTGGATTTTACAAGCCGTGCATTCCGTGGCTCCCACCTGAATTTTCGGTTCTCGAATGGCTGATATCAATGGCCATCCCACCCGCAAGCTATTGCGATAATTTACCCGCTTAAGTCCATAAGTTCCGGCCATTCCCGAACATCCTTTGTCCAGTCCGTAGATTTTGAGTTTTGGTATCAAGCCTAGCAAGTTCATGCCGGGGTTTCCGCCGCCGAGCGCTCGCAAATGACAGGGTAAATGGTATCCGACCGCCAGGTTCAGTGACTGAAACCCCAATTTCAATTGGCCGTTCTGATGAAGTTCCCACAGGAAGCTGCAGGCTTCGCTGGTGTTGTCGGCGACCAGCTGCGTGTCGGCGTTGTCCAGCAGGTTTCGGTATTCGTGGGTCAAACACAGCGCGGCTGACGGTTCACTGGCGATGATTTGATAGCCCTGCCTGACGGCGTCGGCCAAAGCGGCGACGTTGCGCCGAGCGACACGCCGGGCGGCTTCCACGGCTCCCACCGACACCATCGCCATTCCAGATTGTGTTGGTTTGGGATGCACATACACCGAAAATCCGTTGTGTTTGAACACCGCGACCAGTGCCTCCGCGAGCCGGACGTCGTACCAGTTGGCATAGATGTCGGTAAAGTACGCGATTTTCTTGCGGCTGGTCGTATTGAAACGGGTCAATCGTTGGCGAGCCGCATTTTGGATAAACGTTCGTCGAGCCAACTGGGGCAACTTTCGGCCCTGGGCCAACCCTGTAGTTTTTTCCAGCAACCACCGTGCCCAGGGGGTGCGCAAAAGCGGGTTGGCAAAAAACCGCAAATAGAATCCCCAGTTCGACACGGCATCTAATCGAGTCAACAGCCAATCGGAGAGTTGCATGCCGTTTATGGCGATGTGTTGTGCTTTGCACTCGACCGCCAATTTTGGAATGTCGACCGACGCGGGGCATTCGTCACGACATTGGTGGCAATTCACGCACAAGTCCGCGACTCGCCGAAGCAGACGTGACGACATTTCGCTCTGTTCGATTTGTCCAGTCAACGCACCGCGTAGGAGGTTGGCTTTGGCGCGTGGAGTCGCTTCTTCAGAGGGAGTGATGCGAAAGATGGGACACATCCGTTCCATTTTGTCGTGATAGCGACAAGTCCCACAACCGTTGCATGACCTGGCGGTTTGCAGGGCCTCCGCTTCGCTCCAGTTGAGTGCAAGCGGTATGGTGATCACGTTGGCCTCGGGATTTGTCTTCGCCTCGCCCGTGCCATTGCCCCCTTCAACATGGCCACCTTCAAGGGGTGGCAAAATTCCAGGACTGGTCACAGCCCGCAGATTGCGCGTCAGCGGTTGTGGAAAGTTGTCCGCGACTTTGCCCGGATTCAGCACGTTGCTGGGATCGAAAACCCGCTTGAGCTCATGAAAGACTTGAAACAGCGCACTGCTCCGCCGTACATGCCAAGATCGGCTGAGCCCGTCGCCATGTTCGCCTGATATGGTGCCACCGCAGGCAAGGGTCATGTCGAACAACTCAGACGAGAGCTGCTCCATGCGTTGTAAGTCCGCCGCTTTGCTTAGATCCAGAAACGGTCGAATATGCAGCTGCCCGTGAGCGGCGTGGGCGAACATCGACGCGGTCACGTGAAACCGCTTCAAGACATCCTGTACTTCCGTCAAGAACCTGGGTAAACCGTCCGGTGGAATGGCTAAATCCTCAACAAACGGCACAGCCCGTTCCGAGCCGGTTAGCCGGTACAAACTCGGTACGACGTGTTGCACCAGACCCCAGAACAATTCGGTGTCGATGTGGTCAGTTCCAATGCACTCATCAAAAGCCAATCGCTTCTTGCGACAGATCTGCTGACCGATCTTTTGCAGCCGATCTTTGACTTCCTCAACCTCCTGGCCGTCACATTCTACCAACAAAACCGCCTCAGCCGTTTTCGGGAAGAGTAAGTCATAGCGGACGTCAGTTTCACGCGCTAACGTCAGCAGTCGCCTGTCCAACAAGTCGCAGGCGCTGATGTCGAAGCGGCGGATTTCCTGCACGGCTTTGGCCGCTTTTTCCAAACGGTCGAACATCAGCAGCAGCAGGCCGCTGCAGGCAGGTAAGGCGCTGGTCCGCAACGTGGCTTCCGTAATCACTCCCAGTGTGCCTTCCGAGCCGACCATCAGCTTGGCCATGTCCAGCCGGTTGTCGTCGATCAGGTCGTAAATCAGATAACCGCTGGTGTTGACGAGGCTCTTTGGCCGGTGTCGGGCAAGCGGCTTTTCATGACGTTTGAGCAGCGCACCCACTTGGGATGTGAGTCGCGCTGCGGGCTTATCGTCGGGAGTTTCCCCGCCCGGACGCAGGTCTTCTTGTCCCAATTCCACAACGTCGCCGGAACCGAGCACGACCTGTAACCGCTGGACGTGATCCCGCGCCGAACCGTATTTAAGCCAACGACTTCCCGATTGACCGACTGCCAGCACACTGCCCATCGTCGTGACCTTCGCGTTGGCAGGATCCGGACCGAATAGCCGCTGATACGGCTCGAGATGTCGATTGAGGTCGCCCAACACCACGCCAGGTTGAACCGTTACCGTTTTCTCGTCAGTGCTGACGATGCGCCGCATCGAACGCGAAAAGTCCAGTACGATGCCGCTGCCCAGACAACCGCCCGCCAATCCGCTGCCGGCGCCACGGGCGTGAATCGGCAATTGGTTTTCGGCCGCATACTGAACGCACGCCACCACGTCGGCAACGCTACGCGGTCGCACCACACCCAGCGGGTGGATTTCGTAAATGCTTGCGTCGCAGCCGTAGAGCTGGGTGAAAACGTCGTCGCAATAGACCTCGCCTTCGACCAATCCGCGGAGATCATCTTCAATGCGCTGGCTAACAGAGTCCATAATTCAAAAGCTTACCAATTCACCCAGTCCCCTTGAGAATTTCGCCGGCGTTGGGAAAAACGGGCCTTTTATCATGAGTTTTCAGTATGATTCTAAGTGTCTTGTCAGTAAATGTCGGCAGATTGTGTCCAAGTGTGGGCCGTGGAGGTTTGGGTAATATGCTGTATATAGGGAGTTTTCCCCTTTCAGCGGCAGAAGCCGCAAATTCGGACACGTAATGTTTGAGGTTTTGTTGCCTCCGGCAAATAAAATATCCACAGCACACTAAGGGCAATTATAAGGGAATGATAGGGACGTGGGTGCCGTGGTCTACGCCACGGACCGTCCAGGACAGAGGAGTCATTCCATGTTGCAACGACCAGAACCATTATGCAAGCTCTACTGCGGTTCCTGCTGGAGAGATGAATACCACCAACCGATCGAGATTAATCGCACTTCGAAATGGTTATTTCGAATCGTTTCGTTGGGAATAGCCGACAGGATTTGGCCCCATCGTTGCGTCACATGCGGCCACGTGCGTTCGGCTCAACCGTTCCGCTCGTCCCCAAAGAAGTTCAAAGTGCGAAATAACTAACAATGCTGCCCGCGACGACATTCTGGAGTTTTGTGCGCGAGTTCTCGTCACCTCGCCCGGTCAAACTGTTCGCGCGGCTTTAGCGTGGTACTTCGGCCACGCCGGCCGCATCAGAAAAACGGTTGCAGACTCGCTGTTATTCAGATTGGGCCTGCCTCAAGGCTGTTCTGACGCTTCCTATACATACTGTCTCTCCGAGCCCAACCTGCAGAGGGGTTCGCCATCATCGGCAGCCCATTTTCAAGAGGAATGGACAGAATACGGACCACTCGCTCGGAAAAATGGCGAGAACTCGCGCACAAAACTCCAGAATGTCGTGGCAAACAGCAGTGCTCCCCTGCATAGCGTATGTTTTCGTTCCATTACTGCTCGAACCCCTTCCTAAGGCCGCGCCCTCCCGAACCGGTGGTTTATTTGATCTCTTGCAACGCCGCGAGTTCGCGTTTAACGTCGTCGAGTGCTTGCTGTTTCTCGTCGAGACGGTTAGCGGCCTGTTTGGCATCTTCTTGCAACTGGTCCAGTGTCGTTTCGGCTTCGTAGGTGGCTTGTTGAGCCTCAGCGCGCCGTTGTCGCAACCCGGCCAACTGGCGGGAAAACTCAATTTCATTTTGCCAACGGCTGACCGAAGCCTGCAATTGTTCCAAGGTCTGGCGCGACGTGTCCAGCTGTGGGGTCAATTCGGTCAAGTTGGTTTCGGCTGTCGCCAATTCGGTTGACAGTTGCGCTTGGCGGGCCGTGGCCGCTGCCAATTCGGTGCTCCGTTGTTCGACTTCTTGCTGGGCACCGGCCAGCAACTTGTCTTTTTCCGGTAAAGTCTCTTCGATTTGCCCTGCCTGCTCACGAGCTTTTTCCATCCGATCATTACGTTGCTGGACTAACTGCTCCAGCTCGGTCACCACCTTCGCGAGGTCGTTATCCTCGGGCGACGTATCGGCCGCCGCCCGGGCGCTGGCTGCCGCCCGTTTTAAATCGTCCAGGGACACCTCAATGGATGTGATGGTGAAAGCCGCTTCCGTCTTGGCTACGTTTTCACTATCGATTTCCTGGCGTAATTTGTTGACCACCTTCTGCGAACTAGCGATCTGCTGTTGGAGTTCGGCCACGGTGGTGTCATTTTGCTTGACATTATCGGTCAGGGACTGTCGTTGGTTGGTCAGCTCATCAAAGCGGGTTTGTAGCGGGTTGTGGGAGACGAGTTGTTGGTCCAGCTGCGCCTGGGCGAGTTCGAATTGCGTGGCGAGTGTCGGCGGATTTGCTTCGAGTTGGGCGATGCGGTTGCCGTCGACGGCGTTGTAAACGCGTATCTCACCGCTCCAATCGGCACCGATGACACGATTGGTTTCGTCACAAAACGTGACTCCGAGCGCTAGATCGGCAAGTGCCTCGAAGGTCTGCAGATTGGTACCGTCGGATTGCCACAATTTTACCGTCCGATCCCGTCCGGCAGAGACGAGTCGTCCGTCCCGTGTGAACTCGACGCTCGTGGTACCTCCGCCATGAGCTGTAAAAGTCTTGACTTGATTTCCGTTCTCCATTTCCCACAAACGGACGGCACCGTCTTCGCCGCAGGAGGCGAGTACATTGGAGTCGGCTCGCCAGGACAAACCGGTAATTGCCCCCCCATGTCCGCCCAACGTCAGGTATTCTCGGCCGGTGTGGGTTTCCCAAATGTTTAATCCGCCATTGCGATCGGCCGTGGCCAACAAGACGCCATCGGGACTGTAGGCAAGCGCGGTGATCCATTCGGTGTGTTTACGGATTTCGCGAATCAATTCCCCCGTTTCGGTGTTGTACGTCCGCACGACGCGCTGCGGGCTGCCCAACGAGATTTGACTGAGATCGGCGCTGACATCCGCCGCCAGGACGGTGTCTAGTTCGTCGCCGATTTCCCAGATGCGTTCACCGCTGCGCACGTCCCAGACCACGACGCGGCCATGTGAGGCGCCTTGTCCGCCACCCGCCAACAGCAGCGCTCCGTCGCGGCTAAACCTCAACGCGTGCGGGAGACCTTCGGGAAAGGGCAGGATGCCAGTCAATTCAGTGGTATCGGTTCGATAAAGCAGCACTTGCTTGTGGCTGGCGATTGCTGCCAGCGGTCCCCAGGGACTCGTGGCTAGCTGGTTGATGGCACCTCGTGAACTTGTTGGCGCAAAAGGTTCCAAGTCCATGCGGCCCGGAAGGGCGACGTTTTCGGGGCGCTCGCCAATGGAGCTGGCCGCCATCACTTTCTTTTTGCGGCGCGCCACGGTGGATTCGCTTGACGCGTTCTCCAACGCGCCGCCATCGATCCATTCTCGAATCGTGGCCAGCAAATCATCGGCGATCTTGGGCGACTCCGGCGGCATGGTCGGCTCTTCTTCATGGGTGACCAGCATATAAAGGTAGCTGGACGAAGAATCACCTGGTTCAATGACGGCCCCCGATCCGCCGCCTTGCATTAGATTGGTGTAGTTGGACATGTCCAAATCACCGCTGCGTTTGTCTGGGTTATGACAAGCGGCGCACTTCTGCCGTAAGATGGGTTGGACATGCTCGTCGAAGGTAATCTTCGGAGCTGGATCGTCCTCGGCGAAAGCCGGGCAAGCGACCAGGAGGATGAATGTGAGGTAGCGCATGTGAATCAAATAATTCAACTAATGATTAAAAATAAACTCTCGTGAGTTCAGCATGGCCCAAAACGAGTCCTCAAGAAGCAACTTGGGATCGTCCGTTTCCGCCAGCCACTCATCCAGCTTGGAAAATTCCGCTTCGGTGGGATGCCGGCAGACGCAACGTTGGTAGATTTCGTCGAGGATCTCATGGGGTGTTTTGCCCTCTTCCAGCCTTTTGCCGACAAGGTTGCCCGCTTGCACTTTTTGTTGAATCGTCTCTCCGTTGAGTAAATGCAGGGCTTGGGAAAGATTTGGTTCGGCTTTGACCTCGCATGAACAAACGGTTTGCCGCGTGGCGCGTCCGAAGGTGGTCAGAAAGTAGGTTGCGGTGTTGCCATCGGCAATCTGCACCGCTCTGGCGCCCAGCGGCAGTCCGCGGAATTTGTCCTTGGTGTCGGTCACTTGGGTAATGGCGTCCAACAGCACCTCGGCACGGATGCGACGTAAGGCGGCGTGGGAGAAATTCGTGAGATCGCCCTCATTAGTGGGATTGGTTTGCGTGCTCAACTGGTAAATGCGTGAGTTGCAAACATCCCGGACAAACTGCTTAAAGTCGTAGCCGTAGCTGATCATCCGACTGGCCAGTTCATCAAGCAATTCCACGCTCACTGGCGGATTGCTGACACGGACATCGTCGACTTCATGCACAATTCCACGTCCAAAGAAATGGGCCCAAACAATATTGGCGAGATTCCTGGCGAAATACGGATTGTCCGGGGATACCAACCAACTGGCCACCGACTCTCGCCGATCTTGACCCTCCAGATCCGGAGTGTCCCCCCCAAGAAATTTTGGCGCCATCACCCGGCCACCGACAGGATGATTGACGTCCCCGCCGTCCTGGCTGAAGACGATCCTCTCGCGCGGGTCTTCGGCGTTTTTGCGACCGACGCGCGCGAAGAACGCGGCAAAGCTATAGTAGTCGTCCATCGTCCAGCGATCGAAGGGATGGTTGTGACATTGAGCACATTGGATGCGCATGCCCATGAAGACCTGGGCGACGTTTTCCGATGTCTTCAGCACGTCCCGTTCAGTCTCATAATAATTGGTGGGAGGATTGGCGAAGGTTCCTCCGCTGGACGTGAGCAACTCGTGAACCATCTTGTCGATTGGCACATTGGAAGAGATGCGCTCTTGCAGCCAATTGAAATAGAGTAAAGTCGACTTGTAACTGACCTGCTGCGACGAGCGAATCTGCAGCAACTCGGCCCATTTCATGACCCACAGCTCGACGAATTCCTTGCGATCCAAAAGCCGGTCCACCAATTGTGCACGTTTATTCGGATCCTCGGACTGCATGAATTCGGAGAATTCCTCTGGCGACGGCAGAACACCTGCGATGTCCAAGGTCGCACGACGCAGAAACTCTTCATCCGTACAGACATCCGACGGCTGAATCCGCAGCTTGCGGAATTTTTCATACAGCAGGGTATCAACGTAGTTGTTTTCTGGAATGTCCTGCCAGGCAAACTCGGCGTCGGCCGGCATGACAATGAATTGACTACCGACCGTATGCGTGTCAAACCTCGCCATGATAAAAGCTTCGCCACGTTTGCCGGCCGTAACGACCCCTTCCTGATCGATCACTGCGGAGTTTTCATTATTCGAAAGAAAGTAGGCCAACGAGGTGACGTCTCGGTCGCTGCCATCGGAATAGAGGGCCCGTACAGTCACGTGATGCTGGTTGCCTTCCCCTTCGAGCACCGCATCGGGTGGCGAGAGTTTCAGACTGGTGACCGTAGGTACTTCGCCTTCGTCGGCGGGGGCCCGCGCCTGCAACCATTCCAACAGGGTCGCGTAGTACTCGCTGTCACTTTCAAATCGCTTACCACCGGTATGGGTCACTGCACCGGTAGCTTTGTTGAGCATCAGGGATTCCTCGGGCGCGGCCAGATTAATGCGCCTGAGGCTGATCTCGCGTGTCAGCCGGTGATAGTCACCGTCGGGATCGAATCCGAAGAGCGACAAGCGAAAACCATCCTTGCCGCGTGACGCTCCATGGCAGCTACCCGTATTGCAGCCAGATTTCATAAACACCGGCATGACATCCAATTTGAAACTGATGGGCGGATGATGCTGGCTGCCGGCAACCGAGATAGCCACCGTCTCTTGAAGCTCGCCGAATTGAACCTGCAAACTCCCCTCGCCGTCGGCGGCGGGATACAGCATCCGTCCTTCGCGCCGAGCCAGCTCCGTTGGCTCGACAACCAACAGCACTTCGTCTGTGACATCGCGTGTGATCCCGTCGGCGTAAACCGCCTGGACCAAAAGCGACTGTCGATCGCGGTCATTGGTGAGACGGATTTCGCTCGGAAAGACGCGAATGTTGGTCGGTTGAGCGTCCTCGGCAAGAAGAGTTGAATTGGTCTGGCCGAGTATTAGCAGGCAAGAAATTAGCAGTGCCGGCCAGAAAAGCCTGCCCACTCGTGAATGAACTGCGCGTTGACGTTCCATTTTGATCTTTGTCACTTTGATTTCATCCGCGAGTTCGAATTGGAGCGTGCCAGGTGAATCTGAAAATGCCTCAGCACCTAACGATTCGTTGGAGGGTGTCCGCCAACCCAACCCTCCCCACATTTGCCTGCCGAGCCGCTAGTGCGTTTTCACGCCCCAGGCGGCTCGGCGGGAGGCTCGCCCTCCCGTATTTCCATCATCCATAATCCCTCATTCCCTCCTCGCCTGCGCATCCAACCGCAGCTTCTCCAATCGCGTCAATGGTTTGGCCTTCGGCGCCTCTTCTTTGGCAACCTGTTCTGGTTCCGGTTGAGCTGGTGTCTCTGTCGGAATCGGCTCATCGATCTGCAATTCGAATCCCCCCGCGTTGGAGAGGATCGGCTCGTCGGATTTGGTAATGGTCACCTGGCAGAAGGGGCTCTTGTGTTTCCCAACCGGGCTCTCGGGAGTCGTCTGCAATTCGAATACGAGCTGTTCCGTATCCTTGGTCAGTTCGAGGTCGGTAGTCGTGACGTTCGGCGGCAATCCGAGCAGTTGGACTTTTGCGGTTCCCTCGAATTCGTGGTGTTGCTGGACATTACAGAGGACTTGCACTTTCTGCCCTCGTTCGCACGCCACGCGCTCGATTTGAAATGTGACGAAAGGTTCAGCAATCTCCAGCTGGGCCAACTGCGTTGAAACCCAGACCGGACCCCCCGCATCGGAGACGCCGATTGCGTAGATGGGCCAACTGCGCAACTGGGCACCGTCGTTGGCATTGATGGGATATTCAACTTCGGTAGCCCCCTCACCAATACTGACCTCCGGGACGGTCCCCAGTCCTGGCGGACGAAACGGGAACTTCACCTGGATGGGAGCGTTGAACCCTTCTTTGCGCGTGGCAAGGACCTTGAGCTGCATGGAACCATTGCGGACCAAGGGGACATTCGGCTGGACCAGCTCCAAGCGGAAAGGAGCTTCTTCGACGACCGCCACTGCCAATTTGGCAACGCTACGTCGCAAATAGGCGGTATTGTTTGGCGGTCCCAGCACGATGTCCGCTGTGTTTCTAAAAACCCCGCGAACGTCGCCGGAATCGTTCTTGATGCGTCCGGCGAACTCGACCAGCTGCCCGGCGACGGGCGCGTCCGCCGCCGCCTCGAACACGACTGGCATCTCGTTGAGGTTGCCGGGCATCGGCTCGACGTGGATGCTCATGCCAGCCGGCAACTGGTTCTCGTCCACCGTCACGTCGCCGCCGACATCGGTGCGAGAGGCGTTGATCAGCGTAGCGAAACGGTTGCCTCGCGGAACCGAGATGGTTTGGCGGTACTGGCCGTAGCGTTCGACGCGTGGTATGCCCAAGGAAAGTTTGGGAACGACAGATTGCAGCTCGACACGGTAGACGTAGTCGGGTCCGCCGCGCCCCAGTTTGTCCCAGACCTGGATAACATATTCGCCCTCTTCCGGAACGGTATAGCGAAAGTAGCTATCCAATCCCCGGGCATCATCATTGTCCTTGTTGTGCTTGCCGTCCGTCCTGCGAATGCGCATCACGGGGTCCAGCGGCGTCCCCAATCGACGTGCGTAACATTCGATCTCGAACGTCTGGTCCTTGCTTAAACTGAACTTGAAGAAGTCGACATCTCCAGGCGCGTCGATGATCCCATTCAGCGCGGTGTCCGCGGCGCCTGCCGTCGCCTCTTCGAGCTTGTTGTTCGGCTCGGTCTCAAGCGTATTTGCCTGGTCGATGACGCGAAACGAAATGGGTGTTGGAGCCGTACCGTTGTCGTCCGCGACGAAGAGATCGAAGTTTTCGTTCGGTTCCGCTGGGAGTGCGACATGCTGTTGGCCTTCCCCGGCAGGATCGCCGAGCAGCCGCAGGTCTATTTCGGTGCCGACCTGGCCGCCGGCGGGATAGACCGCCGTCGGTAGCGGAAAGTGCCCCAGGTGCAGCCGATAGCGGTAATCGCCGCCGCCACCGTAGGCGCTGTCTCGAACTTGAACCACGTACGGTCCGTCCTCCGGTGCGACGATCGAGATCGCCGCGTCCTGGCCGTACCGCGGGCTATCGTCCGCCGACGCTAACTCAAACCGGCGCTGGTCGATGATCGCGATGTACGGATCAAACAACGGCCCGCCCAAACGTAACGCCTGGACTTCGACCGTCAGTCGCTGGCCCTTGCTGAGCGTCACCACGAAATGGTCCACGTCTTCGTTGTCGACGACCCCCGTGATGGTGGTGTTCACCGCAACGGCTTGAGGTTGCGCAAACTCCGAATTTGGTTCCGCTTCGGTGGTCTCCGCCAGGCTGCCCACGTGCAGCGTGCGATAGTCCGATATCCCTGTGGCCGTGCGTACCTGGGCGACATGTTCTCCGATGCGACAATCGGCCGCGACTTCCACCGTAACTTTCAGGGCCCCATTGCCATCGGCCGTAATCTGTTTGGCTTGGAGGCCTGGCTCGTAAAAGAAGATCTCCTGGACGTCGGCCAGTCGCGAGCCATGAAAAGTCAGCTCATGTTCGTGCCCACGTTGGATGCCGCGGGGCAGAATCGAGCTAAGACGAGGCGATGCAGCTGTGGCTAACGCTGGACTTGTGAGCGCGGCAAGCCAGCCAACAAGGTTCCCGATCAAAAGTAATACGAGGTGAGATCGCTTGTTCATCGTGAGTCAAGCCAACAGCTCTTGTCGCACCTGCCCGCCCTTGACGATTTCGATAGGGCGGTCCCCAGGTGCCATCAACTCCTTGTCTGCGACAATGCCGAGGCATTGGTAAATGGTGGTTGCCCAATCTTCTACCGTTAGCGGATCGTTTTCTGGTTCGCTGGCCGTGGCGTTGGAAGATCCGTAAATCGAGCCCCGTTTGACCCCTCCCCCGGCCAACACGACGCTAAAGACTTTGGGCCAATGGTCTCGTCCGGCGTTGCCGTTGACCTTAGGAGAGCGTCCAAATTCGGAGGCGACGCAGACGAGCGTCGAGTCCAACAAACCACGGTCGTCCAAGTCGCGGATCAAGGCGGCAAAGGCCCGGTCGAAGACCGGCACCTGGCCGTTAATGCCTCCCTGGATGTTGTCGTGCATGTCCCAGCCGCCGTAAGTCAGCGTAACGAACCTGGCGCCGGCTTCGACCAATCGCCGGGCCAACAGGAAGCGGGAACCCGCCTGATTTCGGCCGTAGGTGTCTCGCATCGCGCCTTCCTCTTTACTCAGATCGAAGGCCTCGCGAGCCTTTTGCGACTCCAGCAAGCTGTAGGCCCTTTGGTAAAAGGTATCCATCGCGTCGAGCGAGTCGGAATTTTGCCTGCTAGTGAAATGATCGTTGACGGCCTCGAGCATTCGCTGGCGTCGCGTGAACCGATTCACGTCGACCCCCTCCGGAAGATCGAGGTCGCGTACTTTGAAACCGTCGCTCGCCGGGTCGGCACCCAAACTGAATCCGGCGTAAGCCGAACTGAGGTAACCGGTGCCCGCAAACTCGTTGGGCGCACCGGGAATCATCACGTAAGGTGGCAGGTTCTCACGCGGTCCAAACTCATGAGATACCACTGAGCCCATACTGGGAAACTGAATCGCCGGACTGGGGCGATACCCCGTGAACATGTTGTGAGTTCCACGCTCATGAGCCGCTTCGCCGTGGGTCATGCTGCGGCAAACGGTGATGCGATCAGCGATCTGCGCCGTTTGAGCCAACTTCTCGCTGAAACGAACACCAGTCAGGTTAGTCTCTATGCTGCCCAGTGGCCCGCGGTATTCCACCGGCGCGTAAGGCTTGGGATCAAAAGTTTCCTGGTGCGCCGCACCGCCTGGCAAAAAGATGAAGATCACCGATTTCGCAGTGCCCTCTTTGCTTTCATACGTCTTGATGTCGGCCTGAGCCGATTGCAGCCGAAAGAAATCGGTTAACGTCAATCCCAGACCGCCGACCAATCCGACATGTAAGAAGCCGCGACGGTCAATGTTGTTCCCGGTGCACATGCTTACGCTTCACTCCATTTCATTTGCTGGCCACGCTGGTGGTCGAAGAATTGACGGCCATGGCGGGTCGTGACGGCAATTCGTCCATGAACGCGATGTTAGTTGTCCTATTGTTACTAATTGAAGGGCCATCCTCAATGACCAAGTGTATAACTTTAGCGCTAGATTTACAGATTAAATAAAAGTTTTGTTTGATGAGATTTGTGCTTGAGTGCTCCAATTGAACACGATTGGGCCAAGGACGCGGTCTTCCACCGCTGCCGTGGTGGCGGCGTCGCTAGCACGAGGAACGTCAGCGTTAACCATCCGAGGTAACGAACGGGCCGCCACAAGGTGGCCCGCTTGTATGCGCAAATGGCCTTTCTTCATTTCGTAATCCACGTTTTTCGGTTCTTAAATCTCTTCGCAATATTGGCTCGTAAAGCTTGCCTGCTCGGCCAAGATGGTCGGAATCACCGTCGAATTTCGAGAAAAAAAACTTGGCGCGTCTTGACACGCCAGTGACTGCGCTTGAAAATCACTAGTTCGTAATTTTTTTTGGCGGGAGTCTTTGGTACGATAGCGAGCCGTTTACGTGGGTAAAACTCTTGATTTGGGCCATCGGGTGGAAATCCAACCGATGGATAAACACTGTCACGATATCTCCTTGGGTTTGTACCAACAGGAATTCGACGGCAGCCCGCACTATCTCGTCCACACCTATAGCAGCGCCGAAGCGGCGCCGGAGCGGGTTGCGTTCATTCGTCAAGCCATGGTGACGATGTTGGGAATGGAAGCCAACGCGGCGCAGCCGGAGTGGTTTCGATTTTCCTGCGGTGACCGACACGAAAAGGCTGCCAAGCGCGCCTTTCTCGACCTTTGCAAGCTGGCGTCCGGCAGTCCGCTGGAGCCCAAGGCTTGCACCAACTTCGACAAGAAGGCGGACTGTGATTTGTCCATCACCGGCACGACCGAAGGGATCTATCGGGCGAGTGCGGCCGCGGAAACGGATGCCTCAACCCGGCGGATAGGGGCCTTGATTCGTGGCTTCATCAAGGTCTGCGAGATGCTACCAGTCGACGACTCGGAGAGCGACCTGCGTTTTACCTGTGGTGGTCTGCACAATGAAATGGTCGGCATGTTGTTGTTTCGCGCCCAAAACGTGCGCTCCGCCATGCAGGAAGATGCCGCCTCTGCCGGGCGCGGGTCGCTGGCTCCGCCAAGCCAGCAATAAACAGGTCTAGACACGATGGACAGAGCACAAACTCCGATACCTGCGATGACCAGTCGCCAGCGTGTGCTGACGGCTTTTAAGCGGGAACCGGTCGATCGCACGCCAGTCTGCAACCCGACTTCGGTGGCAACGGTCGAGTTGATGGATCTTGTGGGAGCGAATTTTCCGGATGCCAACCGCAATCCTGAAAAAATGGCTCGATTGGCGGCAACCGGCCACACGGAACTGGGCTTTGACACCGTCATGCCGGTATTTTCGATCATCCAGGAATCGTCGGCGCTCGGCTGCAAAATGCAGTGGGAGGAGAAAGACAACTGGCCCACCGTCCGCATGAACGAACCGATCTGGAAAGACGTTGACGACATCCGGATTCCCGACAACCTGCTCTTGCATCCGGACATCACGTGCGTCTTGGACGCGATCAAGTTGTTGCGGAAGGAGTTCGGTGACGAGGTGGCGATTGTAGGCAAGACCATGGGGCCGTGGTCGTTAGGCTATCACTGCTTTGGCGTCCAGGAGTTTCTGCTGATGTCGATCGACGACCCAGGAAAGACGATGGAGTGCCTGGAGAAGATCAAGAAGGTGACGATCGATTTCGGTCGCGCTCAAATCGATGCGGGAGCGGACGCGTTGACGCTGCCTGATCATGCGACCGGTGATTTGGTCAGCGGCGAATACTATGACCGGTTTCTCAAGGAGATGCACACGGAGTTCGTGGACCAGATTCCGATTCCGTTGATATTACATATTTGTGGACGAACCGTGGACCGTATGGGATTTATTGCGGAAACCGGAATGGCCGCTTTTCATTTTGATTCCAAAAACACTCCCGCCGAATCGATGGACGCCGTCAAGAATCGGATTTCTTTGGTGGGCAACATCAATAATCCCGAGACGTTGTACTCCAAGGGTCCCGAGGTGGTACGCCAGGAAGTCATTAACAATTTAGAAGCGGGAGTCCAATTGATTGGCCCCGAATGCGCCATTCCCTTGCAGACACCCATCGAGTGCCTCCAGGAAATACCACGCGCGGTACGAGAGTGGCATCAGCAGCAGGCTTCGAAGCGATGAGCAAAATCTTGGACAGATTAGCCGCTGGGGAGGTCCTGGTCTCTGACGGGGCGACGGGCACTTACCTGCAAGCAAATGGTTTGGAACCAGGCGGCTGTCCCGAGGAATTCAACGACACGCATCCAGACGTGGTCCGGCAGATGGCGGCTAATTATTTCGCAGCTGGCTCGGACATGGTTGAGACGAATACCTTTGGCGGAAGTCGCTACATGCTCGCAAAATACGGCCACGGCGAGCGAGTTGAAGAGCTGAATCGCAAGGGCGCCCAATTGGCGCGAGAGGCCGCTCCGGACGGCTCCTTTGTGCTTGGTTCGATCGGTCCAACGGGGGAATTCCTGGTACCCAATGGCACGGCGACCGAAGAGGATATGTTCGAGGTGTTTTGCGAACAAGTCCGGGGATTGGTCGACGGCGACGTAGACGCCTTCTGTATCGAAACCATGAGCGATCTCGGCGAAACGATTCTGGCCGTCAAGGCGGCTAAAGAGACGACGGATCTGCCGGTGATTGCCACGATGACTTATGACCGCGGTCCGCGGGGGCTGTTCACCATGTTTGGAGTTACGCCGGTGGGGGCGGCCCAGCAGTTGAGCGCGGCCGGGGCCGATATCGTGGGCTCGAATTGCGGCATCAAGATCGAAGATATGCTGGAGATAATTGCCCAGATGCGTTCCGCCACCGATCGTCCCATTTTGACACACGTGAATGCCGGTATTCCCCGGATTGAGGACGGTGCCATCCTCTACCCCGATACCCCAGAGCACATGGCCTCCCTGATGCCGAAAATGGTCGAGTCTGGCGCCAACATCATCGGCGGTTGTTGTGGCACTGGACCGGATTACGTGCGAGCTTTTGTCCAGGCGGTCCGTCTGGGATGACCGGTTGTTTTTTCAGAGCAATCTATTCCTTCACGCAGATCAACGAACTAGAAAACAGTAATGGCTGACATAAACGACATTGCCAACGAGTCCATTCGAAAGGAGATCGAAGAGTTTGTCGAACGTCCGGAGGAAAAAGGCGAGATGATTGCCGTCATGGCGCGAGCCAGGCCGTCCATGCAAGACATCGGCGCCGCCATTATTCAGGGACATCATGAAACGGTCGATAAACTCACCGAAGCGGCTCTGGCCGAGGGCATTGATGCCTTGGAGATCATGGACGACGGGTTGATCAATGGCATGGGCATTGTCGGGATTAAATTCCGCGATAATTTCATCTTTGTTCCCGAAGTGTTAGCTTGCGCCCGTGCCATGAAGGCGGGAATGAAGCATATTGAGCCGATCCTTTCGGCTTCGGGTATCGAGCCCGTCGGTAGAGTGATCATGGGTACGGTCAAGGGAGACCTTCACGATATCGGCAAGAACTTGTGCATCATGATGCTGCGCGGTGCCGGGTTCGAGGTTTTCGATCTCGGTGTCGATACTTCCGCAGACAAGTTCATCGACGCGGTCGAAGAGCATGGAGCGAATGTGATTGGCATGTCGGCCCTCCTGACGACGACCATGCCGAACATGGGTCGGACCATTGAGGCCTTCATAGACGCCGATCTTCGAGACGATGTGCAATTCATGGTGGGTGGTGCGCCGGTCACGCCCGAATTTGCCGACGATATGGGAGCCGATGCGTACGGCGAGACAGCCGTGGAATGCGTCGAGGTGGCAAAACGGTTGTCGGTTAAAAAATAACTCCTTTGGCGGGTGCCGAAATGCAAACTGTTGATCCAGCTCAATTTCAAAAGCGTATTGATCGCATTACCCGGATGTTCGAGAAAATGATCGAACATGCCGACGAGCAATCGTTGGTGCGATGCCCGTACAAAAACCGTTTTGATCAGTGCACGGCCCAGTTCGGTTGTCGTTACCGGCGTCCTGCGAATCAGGCGGGTGCTCTTCCTATCTGTACCAGCGACGACAAATTGGATTATCGCCCTGCTTGGGAAATGGACGGTGCAACTCCGGTGCAGGTTCAAAAGCCGTGAACATTGTGCTGATCGGCTATCGAGGAAGTGGTAAGACCACCGTCGGACAACTCTTGTCCGCCCGATTCGGATGGGCATTCGTCGATACAGACAGACGGATAGAACAGCGCGCTGGTAAGACCATCAAGGATATTTTTGCACAGCATGGTGAAGCACACTTCCGGGATCTCGAGCGCCAGGTAGTTGCCGAGCTTTGTCGCGAGGACCAGACCGTGATTAGTCTGGGGGGGGGAGCGGTGCTGGACCCGCGCAACCAGGACGAATTGTCCAGAGATTCCTTGGTCGTCTATTTGGAGGCCCCAGCCGAAGTGCTGTGGGATCGCATCCAGCAAGACGAAGCGACCACGGTGAATCGTCCCAATCTCACTACGGGTGGTCTGGAGGAAGTCGTCCAGTTGCTCGAGGCGCGGCAATTCGCTTATCGGGACAACGCCGATGCCGTCGTGGATGCACAACCATCACCCGTCGAGGTCACGGAAGAGATTGAGAATTTATGGCAGCGTCATGCCAAAAGATAGACTTTCGCTGGTCGTTTTCTCGGGTATCTTCTCCCCAGGCTTCGCAGGGAATTGGTCAAAAATCTCTAGAAAACAAGTGGCTCGGGCAGGCCACGCGGTCGGCATGACAACCGTCAAATACGGTATAGCCATTCGTTTCCGCGCGGGCGGTGAGCGGTTAAACAACTATCTTATTCCGCTGCGAACTGGACGAGAGAAATGCACCTTGTGTGATGAAACTCGTCTGAATTGACTCCTGGGCATGGCTTCGGATCGATCCGAAATGCGGTGTGCCTCCGGTCGTATCGTCTGGCGGATGTGAACGAGCACGCTGGTCCCAATAATAGAATGTGTTGAAAGTCTTCCATGAGAAACAGCAGAGAAACCGAGTTGGGCCTTCGCGAGATCGTCAGTCGCATTTGGCGAGCGCGCTGGATGATTTTGGCTTTTCAAGTCATAGTTGTCGCCGTGGTAGCTTTTGTGATTCTTTTTTGCCCGCGAAAGTATCGATCGGAAGTCAAATTGTTTTTAAAGGTTGGCCGTGAGACTGTCGGTTTGGACCCCACGGCAACGGCAGGAGGCGAGAGGATTGGCGTGACTCGGTCCGGACGTGACGATGAAATTATCAGCGCCATGAATACCTTGAAGAGTCGGGGGATCATCGGACGGGCTGTTGAACGTGTTGACCCACAGGTTGTGCTGGGAAACAAGACAGTTGGCGACGGATTCTTCGAGAAGGGAAATGCGTTTACGGATCTGGCGTTCAATACTCTCGGGTGGTTCGTAGAGCAGGTACGGAGTCTTGATCCGATCAGGCCTAGCGAAAGGGCCACTATCAACGTTGAGCGAAACATCAGGGTTTGGGCTGAACGGGTATGCGTTCACGGCCTCTGGCCGTGAACAGGGATTTTTCATCGTAATCATCTTAATCCGTCACCGCCCGCAGGGGAAAACTGGTAGATCGTTGATTTGAGAATGTTGTCAATGATCGGCTGGCTCAAATCGCGGGCACATTGCAGTTACTCGACGATCGCCGTGTGGATGAGCGACGTGCTGCAAGTCCGCGTGTCACGCGGGTACCTGGCGAAGTTGTGCAACGGCACCATTTCGGCTTCGCTGGCCGACGCCCACGACGAACTCAGACAAGCCATTCCCGAGCAACCACAACTCGGCAGCGACGAATCGAGTCTCAAGAACAACGGCAAAAAGAACTGGATCTGGTGCATCACCGCGCCACTGTTTACTCTGTTTCACA
>Ga0310121_10000520_pt1 | contig 42156 bp, 37 predicted proteins | sample CB27_Tmax_986_MG_FD_203504 | JGI IMG/M metagenome (GOLD analysis project Ga0310121, IMG submission 203504) | Marine microbial communities from Western Arctic Ocean, Canada - CB27_Tmax_986 | ecosystem: Environmental > Aquatic > Marine > Oceanic | place: Canada: Western Arctic Ocean | collected...
CCCATCAGATCTCTCAACTCTTGCTGCTCGAACATCGACTTCAGCCTTTATTCATCGGCCATTTGAAAAATTATACCATGACTTTCTATTTCTCAAATGGGAAATATGGGGTAAAGGCGCGCGTTCGAGACTTGAACGTCTCACTGTCGTTGTGGCGCAAGGACGGGCTTCACATCACCACGATCTCGACACTCAACGGCGACCTCTTGAGGCCCTACCATGACGGGCGGATTCGAGGCGAGGTCGAGATTTCGGATTTCAACTTCGCGCCCGGCCATTACGTCCTCGTGATGCCGATCCACAAAGGCCACGGATATCTCTATCGCGACGTGGGCAAGGAGTTTGCGGTGACGGGTCGGCGGACGATGACCTGGGGCCTGGTCGATTTTAATTACGATTACCAGGTGGGACATGAGCCGTTGAACACATCGCTTCGCGATCAAGCCAAGTCGATCGAAGTGAATCCGATCCAGTCCATTGGACCCGAAGACATCAACGGCTTGGAACTGGGGTCGGAACTCGCGCCCGATGGCGTCGCGGCCAGCGATCCGCGCAACGAATCAGACCGGGCGGGCGCCTATCGGGGCCCCTATCAAACCAGGATCGAGGCGGTGAATTGGGAGGACGGACCGGGCGTTAAGGGGGTCGATGAACATTGTCTCAAAATCGAGAGCCAGGGGTGCGAACGATCAGGAATCAGCCAGGCCGAGGGACGTTTCACACTTACAAGGGACGCCCGTTATCTGCTTCAGTGCCGCGTGTCTTGCGCCGATGCCCGGACCACGTTTCGGTTGGGAGTCCAGGCGAACAACGGGACGACCATCTGGGCTACAAAACTTGATAATCGAAATGTTGATTTTGTCAATCAACTCGGTGCGTGGACGCGATGCCAAGGGGTGCTGCACATGACGGACGAGACCGACGATTCAGCCCAGATTCGGATCGTGCATTGGGACAAATCCCCGCTCACGTGGTACCTGGGCGACGTCTCTCTCCGGGAGATCATCCATTCCAGTGAAAATCGATAGATCGACTTAAGGACGCCTCTATAAATTCAGTCCCGGCAGGGACGATCGCTTTCAGCCCGCCACGCAAGTGGCGGGAAATCAAACCGATAACGAATCGTAGTCCCGTAGGGACGACTGCAAACGGGATTTTAGAGGTCTCCTCAAATCCCCCAGCGCCGGTTCTTCGCGAAGACGATGGCACTATAGGGCTTATCGACGGCCGTCATCGGCCGGTGCGACGCGGATTGTTGGTCGGCCCACGAACGGCTGATGCGCGTTTCAAAGTTGGCCTTGCCGAGGAGTCGTAAGATTTTGCGCAACCGCCCCGACGGCAAGCCCGGGCCGGCGTGGAATTCGATGAAGAGATGCTGAATCCGGGGGAGGGCTTGACGGATCTCTTCGATGATCTTGTCCTCGACCCCCTCCACGTCGATTTTCAAGCAGTGGATCGGGCTTTTGAGGTAGATGCTCAAGCGGCGACAGGGGACGTTGATTTCTTGGATCGGTCGGCCGGCCAGACGGTGCCGTTCGGTCAACGAGCCGGCCATCGAATCATCCAACGTCACCAGGAACGGCCGTTTACCCTCCTTGTCGGAGACGGCGAAGGGAAGGATCTCCACGTCCTGGTAGCCGTTGAGCTGGACGTTTTCGCGCGCCATCTCGTAGAGACGCGGCACCGGCTCAAAGCCGATGATCCGCGCCTTGGGGTAGAGCGTCTTGAAGTAATAGATCGACATGCCGAAGTGGGTGCCGCAGTCGATGATGACCGGCGATTCGGCCGCCGTGCGGAAGTAGTAATCCTCGTGTAGCAGGATCTCGTTGATCAGACACCACAGCGAACGACGATCGGGGAAGCGCAACTCGCCGTGGGCCAGTCGCAGCTTGTCGCCCTCGCAAATCAGGTCCAAGATGGCATCCCGGACCTGCGTCGGGTCCTTCAGCCCGGCCAGGATGGCGGCCAATCGCTCAGGCTCGCGGGTCGACCCGTTGCCGACGTGGGGTTGCAGGTGACGCCATAGCTCCCGGAACTCGATCGTCGCCGACAAGCGCTCATAGACCGGGCCGCGTTCGGCGCTTCTAACCTGGCTCATGAGCCGTTCGAATATCTGCTCGTTGTTCAGCAGGACCTCGCCCAGCCGCGGGCTGTCGCAGATGCGCACGAGCAACCGGTCATCCATCACGGCCCGGCGCAACACGATCGTCGAGCAGAGCTGATCGTTATCCAGGATCAACTGGACGAAGCGGGGGTCGGCCGACAATTGATGAAGGATTTCGGAGTCCGTGGCCAGGCGGTTGCGCATGCGGTTATCGCTCAGGATCCGTTCGACCACCGATTCGCGCGCCAATAGCTTGTCCAGCAGGCGGTCGTCAAGCGGCAGGCGATCGAGCAAGCGATCATCGAGCACCAAGCGTTCCATGAGGACCATCGAACAGATTTGATCGTTCTGGAGAATCAGTGACAAGACGCGCGGGTCACCCAGGAGACGGTGAATGACGTCGGGGTCGGCCAGCATCATCTCGGGCAGGCGCGGGTCTTCGGCGAAGCGCTTGATCAAATTGGCGAACAGGGGCTGGGTTCGCTGGTCGGTCAGCATGCGCCCCACCGCGATCTCGTTGGAAAGGACCATCGCCGGCAACCGCTGGTCGGTCAGGCAATACTTGAGGGTTTCCTCGTTCCTGAGGATGCGGCCCATGAGCAAGGGGTTGGACTCGAACTTATCCAACACGCGCTCGTGGCCGAGGACGACTCCCAACAGAACGTCGTTTTCGATCAGGCGCTCCAAGACGCGCGGATGGCCCAGGATCTTATCGAGCAGGGCGTTGCAGCGATAGATCCGTTCGAGCGACCGATCATTGGCGACGATCTTGTCGAGCATCTCCTCGTCCGCCAGCACCCGCGCCAGGCCCCGTTCGTGTTTCACGAGCCGGTCCAGGAGCTCGCCGTCCTTAAGCATCTCATCGACGATCGCCTCCGGTTGGACGCAATCGCGCCAGATGTCCCTGCGATCCGTCAAACGCGCCCTGGTCCGGGCGTCATCGAGGAACGCGTCTAATGAGGATGGGTCCGTCAGGATCGCGTCCCGTACCTCTTCACGCGTGACGATCGCATGGAGCCATTCCTCGGTGGCGAGGATGGCTTCGAGCGCGACGGGAGAGCCGAACAGCCGGTTCACCCCCGACGGGTCGGTCAGGATCGATTCGATCACCCGCTCATCGCTTAGCATCCGTGCCAAGATTTCGGGTTGGTCGAGGAGCTTCATCCGAAGCCGCGGGTACGCGACCAGGCAAGTGAGCAGATCGTCGGTCGCGAGGATTCGCGCGTGGACCTCCTTGCGCGCCAACATCCGGTCGATGAGCCGGGGATGGGAACACATTCGGGCGAATGCCTCCTCACTCGCCAGAATCTGATCGAGGCGTTCTTCGTCCCCCAGTATCAGGTCCAAGACGGCGGGTTCCTGAATGATCCGCCGGACCAGATCGGGGGCCGTCAGGATCCTCACGAATCCCTGATCACTCTTAATGACCCGGTCCAGTAGCGCGCGGTTGGCGAGGACCCGATCGCAGACCTCCTTGTAAGACAGGATCTTCTCGATCAACGGCCTGCTTGCCACGATCCGAACCAGCGCGCGGTCGTGCTGGACAATTGCGTCGATGGCCTCGCTACGTTCGAGCAACCGGTTGATGACCCGTTCGTCCTTTAGCAGGCGGTCGATCAGCGCCGGTTGCCAGCCGACCCTTTTGAGCACGCGCGGATCGCCGGCGAATTGATCGACCAACTTGTCGTGGGCGAGGATGCGCTCGAATATACGCGGATGGCTCACCATGCGGTCAAGCACGCCGTTTCGGGCGTAGATGCGGGCCAGGGCCTGTTCATTGGAAGTGATCTTATCGAGCAACTGCTCGCTGGCGAGGATGCGCGACAGCACCCGCTGATGATGCAACAAGGCGTCGAGCCACGTCGAGTTTTCCAGCACGCACTGTCGGACCTCCTCGCGGCCAAGCAGTGCCTCCAGAAAGGCCTTCGAGCCCAGGGCGCGCGCCAGGAGCCGCTCGTCTTGAAGAATCCGGTCAAGCAGCCGCGCATTCGCCACGACACGGTCGGCGATCCGCGGCGAGTCAAGCGCCCGGTCAATCAACTCCGGATAGACGAGGAACCGCTCCAACCCGCGCGGATGCTGGACGATGCGGTCGAGGACACCGTTCTTGAGGAAGATGCGTTCAAGCGCGCGCTGGTTCGACGTAATCCCATCGAGCAACTCATCGTTGGCCAGAAGGCGCGCGAGAACGCGCTCGTCCTCGAGCAGCCGGTCAAGCAGATCGGTTTGGGCCAACAGTCGGGCCTGCACGCGCGGGTCCGCCAACAGGCGATCGAGCACGTCGGGCTGGCCCGCGATGATCTTTAGAGACCGATCGCCGGTCAGCAGCCGATACAGCGCCAGGTCGCGGGCCAAGACGCGATCCACGAATTTTTCGTTCTGGATCAGGCGCGCCAGGACATCCTCGTTGTTCACCAGCCGTTCAAACATCCGGTCATCCCGGATGATCAAATCGAGCAGCGGCTCATGGGCGAAGATGCGCTGGTAGCCCTTTTCATGGGTGACGATCCGGCTGAGCAACTCCTCATCTTCCAGCAGTCGGGTGATCAAGCGGCCGTCATGCAGGAGCCGCTCAATCCGGTCTTCATCCTCGAGCAAGACATTGAGGGCCCGCTCGTCGTCGAGCAATTCGTCGAGGAAATCCGGGTCGCCGAGGATCACCTCGCGGGCGCGTTCGTCGATGAATATGCGGCGCAGGAACTTTTCGTCGCCCAGGACCTGCCGTGCGGCGCGGGGGTCTTCCAGGAGCTTGAGCAGGTGGTCGGGATGATCGAGCAGGCGTTCGCGAGCGGCCTCATGCTCGAGCAGTTCGTCCAGCTTTTCCCGGTCTTCGATCAGGCCGGCGCGGACGGTCGAGTTCGCCAGCAGCTTCTTGAGCAACTTGCGGTCGGAGACCAACGTGACCAGCAGTCGATCGTCCAGGGTGATTTTTTCGCGTATCCGGGGATCCCGCAATAGGCTCTCAAGGGCCCCTTCGACGTCCAAAAGCCGCTGGACCTCTTTCTCCGACAGGCTGGCGTTTCGATGAAGGATAAACCCCATGACATCACCCCCGACCCGTGCCGACCGCCTCAAGCAGGCGATCGATCCGTTCCGAATAGGCTTCAAAGCGGGCCGTCCGTTCAATCCGGCGGCGCAACGCTTGCGGATCGGGCGGTCGGGTCAAAACATCCGCGATGGACTCGCGGAATGCCCCCCAATCACCCGGCGGGACGTAAACGAGACCCTCGCCGCTGACCTCGCGCAACACCGGAAGGTCGAACGCCACGCAAGGCGTCCCGCAATAGAGCGCCTCGACCGGCGGCAGCCCAAATCCTTCAAAGAACGAAGGGAAGAGCATCAACCGGGCCCGCTTGATCTGGCGGAACTTCTCATGATCCGACAAACGATACTTAAAATCAAGCTCAATGCCGTAATGGGCCGCGCGCTCGGCCAATTCGCCCGCCGCCTCGGGCGGGACCTGACCCGTGCCGACGATGATCACCAAAGTATAGCCTCGCAGCGCCTCGCAGGGCAACTCGGCCAGCCGGTTGCTGCCCTTGTGCTCGGCGCGGCTGAAGCGTGTCAGGAGCACAACCCGCCGCTCCCGTTCGAGTTCGCCGATTCTGTCCGCGACGACCGTGTTGATCGACGGATAACAGTGCTCGTGGCGGGCCCGGGGCGAGCAATCCTCGAAAAAGGGACGCGCGTGGGTGGTGCTCTCGGCGGCGCTGGAGAGGACGATGTCCCAATCCGCCCCGTGGCGCCGCCAGTTGTCCCACAAGGCGGGGTCGCGCTTGACCGGAGAGAGGGCGTTGAACCAATTGGGCGTCTCGAAATTGAGCAACATCAACCGCGCCCCCTGGACCCTTGCGAAATCGACCACGTCGTCATAAAAATACGGCCGCTTGTCGTTGTTGGGCGCCATGACCACGAGGTCGGGCGGGGTTTCCAAGTCCCCCGGCTCGGCATGGTGGTTGGAGGACCACCATCGATCGCGCAGGCGGCCCAGGCCGAAGCGGGTGGCCTCGCCGGCCTGGCCGCAACGGTGCAACAGCTCGAACCACTTCGTGACCGCCTTGCGGCCGCGCCCGCGCGCCAGGCCACCGATCACGCCCCCCGCGGCGCCGAACGCTTCGCCCACCGATTTCAAACCGAACCCCAACGCCAGACGGCCCGAGTGGCTCATCTGACCGAAAACCGATTGCCAGCGCGAAGAAGTGACGCCCTGGCCCCAGTAGCGCCGGCTCAACCACAATAGGTTCATGCGGGCGGCGTTGATGTGATGGACCATCACGGCGTGGGGGGAATAATAGAGCACCCCGCCACGCGAGACCGCGCGCTGGATCAGAGCACTTTCCTCGCTCCCCAGGGTGGGGCTGCCGCCTACGCGGCCAAAACGGGTGTCGAATCCCCCCAGAGACTCGAGCGCGCCGCGCCGCCAGGCCGCGTTGCCTCCGGGAACCCAGTCGCAACGGATGACGTCATCGCCCAGACTGAACTGGCCGAAGAAACGCTCGGTTCCCTGGTCGAACCAGTCGGGGCGATCTCGCTCGTAGCGCGGAACGATCCGGCCCCCGCAGGCCACGGCCCCCGGCCGCGTCTCGAACACGTCCAGAAATGCCCGCAGCCATCCGGGGGCCACCTCGCCGTCATCGTCGAGAAAGACCACGAACTCCCCCCGGGCGTTCCGCCAGCCGGTGTTGCGGGCGACCGAGAGCCCCAACCGCTCCTCGCGCAGATAACGCACCCGACCGCGCCGGATGTACGGTTCCATGACGGCCGGCGTTTGGTCGGTTGAAGCGTTATCGACGATGATCAGTTCGTAATGGATTTCGCCGAGCGGGTTTAGGAGAACACTTCTGACCGCGCGATCGAGCATCGGGGCCCGGTTGTGAGTGCAAATGACCACCGAAAACAGCGGCCCCTCATCGGCATCCGGTCCCTCTTGCGCGAAGTTTTCCAGATGGCGATGGCCGATGAATCGGGATGCGTGGATGCGGCGGATACCGGCGGCGATGCGCTCAATTGAGCGGCCATCGGTCGGTCCGCAGTGCAGCCGCATGAATCGCCCGGCGGCCTCCCGATCGAAATGCGGCGAGGACTGGTGGCGTTGCAGGATCTTGCGCAGGGACCCTCTGTCGTTCGCCTTGAGCACACCGTCGCTCTCGTCGTCGCCAAACGTCTTCATCGGCTCCGCGTGCGGGTTATAGTAAACTGCGGATCGCCCCGCCGCCACCGCTTCGTACGGGATGTTGCTGAACCGGCTGACGACGATGCTGCACGACCGAAGTTGGTCCGCCACTTTGAAAGGATCGGACGGCATGAAATTCGGATCGTCCCACCGCGAAGGGTCGCGGGGATGCCGGGAAATGAGATACTCGATCTCCAATTCCTTGCACACCGAGAGAACGTCCTCCATCCATGCCGCGCGGGCTTCTTCGTACTGGCCATAGGTGAAATTGCAGTTGATAAAGACCCGCGGCGACGACGGGAGCGGATGCTCTTCGATGTGATCAGTCTTGGGATGACCCGTGATCGTGAAATACTTGGGACGGATATGCTTGAGCGTCACGGCGCCCTGCGAGAACAGGACCTCGGCATTGCGAAACTTGCGCGGATCGACTCCCTTGATCTTCTGGTCCCAATCCTGAGGGCCTTCCTGCAAGGCGACGCATGGGATGTCAAGTTTCTTCGCGATTGCATGGACGGCGTTGAATTCGGAGGTCCAGTCGTTCCCGCACAGCACGATATCGGGCGCGAAGGTCTCGATTTCAGGCTTGTCCCGGTCGTCGTAATCGATCTCGACAAATTCGAACCCTTCGGCCTGTAAGCGCGTGGCGGCGCCTTCGTCCTTGCGGTCGCGAGCGGGGATGACGAATAGCGTGTGTTTGAAATGCCGGGCGATTCGCGCCAGCGTGTGGACGTGTGTGTCGTTTGACACCAGGAGCAACAGCCGGGGGGATGCGTCGCCGAGTTCCCGCTGCTCGACGATGGGGGCGACCTCTTGCCACGGTTCGGGATGCGCATGACCCGCCCGCTTCCATGCTTCTGCGACCGACTTCTCGATGCACACGCGTGCGTAGTTTGAAGCAACGGACTCAATGTCCGCGGACTCAATGGATTCAAGATCGACGAAACAGAAAGAAACGGGAGCGGCATCGGACGCTTGATCGGGCGTGAACGGCGGACAGATGACGAGCTGCTTCTTCCGGTCTTCATGCCGGGCCAAGACGTCTGGTTGAGGAAGGTTTTGTCCGGCCGGCCCCCCTGCGTGGAACTGCAACGCGCCGTGTTCGTCGTCGAATTCCTCAACCACCTCACGGATCGAGATATCGTCGAGGTACCATGTAAGCGGCCGGCGGTCCCAGTGCATGATCCAGGCGTGAGCCGGCGCCGGGTCCCCAGCGGGGACCGTGAGCATCCCGGTCATCGCCGTCCATGCGCCGCCGCGATTCGCAAAATCGATCGAGCCCGTCCGCAAGTCCTTGGCCCAAAGATGGCCGTGACGGTCGCTCTTGACGCCAAGTCGAAAGGCGGTCTGGTTGGATGGGCAATAGACCTTGCAGGTCAGCAAATAGCGTCGATCGCCGCGCAGCTCAAACCGTCCTTCCCCGTGCTGGATGCCGGCGCGTTCGGTGCCATTGCTCACGATACGCAAACAATAACGGCCCGCTCCAGGGGACCCAGGTTCCAGCGAGCTGTCGCAAATAGTCAAATCAGCGGCATAGGTCGGTTGATAGACGCCCTCCGCGGCAACCTCGCGGCGCGTATCGCTGGCCGCGGTGTCGTCGGGGGCGAGCTCAATGCCCAAGGTTTCCTCGTTGAAAAGCCAGCGCCCGCTCTCCGCGAGGAGTTCGTCCACCGCCGTCTCGCGCAGATTCAGCCGCCCCCGTCCCGATGGATCAAGCCGCTTGTCGCCCAGCCCGCGCAGGACGCATAGACGCACGTCTCGATGATGAGGAAACGCCGTAAAATCCCCATAAAAGACCGGCAAGTTGTTTGTCACGTAGCTGACCCGATGTCCCGCATGGGCCATCGCCTCGGCCATCATCCACGAATGATAGCGCCCGCCGGAAAACTCGGTGGGCGAGTTTTGGGCGAACATCACGACGTTTAGGTTGCGTCGGTTTCCACGCGACCGGTCCCTCGGGCCCGAAGCGACCTGCTTGGTCCCCGATTCCGTCGCCGACGTGTCCGGGGGTTGGTCCTGTTGCCGCGAGCTGATCATGCCAATTGCGATCCCGAGTATGTCAAACCTCCGAACCAACGCACGCCACGGGATTGAGATTTACAGTTCTTCGGTGCAGCCACCTTCGCCAAGGCTACGGCGACCTGGGGCCGCTTGATACTCCGAAGGCTAGGCGCGGGGAACGGATTAAAGAATAAACCGACTCAAATCCTTGTCTTCGAGCACGTTCTTGAGCCGGTCGCTTACGTATTGCCGGTCGACGTTCACGTCTCCGCTCAGGCTATCGGGAGCTTCAAATGAGACCGATTCAAGCACCCGCTCGAGGATCGCATGGAGCCTGCGCGCGCCGATGTTTTCGGTCTGTTCGTTGATGTGGGCGGCGCAGCGGGCCAGTTCATCTATCGCGTCGTCGGAAAAGGCCAAGTCCACGCCGTCGGTCTTGAGCAACGCGATGTATTGACGGATCAACGAATTCTCCGGCTCGACCAGAATGCGCTTGAACTCCTCCATCCGCAACGGCTTAAGCTCAACGCGCAGAGGGAAGCGCCCTTGTAGTTCGGGGATCAAGTCAGAGGGTTTGGTCGTATGGAACGCCCCGGCGGCGATGAACAGGATGTGGTCGGTGCGGATCGCCCCGTACTTCGTGGTGACCGTGCTCCCTTCGACGATGGGCAGGATGTCGCGCTGGACGCCCTCGCGCGAGACGTCGGGGCCCGCTCCACCTTGCCTCCCCGCGATCTTGTCGATCTCGTCGACGAAGATGATCCCGGTCTGTTCGGCCAGCTCCATCCCCTCGCGCGTGATTTTTTCCTTGTCGAGTATCTGGTCAAGCTGTTCGTCAATGAGGACCTTGCGCGCCTCGCCGACTTTCATCCGCGAGGTCCGTTTCTTTTGCGGCATGATCCGCTCCATCATGTCGCGCACGCCGCTCATCGCCTGCTCATCCACGCCAACCATCCCGAACATCCCCTCGACCACCGGCTTGGCGGTGACCTCGAACTCGACCTCGCGGTCATCGAGCTGGCCGCTGTCGAGCAACTGCGCCAATTGATCACGCGGCTCGGCGCTGTTCATGGCCTCCGCTTCTTCGCCCTCGACCATCACGTCGCGCGCCGGGCCGAAACCGCTGATGAACCGCCGCCGGCCGGCCGGGCTGGATTGCAGCAGATCGAGCAGCCGGCTGCGGGCGCGCTTCTCGGCCTTGGCGCGGATTTTCTCGCTCATCGACTCGCGCACCATGCTGATGGCCGTATCAACCAGGTCGCGCACCATCGACTCCACGTCGCGCCCCACGTAGCCGACCTCGGTGTACTTGGTGGCCTCGACCTTGACAAACGGTGCCTTGGCCAGTTTCGCCAGCCGCCGGGCGATCTCGGTCTTGCCGACCCCCGTCGGGCCGATCATGATGATGTTCTTGGGGATGATCTCCTCCTGCATCGCCTCATCAAGCCGGCGCCGGCGCGTGCGATTGCGCAAGGCGATCGCCACGACCTTCTTGGCCTCCTCCTGACCCACGATGAACTTGTCCAATTCCTCGACGATGACTCGCGGGGTCAGTTCTTCTATTTCAAAATCTCGGCCCATCCCACTCACACGTTCCTCTTGGAATGCTCGCTTCGATCCGGTACAAGAACCACATGATACTCCACCCCGGAAAAAAGGGAAACCGGAATTTTCGCGAGTTGGCGGGTCGTTACTGGTTTGTCTGCGCCGCCACGCTGGCGGCGCTCTATCGAGTGCTGCACCTCACCGGTCCAATCGATGAGCCGCACGCTTGGCGCCAGTGCGACACGGCCTACATGGCGCTCGACTTTTATCAGCGCGGCATCGATCTGCTTCACCCCGCGGTCTGCTGGATGGGAGGTCACAAGACCCTGGTTCTTGAATTTCCATTGCACGAGGCGTGCGTCGCGCTGGCCTATCATTTATTTGGCCCGCGCTTGCCGGTCGCGCGGCTGATCACGTTGGCCTTTTTTCTCGGCGCGGCGGCCTTTCTTTATCTTATTGTGAAATACCTTCAGGGCATCGCGCTGGCGCGGATGACGACGCTGATCTTCCTGATGGCGCCCCTGAGCCTGTTCTATTCACGCGCCATGCACATCGATTTCAGCGCCGTCTTCTTTTCCCATGCGATGCTTTATTGCCTGATGCGGGGGATCGACGAGGAGAAGGTTGGGTGGACGGTCGCGGGGAGTGCCGCCGGCATCCTGGCGTTCCTCATCAAGGCGCCTTATGCCTTCTTTCTGTTTCTGCCGCTCGCGTGGCATGTAATTGTTCAGTCGAAATACCGATTCACGCTCAAGATGGCGCCCGCTTTGGTTCTGCCGCTCATCTGCTTCGCCCTCTGGCGTCACCATGCCCACGAGGTTAACTCTCGAGCCCCTGATTGGTTCTTCATTCGCGATTACAAGAAATTCATCGACATGGGATGGTGGTACTTCGGAACGCTGGGCCAGCGGTTCGACGCGCATCAGTGGGCGGTCATCATTGAAAGACTTTTTCGGGAATGCTGCACGGTTGTCGGATCCGTCTTTTTTGTCGCGGGACTCTTCTTAAGACCACGGCCGGAACGTCCCACCACCTTTTTCAAGCTCTGGCTTGCCGGCCTGATCATTTACCTGCTCATCTTCTTCAATCCGAATTACGGTCATAACTACTACCAAATCCCATTCCTTTCGATCACCTCCTTCTTTATCGCGGCGGGCATTCAGTCGGTGGTCAACCTGAGGGCGGTGGCGCGCGTGCCAAAGCGACAATGGCTGGTGCTCGGGGCCTTGGTCCTTGTTTTCGCCAACGCCATCTGGACATCCGAACGACGATACTACTGGATCGATCCGATCCGGACCGAGGCCGGACGGATCATCGCCCAACGGACCGACCCCGACGCCTTGATTATCGCCGCCGTTCCGCAAACGTCCCCTCAGGACCCGACGCTCCTCTACCGCGCGCGCCGCGCCGGCTGGTCGGTCCGGCCCGAGATTGTCACGCCTGAACTGATCGATAAGCTGGTTGACGCGGGGGCGTCGAATTTGGTCGTCATCGGAAACTCCTCGACCCTGCCCGCGTTCGGTCCGTTCCTCGATGATGCTCTTCAGGATGAGTACGACTTGGAGGAGAAGGATTGGCGGATTCGGATCTATCGACTCGCCAACCGATCCCCTGCGGTCGGAGAATAGCGGTGACACGGGGCGCTCGAGACGGAGTCAGGGGGCGGAACCAGACAGCGGCAGTCGTCCAACCCCGCGAGCCTCCGCGTGAGTGGACCCGTGGCGCCCCGCAGACGGAACGTCCGGGGCGTCAGTTGCTCCAACAGCTTCGCCGTGGCAGACTAAACTCAATAGTATCAACCATTCACTACTGGCCAAAGCTATGAACCCAAAATCCTGTTGGGCGTCCACTAAATTCAATAGTTTCAATCATCCATGGGTTGGCACGTGGCCGTCATCAAGTATCCGCGTCGATGACGCGCGTCGATCAGTTCCGAATCCTTGGCATTTTACTTTGATTTTTCATGCTTTCAGGACGAGAGACAGAATCCCGTGGACTTTTTGATCCAAGTTTGCGTAGGCTCATCTTGCCGATGCCCCGTCGGCAGACGCCGGTGGGGAATGAGTTGAAGCTATCTCGCCACTGCTGTTTGTGATCCTCGCGATTGTTGGACGTCGGCTGATGCGGTTAATCGGTAAATTGATCCTGCACCTGATTCCCACCCGGCTGTTCTGGCCGGGCGTGGTGCTCGTTGCGCTTCTCCTGCTGTGGGGTGCTTTCCACTATCCGACCATCCACTCACTGTTAAAGGCCCGCGAGCAGCGCGATCGATATCGCGAATCGGTCGCCGAACTGGAGCGCGAGAAGGCGACCCTGCTCACCGAGCGGCCCTCGCTTCAAGCGGGCGGATTCGCGAGTGAAAAGGCGGTGCGCGAGCGGTTTCTCATGGTCAAGCCCGGCGAACACATCCTGTTGGTGCAGGGCGAGGCACCATCCCACCGGGGCATCCCCGGCGCCGGGCTCATGCCCTTGGGGAAGAACCGTCCGGCCCTCCCGTCCATCGATCCGCTCACAGCGGCAGAGGCTGACCGGCCTCATCGATAATCTGCCCGCCGAACATATCACGCAGGAGCTTGGCCCGGCGTGCGGCGTCTTCGCTGGCGTCCAGGAAGGCTTGGGCCTTCTCGATGGCGCGGCGACGTCCGGCGGCGGCGGGGGCGCGTTGCGGGCTTGGCGGGAGCGGTTGTGGGGAGGGCTCCGGCGGATCGCTATCCTCCATGACCGGACGCGGCGCGGACGGCGGCTTGCGAGGTACGGGCTCGGCCGCTTCGCCGGCGGGGATGGTGGGGGGCGGCCCCAACGTGCCGTCCTGATTCACCACCCGCATCGCGCGGTCGATCAGGCACGAGAGAGTCTGTTCGATCACCTGCATGTTCTCGGGCTTCTCGACAAAGCGGCGCGCGAGCGATGCCTGCTGGTCCCAACCCAGGCGCAGGCAATTTTCCTCCATCGACCACTGGGCCACTTGGCGCAAGTAGCGGACGAGAAATCGCGAGGCGTCGGGAAGCTGGGCGGACAATGCCTCGAGGAGGCCCTCGCGGTCGCGGAGGTCGGCTGACGACGTTCCCGCGTCCCCGTCCCCGTATCCCGGTGTCGACTCGCGCATCACGGCAACCGCGCGGGTGGCGGGGATCACTTTCGCTTCATGGTCCCCGCCGTAGGGGGCGGACACGGCGGACCCACGAGCGTCCTCGATGGGCACGGGGCTGATTGCCCTCCGCGTGGCCGGATGACTTTCCTCGCCGCCGGAGGGCCGACTCAGGGCCTGTTCCGGCAACGCGCCGACCCGCTGCATGATCTCCTCGATCGGCACCAGCGGCTTGACGGCCGCCAGGCGCAGGAAGGTGAACTCGACCAGGAACCGCGCCTGGGTCGATTGTTTCAGTTTCTGCTCCAGTTCGAACAGGTGGTGGAGGATATTGAAGAGTTGCTCGGGAGCGATGGCGGCGGCCTGGCGGTGGGCGACCTTGAGCGCGTCGCCGCTGGCGCTCAGCAGCGCGGGGTCGGCGTCGGCCTGGATCAGCATCAGCTCGCGCAGATAAGCCACCAGCCCCTTGACGAACCGCTCCAGGCTGCGGCCCTTCTCAACCAGGTCCTGGATCAGCGCCAGGAGCGACTTGGCGTCGCGCTCAACCAGCCAGTCGGTGGCGTGGGTCAGGGCCGACTGGTCGGCGAGCCCCAAGAGCCGGTTGGTCGCATCGAGGTCCGGCAGGCCGTCGGTCATCGCCAGGAGCTGATCGAGGATGACCAGCGCGTCGCGCATCCCGCCCTCGACCGAACGCGCGATCAGGTCCAGGACCTGCCGCCCCGCCGCCGGATCCAACTCGACGCCTTCGCCCTCGCAGACCTGGCTCAGCCGACGGGCGATGTCCTCGGCGCTCATGCGGCGGAAGTTGTGCAGGACGCAGCGCGAGCGGACCGTTTCGGGAACTTTTTCGAGTTCCGTGGTGGCGAAGATGAACACGACGCGCCGAGGCGGCTCCTCGAGCGTCTTGAGCAGCGCGTTGAACGCCGGCACCGACAGCATGTGCACCTCGTCGATGATATAAACCTTAAAGCGCGCGGCAAACGAGGCCTGAATGATCCGCTCATTGAGTTCGCGGATGTTGTCGACGCTGTTGTTGCTGGCCCCGTCGATCTCGATCACGTCCAGATCGTTGCCGATCGTGATCGAGCGGCAATGGTCGCACTCGCCGCAGGGGGTCGCCGTGGGCCCCTGTTCGCAGTTGAGCGCCTTGGCCAGGATGCGCGCGGCGGTCGTCTTCCCGACCCCGCGCGGCCCGGCCATCATGTGGCCATGCGCGACCTTGTCGCGGCGCAAGGCACTCTGGAGCGACCGCGCCACCTCTTCCTGACCGACCAGGTCCTCAAACCGCTGCGGCCGCCACTTGCGCGCCAGTCCTTGATACGATTGCGCTTGGGCCATCCTGGGCTCTCCTATAGAGGCTATTGCCGGGACAGGGCGAGGCTCCACTTTCACCAATTCTTCGCCCCGTTACATCCTACCAATATCGAAGGGGAACTGAAGATGCAAGACAATATTCCGCGCGGGGAATCGCGCTTCTTCATCCAGTCCCGAGATGGGCCGGCCAAGTGGTCACCAATTCACTTGAAGAGACTCCGCCGCTCCGTCTGATTATAAACCTCATAATTGATCGATACGCTCCAGCACTCGTCGGTCGTCGTCCACGCGGTCGGCGAACCGAAGCCCGGAACGAGGACTTGGGGAAAGGGTCCGAACGACATCGGGATAAGGAACCCGTCACCCTCGACGCCGCCGGCGACGTAGCTCGGCACGTTGGCCGACGTATCGACCTGCCAGGCAAGCCAATAAGTCCCCGCCGCCAGCACCGGTATGTATGCGCGTGATAAGCCATCCAAAGCCTGCTTAGAAGTCCCATCGAAGGCTTGATGGGCATTTATATTTTCCGCATCGAAAAGTGAGCCGGGGCTGTCGGGTGGTTTGAGATTGCCCTTGTTGCGTGCGAGGGCGGCTTGGGTTCTGGCTTTTTGTTGAAGGCTGGTTTTTTTGTGGATGGGCATCGAAGTGGGTGTCTACATCGCTTGTAGGGGGCGATGGCGGGGCTTGTCAAGTCTCATCGAAGCTGGTTGCCGGTTCAGGATCACGAGAATCCTGGCCTAAAAACACGGCTGGGGCCGCGAGAATCGGTTTTCTCCACCGAGACGTATTCCAGAACATGGGTCGAGCTGACAAAACGCCGTGAGCGCGGTTTATGAGGATTTGAGAATAGGGTTGGCGTCAAGCATCGAGCGGCCAGGGCCAAGCGATAAAACCGCGCCCAAGCCCGTCACGGCGGTCTCAAAGGCGATATTCTGAGGATGCCATTCGGCCTTTTTGTCTCCAGTGTTATAGGTTTCTCTACTGCCTACGCCGCCCATTCCTCGCACAGCCGCTCCGCCTGCTCTCTGCCGTCCCAGTGACCGGGGCGAGCACTGCCCAGTTTGACGCCGTGAGCTTTGGCCACTTGCAAAGCATCCTTTGTGCGGGTGCTGATCTGGTCGCGCTCCCATTCAGCCACTGCCGCCAGGATATGAACCGTGAAGCGGGTAGCGTGGGAATTGTCGGCGGCCACAAAATCCACGCCCGATTCCATGAGTTGTGACAGAAAGGCCACGTTGCGAGCCAGCCTGGCGAGCTTGGCCACGAGCAAGACCGCGCCCGCTCGCCAGGCAAAAGCCACCACCTGCTCCAGTTAGGGCCGATCCGCCTTGCGGGTTGACTCCACCTCGGTAAATTCCCGGAGTAATTCCCCAGCGTGCTGGCTGGCGTAGCTCCGCGCGGTCTCCCTTTGGGTATCGAGGCCCAGGCCAGAACGCCCCTGCTTTTTGGTGCTGGCTCGGTAGTAGGCGACAAGCTTGTCCATTTTTCCTAATCTCTTCAAGGGATTACTCAATCTCGAAAACCGAGTGCGACACCGATAAGGATTGAACTTGCAGTGCCGCCTGCATCACACCGTAGATGTCAGTGTTGTCGTTCACGTCGGACACCAAACCGGACCGACTGTCCCAACCATAAATGTCCACCCGCTGGGATGTGTGCCAATTGGTCGACCAAGCGACCGTGAGAATCGATCCTTTCCCATTATTGGAGATAATCTTTAAGCCCCCGGTTTCGTGATCGGACGTGACGATTACCATCGTCTCCTGTTCATTTAGCAAGCCCACGACCCGTTCGACGGTCTTATCGAATTCAAGCGTTTCAAGGATGCTTCTTGCGCCTCCCCCCAAGGGTCGGGTCGGCTTGAGATCGTGGATTCTGGGGCGTTTACCGTCCTCTGTATCGGGAACCGCTCGAATCCTGGGCCGTGGTTGCAGCCGCCAAACGATCCCGGCCCCGTCACGGGCCGGTGGTTCGCCGGGGTATCGAACTCGGCCCCGGCTTCCGTTTGCCCGTGGCGGCCCTCTATGGCGATCCTTGGCCAACTTCGCGCCATAAAGAACCCCCGGCCAGGGTCAGGCCCCGACCGGGGGAGAATGTTCACATTTGAACGGTTCCCATCATGTTGCCGGGATGTTGCCAGAACGTAGGTGGAATCAAGCCGGAATGAACGGGAATGAAGGAGGGAATCGGGGCCTTGTGGATTCGCGCGATTGCCCACAAAACCACTGATTTTATTTGGTTTTCTGATGACGCGCCCGGCAGGGCTCGAACCTTCATTCACCGGCGGCCGAGGAATTCTAAAATGAGCAATCCCAAGGCCTCTTCGGCAAATGATCCCTGGGTCCATCGCAGCATGCCTTCGACGCACAGCCAAAGTGGAACGAGGAAGGGAAGAGCGGGTTGGCCCCCGATCGCGAGCGGGATTGCGATTCCCGCAGATGCGCATCCCAGCAAGAGTTCGAGAAAACCCATTTTCCGCGTGGCCTCGGCGGGGGAGAAGTGCAGGGCGTCGCTGAGGCGTTCCTGGCTGCGCGCGGGGAGCCAACCCAGCAGCCACTCGTACTTGGAGTTACGGTAAGCGCTCTCGAGGATCGCACGCTGCTCGGCCTGTTCGCCGCGCTCGCGAAGCCAGTGGCTGGCTTCGAGGACGATTTTGTGGAGCCGGTGGTCCTCTTCGGCCAGCGGATTCAGGTAATAACGCCAACCGATCTCTCCCGGCTCGATCCTGTAGCATCCGTCGCGGTAGAGGATCATCGGGTCGAGATCGGTGGGGCGGTAAGGATCGTCATCGTGCGCGATCCAGCCTTCCAGGGAATCGTTGCTCTCCACGATCAAGGCCCACCCGGTCGGGGGCTGGGGTTGCCTGATGCGCAAACCCGGTATGGAGTAATCGGCGGCCATCCTGCCCTCTCTTCCTATTGAGCATTATCGGTTCATGGGGTGCTCCGATTAACCGGCGGCGGCCAGGCTTAATGGCTTCGGATGCGCTCGGTCCCTCAATCGCGTACCGATTCTCGACTCCGCCGCGACCTCCGTATGCCCTCGGGCCATGCAGAAATCGCAGGGCCGGAAACAAGCGGCTGAATATTCGACTCGTTGCGTGTATGAAATACTCGTGGGGCCCGCCTCGGCGTTGGTTCCGCCGAAACCGGTAAGACGGCTCATTCCGCATCCCACGATTGCCTGTATCTGAATGAATTCATGACATCTAAAACAAATCTGACAGAGACGGCCGAATCCCAGCGTCCCGTCATGATCTACGACGAAGAGTGCGGGTTTTGTCGTTATTGGATCGAGATCTTTCAGCAGCGCGCGGGGGAGGCGGTTTGGTTTACGTCGCATCAGGAATCCTCGTATCTCTATCCGTCGATCCCGCCCGAGGCGTTCGGCCGCGCCGTCCATCTGATCGAACCGCCCGACGGGGCCGCGGGGGTATCGGAGGCGGACGGAGGGGCCAGCCGGGTGAGCCGTGGGGCGGAGGCGGTGTTGCGGCTGTACGCGCACACCGAGAGGCGATGGCCGTTGTGGTGTTATCTGAACCTGCCGGGGGCGCGGGGGGTTTGCGAGGGGGGTTATCGTTTTTCGGCGGGCCATCGGTCGTTTCTCATGTCCATGACGCGCCTGATGTGGGGCCGAACGCCGCGCGTGGCGACGTGGCATGTCTCGCGTTGGGTCTTTCTGCGGCTGCTGGCCGTGATCTATTTCATCGCCTTCCTCTCGCTGCTAACGCAGCTCAGCGGCCTGATCGGCCATAACGGGCTCCTCCCGGCCGAGAACTTTATCGAGGCGGTGCGCCACGCGCACGGGGCGATGGCCTGGTGGCACGCGCCGACGCTCGGGCTGATCGACGCGAGCGACCGGTTTCTCAAGGGGCTGTGCGTGGCCGGGCTGGTCGCTTCGCTGCTGGTGTTCGCGCGGCTCCTGCCCGGTCCCAGTTTGTTGGCCTTGTGGGTGTTGTATCAATCCGTCTTTCAGGTCGGGCAGACGTTTTTGGGTTTCCAATGGGACCTATTGTTGCTCGAGATGGGTCTGCTTGCCGTGTTTCTTGCGCCCTGGCGCTTGATGCCCCGTTTAAAAAGCGAACCTCCGCCTTCGGCGCCCGTGCTGTGGCTTCATCGCTGGCTCCTGTTTCGGCTCATGTTCTCGTCGGGCATGGTCAAGCTGGCCAGCCGCGACGACGCGTGGTGGGACCTGTCGGCGTTGACGGTTCATTACTTCACCCAGCCGTTGCCGACGTGGACCGCGTGGCTCCTGCACCAATTGCCGCGCTGGTTTCACGTCGCGTCGTGCGGGGCGATGTTCGTTATCGAGCTGGCCGTGCCGTTCCTGGTCTTCCTGCCGCGACGCCCGCGTCACGTCGCCGCAGTGCTGCTGATTCTCCTCCAGGTGTTGATCCTGTTATCGGGCAACTATACGTTTTTCAATTGGCTGACCATCGCGCTGTGTCTCCTCTTGCTCGAAGACGCCGCGCTGCTGCGCCTCCTGCCGCGACGCATGGGTCGCAAGATGTCACCCCGCGTGAGCCAACGGGCGCGACGCCGGCCCTTTTTGCTCGGGCGGATTGTGTTCGCGCCGTTCATGGTCCTTGTCCTGTTGGTTGGCTGCTTTCACCTGGTCCGTCTGTTCGACCGCCAGCCGCCGCTGCCGGATTGGGTCTTTCGTGTCGTCCAGTGGACCCGGACGATGAATCCCGTGAACCATTACGGCCTGTTCGCCGATATGACCGTCACGCGCCCCGAGATCATCGTCGAAGGGAGCAACAACGGCCGGACGTGGAGGGCCTATGAATTCAAGTGGAAGCCGGGACGTTTGGATCGCCGCCCGCGCTTCGTGGCACCGCACCAACCGCGGCTGGATTGGCAGATGTGGTTCGCCGCGCTCAGCAAACGGCGCGCGCGGCACTGGTTCACCCCGTTCATGCAGCGGCTGCTCGAAGGCTCGCCCGAGGTGCTGGCCCTGTTGGCGCACAATCCCTTCCCCGACCGGCCGCCCCGTTTCGTCCGCGCCGTGCTCTACGATTATAAATTCACGGACTGGGCCGCTCTGCGGCGCGAGGGACGCTGGTGGCGCCGTGAAAGACGGGGGCTCTATTTCCCCGCGATCCGGTTAAAGAACCAGGATGAGTGATGAGGTTGAATGAACGCGAATCTCGCGGCCGCGACATCGGTCCGGATCATCTCGGCGCCTGCATGCCTCCGCAGTCCAGCCAAATGATCTGCCCCCAACTGACTGTGCCGTTGGTGGGGTCGTAGAAAAACGGATTGGGGTCGCCTTGGCTCTGGTTATTGAGGAAATTCCACCAATACAAGTCCGGGCCGGTGCTCTCGAGCATCGCGTACCACTCGGTGCAGGTGAAGAAGTCGGCCATCCTTTCGCCGGTGGTATCGCGGACCTTCCATACCCAATTATCCCGGTTGTCATATTCTCCCCGTCCCATCGGTGAGTAGGACATCACCCACGAGACGCCGACGGGCTTTCCCCATTGGGTCCAGGAAGTGGATTTGGCCGCCCTGGTATTGAAGAAATCAACGGGGGTCTCCTCGTAGTAAGCAACCGGGGAGGTTAGCAAGTGACCGGGATACCTCTTCCTCTTATTGGGATTGTTTCGGATGTCCACAAATTCCGCGCTAAAGCCCGAAGCCCGAGCGACTCCATTGACCATCGGTATCTGATTGTGGTCGATCTTGTAGGACTCAAACGCCACGCCAAACGTCCGCAGATCGCTCTTTACCCGGCTGACCCTGGCGCGGGTTTGGGCCTCGAGGAAATTCGGGACGGCGATGGCCGCCAGCACGGCGATGATCGCGACGACGATCAACAGCTCGATAAGCGTGAATGCGGTCGTCTTTCTCATTTCTCCGATCCTCCGGTTGAATTAAACTGAGCTGGAATTTCCATTTCGCCCGTTGAATCCTTCCCACTTTTCCAGCTCACTTGGTATTCTCACCTCTGACGGCATCAAGGTCAAGAAAATAGAACATCTACATGTGCGGTCGCTTTACCATCACCCAACTGCCCGCCGATCTGGCCAAGCAATTCGACGTCGAAATCCCCGACTCGATTCGGATCGACTTCAACCCGCGCTATAACGTCGCGCCCACGCAGCCGGTTCTGGTCGTCCGGACCGGCGCCGAGGGCGGGCGGCGCGAACTGACCTGGCTGCGCTGGGGCCTGATCCCGAGCTGGGCCAAGGACCCGGCCATCGGCAACCGGATGATCAACGCGCGGGCCGAATCGCTTGCCGATAAGCCGGCCTATCGCGCGTCGTATCGGCGGCGGCGCTGTTTGGTTCTTGCCGACGGCTTCTATGAATGGCAGCGGCGCGATCGCGTGAAGCAGCCGTATTATCTGCGCTTCAAGTCCGGTGGGGTGTTCGGGCTGGCGGGATTGTGGGAACACTGGCAATCACCCGACGGGGACGAGCTCGAAAGCTGCGCGATCATCACGACCGATCCGAACGCCCTGGCGTCCCAGATTCATGATCGCATGCCGGTGATCATTCCCGGCGCAGGATATGACCGCTGGCTCGATCCGCGGACGCAATCACCCGACGCCCTGGCCGCACTGCTCAAGCCCTATCCGGCCGACCAGATGGAGTCTTATCCCGTCAGCACGAACGTCAACCGCCCCGCCAACGACAGCGCCGAGAACATTCGACCGTTGGATGACCTGTTTGGGATGGATATTTAGACGAATCACTGCGTTGCTCGGTCCCGATAGATTGTGAACTGATTCATCGGGAATGGGCGGCGTCGGTATGCGCTTTTAGTTCCTCGCGCATGCCCTTGACCTCAACGGTGAGATTGGCAACGTCTTAAAGCCTAACAACAAGGTTCAGGACCCCCGGCGCCTCATTTATCATTGTTTGGCCTGCTCCCGGACCCCGCTATCGAGCCTTAGCGCGGGTGAAGGCGCGGGAAACTCAGGAGCCGCCACGGTTTGGGATGGATTCGGCTCCACCGCCGAGGCCTCCGGCTCGGGTATGGGGGTTGCGGTTCCGGTATCCCCGTCCGAAACGGTCCCCGCCACGCTCTTGACCGAGCAGATCAGAATTAAGAGAAGTGGGATTCGATGGGCCAATGCTCGCACCTCAACGCGAATATCGTCGGAGGGCGACAATGCAACCGCCATGCCACCGGATGGAAATTGATGCCGATGGGAAATTTTGCGCCCAGCATCTTGGACCGCCTGGGCCAAGCACTTTCATGCACAAATCATATTTAAGTCATTTAAATTCAGTATTTTATGAATCTGGTGGCCAGGGAGCTAAGGGCCATGCGCGGCAAGTGCCCAAAGGCTCCTGGAGATGGATTGATCGGGAAAGAATTGCCTCAGACCGACAAATTCACGTCAGAATAAGGGGTGCCGGGCCGAGCCAGTGTCAAGGATTTGACGATTCGTTTACGTCACGGTTTCGACCCACGTCCCTCGCCGGGCGGATTCTTCTCTATCTGAATGAGACCAAACCAGGCCCATCGCCGCAGTGGGCGGATGATCCAAAACAGGATTGCATCCAGACGATGAAGGATCCTCAGCGACCAGCCAAAGAGCCGCACATGGGGCCAGCCGAACTGAAACATGAAAGCCGCGAAAGAGAAGAAGTAGTATGGGGCGATGGCCCGGACCGGACCATCCGCGCAGCCAAACGCCGCCAGGACCACACGCTGGGCCGCCGGATCGAAATAGCGCGTGATGCCGCGCCAGGCCAGCGGGGCGAACCAGCGGCGGTAGGTCCGGACGAGAGGATTGCCGGTCTGCGGCTCGGTCAGCGCCGCCCGGCCGCCCTCGCGCAGCGTCCGCACCAGCTCACGGGCCGACCGGCCGAGGTCGGTATGGATCAGGACCGACTTGGTGTAAACCGCGGGCACGGTCCCGTCGCGGAAAGGCAGGGCCTCGGCGGCGGCAACGATACAGGATATCGAACCGGCGCACCCGGCCCGAACCGCCCGGTCGCGCATGGCTCGCAGCCGCGCCAACGATCCGTCCAGCGCCACGACAGGGTGGCCGCGCCGCGCCAGCGCGAAACTGACCGAGCCCAGACCGGCCCCCAGATCAAGAATCCAGGCGGGGGATGGGTCGCCGTTTTCGAGCCAACGGGCGGCGGCCTCGAAATCCGGCGTGCGCGTGAACTCGATTTCCTCCTCCAACGTCGGACCGCGCCGTCGGCCCTTGGACCCCGCTCGCTCCAGGTTTTGAGGGTCGAGCACGCCGTCCCAATAGCGCATCGCGTCGGAGGGGCCCGACTCACGGTTGGCCGGAGCACTGTTTGGGGATTGGGCCGTCATGCTCGAGGCGCCTACCTTCGGGAAGAGGAACGGAATTTCGCGGGAGGATCACGACTCGGCTTTAGCCCTCCGCCGCCCGCGCCGATAGAGTGGTTGGGAGTCCCATGCAGAGGCCCTGAGCCTTAAACTACGCCCACACCGACCCGAAACCAAGGGAGATTCAGTCATGACGACCATGACCACGCGCACCTACACCAACGTGGCCCTGACCGCGATTATCTTGCTGCTGCTGGCACTGGTGGCGCGGCCCTACATCTCGGCGCCCGAAGCGCACGCCCAACTGATCCCGGAGCGCAATCGGCAACAGAAGGAAAAACTTGCGTCGGTCGAGCCGCTGGCGATCAACGCCGAGGCAACCAAGGAAATCGCCGAAGCCAACCGTCAGATCGCCCGGTCGATCCAAGAACTGGCCGCCGTCCACAAAGAACTCGCCAAAGCGTTGGCCCAGGTCGCCAAGAGCGGCAAGTGACGGCTGACCGCGAGGATGAGTCGTCCCGCTTGATAATCTGGTGAGCGCCGCCGCCGCTGCCCGCCACGATTGGGTCAGGCACCCGGGTCGAGGGTATCACCCGAAATGATCCGCCCATGCTGGGGCGGGGGACGCTGATACCAATAAATCCAGGCCCGACGGACCGAACCGTCGTCGAGCACCTCCAGGACTTCGTCCGATGGAGGCAATCGATAGAGGTCCCCCCGCAATATTTCATCCGGCCCGGCGGCCGGCGTCACGCCTGGATACGCCCCCAAATCATAGAGCCGGCCCGGCACGCTGGCCATCCCCTCGAACACCGCCCGCGCGCCCAATACCCGCGCCATGGCGGTACGGGCCTGTCGCCGTAGCGATCCGTAGACGAAGAGGTGTCGAATCGCCTCCTGCTTCATGAAGCCACCCTGGTTCGATGCTGGAGGCCTTCAGCGCGTTTCATTCATCGATCGCGGGCATATCTGACGCGCTCTGATCATGAGCGCCTTTAACTTTCTCTCGGCGCCCCGACTCGATCAACAGCCAACCGTACAGGCAAATCAGAGGCCAAAGGCGCAGCGACATCATCGGTATACCGACGCCCTCGCGCCACCACGGGGCCTGATGCAGCCAGGGGATCGTGAGTAGGATCGCGATCGCCAGGCCCGCCACCGTCGAGGTCGGACCGCGCGTGACCAACCCCTGGCCGAACAGCCACATCAGCGCCGGCAGCGCCTGAACGCAGTAATGGTCCCAGAGCAGGCTGGGCGCGAGCAGCATCAGGAGCGTACCTGCGAGGAATAGGGACACGTCGGCATCGGAGGCGCGGGGCGGGTCTCGGGGCGCGGGGCGAACGCGGTCCAGGCGCCGTCCGCGGGCCGCCAGCAAGCAGGCCGCGAATAGGCCGAGTGAAACCAGCCAGGTCAGGCCGTTCGCGAAGACCGGCCCGAGCGCCAACCACGGGCGGCTGTAGGGGTTCTCGGTCAGGAGGTGATGGAGCAGCGCGTTGGGCGACTGGTTGAACGGGTCGCGATAGAAATCGTTTCCCAGCGCTTCCCAAGTTGAGCGACCATAGCCCATCTCAGCGATCATCGAGAGCGCCTCGCGATGAACCGGCCAACCGAAACAGACTAGCGAGAGCAGGATAAACGCGGCGCTGAATCCCAAACCCCACAACGCCGCTCTCCAGCGACCCATCAACGCCGCCAGAACGATCAACAGGGCCGGTGAGATTTTCCAGGCGAATCCCAGCGCCAGGATCAAGCCGAACGCCGGCTCGCGCCGCCTCCGTAGCGCCGCCGCCGCGAGTATCAACAACGCGGCCATCACCACGTTCATCTGCCCCGCCGTCATCTGGCGATAGAACGGAAAGGCGGCCGTCACGAAGACCGCCCCGACGAGCCGTGCCAGGTCCGCTCGCCGCATGCGGAGCAACCCTGGTCCCCCCAACACCACCGCCCACGCCAGTCCCCAGTTCAGCCAGAACCAGACTTCCTGGGCCGTGTGGTAGCGCATCCAGGCCAAGGGCCGCATGAGGAGGCCGGTCGTCGGCAGGTAGACATAGGGGTTCATCGCAGCCCAGCGTTGGCTGGCCGCGACGCGGAACAGTTGATCCGGCTGATAGGGACTGAGCCCATGATCGAGCAAGAAGGCTCCCGCCCACAGGTGCTTGAAGTCGTTCCCGTGAATCCCGCCCTGTCGCAGCATGGAGATGCCGAGGACCAGAGAGACGCCCATCAACACGACCACGATTCCCCGCCGAAAATAAGGTAAGCCGCGAGGGGTCGCCGGGGCGGAATGGGTGTTGGATTGTGAGGGCATTAACGTTTATCGGGTGACCGCGATCCCAAAGACCGGCCCGTGACTCGCTTTCATGAGTTGTCAATGGTGAACTTTTCACCTATAAATTGTCAAAGTAAGCCGAGAGGCCTCACCTCGGACCATCTGGCCGCCGCTGAACCTTCATCCCGGTCGAAACCTCCCATGAGTCGCAAACGCCTGCCCGTTTGGAGAACCTTGCTCATCATGGCCGCCGACGTGGCCGCGATCACATGCGCCCTGTTCCTGTCATATTGGGTGCGTTTCCAGTCGGGCTGGATCGAAGTCAAGCTCGGTTACCTCTCCGGCGATTACCTGCGGATTCTGCCCTTCGCGCTCCTGATCTGGTTCCTGGCGCTACGTTTCGAGAACCTCTATCGCCGCCGGATGCGGGTGTTCGATTTCAACGTCGTGCGCCGCATCGTGACCGGTTCGTGCCTTGCGCTGCTGATCCTGATCGCGATCAATTTCTACGGGAAGTTCGGCGAATACTCACGCCTGACGTCGGTCATCCTGTTGGTCATGGTGATCCTGGCTTTGGTCTTCAACCGGATCATCCTCAATAGAATCCTCCAATTGTTGTTGCTCAAGCGTGGGATCGGCCAGTCGCGGACCGTCGTGATCGGCTCGGGCCGCATCGCCGCCGCGATCTGCCGCGGCCTGCTGCGCCAGCCCGAACGCGGGATGATCCCCATCGGGATCGTCCACGGCCAACGCGGGCCCAAGGAACCGTTCACGGTTGAGGGGATTCCCACCTTGGGTCACGTGGAGCACCTGGAGGCCCTACTCAAAGAGCACCGGGCCGACGAAGTGATCCTGACCGAGCCCGAGCTCGATCGTGAACACCTGCCGGGGCTGCTGGTCCAGTGCGAGCGGGCCTCGGCCGAGTTTCGCATCGTCCCCGAGACGACCGAGCTGCTGTTCTCGGGGATGACGGTCGAGACGCTCGACGGCATCCCCCTGCTGGGGATTCGCGAGACGCCGCTTCAGGGCTGGAACGCCGCGCTCAAGCGCTTGATCGATTTCTGCGCCGCGCTGATGGGCCTGCTGCTCTTCGGCATTCCGGTGTTGGTGTTCGCGGCATTGATCCGCCGCCAGGACCGCCACCCCGCGCTCTTTCGCCAGGAGCGCATGGGCATCGATGGGCGGATCTTCAAGCTGCTCAAGCTGCGCACCATGCGACCCGACGCCGAGAAGGAAACGGGCCCCATCTTCGCCACCGAAGAGGACCAGCGCTGCACGCAGCTTGGCCGTATTCTGCGTCACACGCACGTCGATGAGATTCCCCAGTTGATCAACGTGCTGCGCGGCGAGATGAGCCTGGTCGGCCCCCGTCCCGAACGCCCCTACTTCGTCGAGCAGTTTCTCAACGACGTCCCGCGCTACATGGCCCGCCACAAGGTCAAGAGCGGCATCACCGGCTGGGCCCAGATCAACGGCCTGTGCGGGCGTCACGGCTCGATCTCCGAACGGCTCAAATACGACCTCTATTACATCGAAAACTGGTCGCTATGGCTCGACTTCAAGATCCTGATGCGGACCATCGTGGGGCGAGTCAAACCGGGGGCGGTCTAAGCATAACCCGGCCTTACCGCAATACTGCTCACTTAAGGGAACCTCTAGAAATTCGGTTTGCAGTCGTCCCTACGGGACTCCAATTCGTTATCGGTTTGATTTCCCGCCACTTGCGTGGCGGGCTGAAAGCAATCGTCCCTGCCGGGACTGAATTCTTAGAGGTGCCTTTCAGTGAGCAGTGTTGGGCCTTACCGAGGGGCATGACCGTCGTGATTACCTCTGCTTGCCACCCGTCCCATGACCGGTAATGCCTTCGGCGTGGTCGGATCGCGGACGCACGCCCTCGGACCCCGCCAGCAAACCCAGCAGGACCCAGAACGTCATCGCGCGGACCGGCACGTGCAGCGGGAAGCTGACCCACATATTCAGCCCGAGCGTGAGCAACCCCACCCAGATGGCCAGCTGATAGGCCGTCGGCCCGCCCCCCGATCTGAGTCCCTTCCACGGCCGGCACAGGGCATGGGTCAGCATCATGAAAAGCCCCAGCAGCGGCAACAGGCCATACTCGGCCCACCACTGAAGCGGGTCGCAGTGCGCCTCGTTGACGTAATTATTGGTGAGGACCTCCGCCAGCGACCAGTAGCCGACCCCTTGCTCCTGCTCGGCGAGCCGGGCCTGCATCTCGCCATACGCGGCCCCATAGAGCCCCGGCCCCGCTCCCAAAAGCGGATCACGCACGATCATTTGACTGGTGATCGCCAACAGCCCGAGGCGATGGCGCATCGAAGCCGAGTGGACGTTGGCGATCTGGGCCAGCCGACTGGGCAACGCGTCGCCGCGATCGCTCGGGTCGCGCGCCAGCCACACGGCGACCAGCACCGCCCCAACCACGGCGATCGCCGCGAGGAGCAGCCCCAGGGGAGAGGAGCGGTTGGCCGGCCGGCCGGCCCGTTCGGGGGTTTGGGTCTTTCGTCGCGCCGGCATCCAAACCAGCCCATAAATCAACAGCGCTCCCACCGCGGCCAGGATGGCCCCGCGACCCCCGCTCAGGAAAATCGCCGCCAGCGCCAGCAGGCCGACCAATCCGGGCGCCCAGCCGCGAAAACCGGCCTGCTCCCGGCGCGGGTCCTTGCCGCCGAGCGTCAGAACGAAGCCGGACGTCATCCCGACCGCCAGCCAGCTCGCGAGATACTCGGGGTTGCCGATCGTCCCCAACATCGCCCCCCGGCCGCCCTCGGGGTCGATACCGATGGGCAGGACCGTCCCCAGCACGCGGGGAAAGAAACACTGCATCAATGCGAGCCCCGCCTGCGCCCCCATCGAAGTCAGCAGACAACCCATGATCCAGGCCGCTTCGGACTGGCGGGGTCGATGCGCCGCGATGCAAACCGCCAGCAACACCAAGGCCGCCTCGCGCAAGCTGGTCAGCAGCCCTAGACCCATGACGGGGGAAAAGAGGGAAGAAAGCACCAGCCCGACCAGAATCAGGCCGGCCCCCAGGCTGAAGAAGGAGAACGAAAACGGAGCGGGCTGGTCCGCCGGGGATTTGTCGCGCGTCCGTTTGGCCTCGCGACCGATGAACAGCAAGCAGGCAAGGAACCCGGCCGTCGCGAAGGGCCATCTCCAGACGTTCATCGAATCCCAAATCATGCCCGGGGGCCAGATCGCGTACGGAACCAGAGCCAGCCAAACCCCCAGCAATCGCATGGAGGGGCGTACACTCGCGGCATCGGCGGCCGGGACGCGCTTGGCGGCGCGGGGTTGGGGGCAGCGTTTCATCAGGCGCGTCGGTTAAGGCTAAGCCTATCGCGTTGCCCACCCTAGATGGAAGTCTGCTTCGAGGATGAGGCAAGCATGCGGTGCATCTCATCGCGGGAGATGCATCCTTCCCGGCCAAGAGCACAAATCAAATCCGTCCTCATCCTCGACCCTGCAGGGGTCGAATGTGGTTAGCCGTGGGTGTCAACCCACGGTTCGCGGCCCCAAAATGGCCACAACCCTGCAAGGGTTGAACCGTAACGTGACGCAGCCTGTTCGACCCCTCCAGGGTCGTGAGGTCTTGGGGCTCTCACGTCCAGGGGTTGTCACCCCTGGCTATTCAAATTGCTCCCCTTGAGGGAGCCAGAGAACCGACTTGCGCCACCACCTCGCGAGTGCATCTCACGGAGCCGGGAGATGCACCCGCAAGCATGCGCCGCTTCAATTCCCTTCCAACCCGTCCGCGTTGAGGAATCACGCCCCACCGTTCGGAGGGGCTTTTTCGATAGTGCATGGGGGTGAAAACCGATATAAGCTGGGAAGCATGGGTCACGCCGCGAACACTCCTCGAAGGGTTGAACGCAGTCCTCGGTTATTGCGGCTGTCGCCGTTGCGACCCAGCCTCGCGGGTTATTGGGGCCTGACGGTGATTGTCGGGTGGGCGAGTTTTGCCGCCGCCGGCTGCTCGCGCAACAAGCGCGTGGTCGAATTGGATACGTATTTTTCTTACAATGTGGCCGAGGTTCCAGTCTGGTTTGAGGATCCGGAGATCGTCCGGGGCGTCGCAGAGAGCGAAGTGCTTGTTCGACGCGGGCGGCCCGATTACATCCGCTTTTGGTGGCGCCGCGACGGCGCCCTGATCACCAGTTCCGACCTGAGCGGCAAACACCATCGAGTCCCACAAGAGCTCACGCTCATCAATAAATCGTGGGTTTACTTGGGAGAGGACGAGGAGGTCGTCTTCGTCAACGAGGGCAGGAGTTATAAGACCGAACCTCTGACCGAGACCCTCAAACTGGTCTGCGAATACGGCGATCCGGGCGATAAATCACCGCCGATTTATCGAGATGGCGCACGCCGCGAAACCTGGTTGTGGTACGACCATGGTTTTCTGGTCGAGTTGCGCGACGGTAAAGTCGTGGACAAGAAGTATTTTCCGGCCTCGGGTGCAGGCACCTATCGCCTGAAATGAGCTCCACTTTCATGGGACGGTTTGCGCATTGGTTTCTGAAACACCCAACGTTCCCGGCATCGGGGATCTGGAACGGATCCTTATCAGCGAAGAGCGGCTGGCGCGGCGCGTGACCGAACTGGCCACGGAGATCTCGCGCGATTACGCCGGGCGGGACCTTGTGCTGGTGAGCGTGCTCAAAGGGGGGATCGTCTTCCTGGCCGACCTGATCCGCCGTATGCGGATCCCGCATGAGATCGAGCTGGTGGGGGCCTCGAGCTATCATGGGGGCTCGACGCCCGCGCCGTCGGTGCGCATCACCAAGGACGTGGACCAAAACCTGGCCGGCAAGGACGTGTTGCTCATTGAGGACATCTATGACAGCGGCAACACGTTGGGAGTCGTCCATGAGCTGCTTGAAATCCACCGGCCCACCAGCCTGGAGGTCTGCGCCCTGTTGCGCAAGAACAAGCCACGCCGGCGCAAGCTCGAAATCAAATACGTCGGCTTCGACATCGAGGACGCCTTCGTGGTCGGTTATGGGCTGGACTTCAAGGAACGTTACCGCAATATTCCCTGTATCGGGGTCCTTCATCCCTCCTTGTATCAGTAAGGATGCTGCGCTACCTGGCCCATCACGCTGAAAGGCTGTTCGAGTCGACGGGGCAGACCTGTGGGCTGCTGGTCGGCGGGATTGTCAACGCGTCGGCACTGGTCTCCGGCTGGCGGCGGTTCTTCATCCAGCTCAACCGGGTGGGGGTGGATTCGCTGCCGTTGGTGCTGATGATCGGCCTGTTTACGGGGATGGTGGTGGCCCTGCAGACGGGGATCGAACTCAAGAAGAGCTTCGGGGCCGAGGAGCAGGTCGGGCCGATCGTCGCGGTCTCGCTGGTGCACGAGCTGGGACCGGTCATCACGGCCTTCATCATCGCGGGCCGCGTGGGGTCGGTGATCGCGGTGGAGCTGGGGACGATGGCGGTCTCCGAGAAGATCTCCGCCCTGTGCGCTCGCTGGGCATCAACCCGGTGCGCTACCTGTTCGTCCCGCGACTGTTCGCAATGCTGATCATGCAGCCCATCCTGACCGTGTTCAGCGTGCTGATCGGGATTGGGGGGGGCGGCGTGATCATCTCGACGTATCTTCAGTTCCCGGTCGAGATTTACTACCTCCGGGTGTTCGAAGCCGTCGATTTCAAGGACATCGTCGATGGGTTCTCCAAGACGTTCGTCTTCGCGGCGCTGACCGCGTCGATCTCGACGCGCATCGGGATGGCGGCCCGCAAGGGGGCCGAAGGCGTGGGACGGGCCACGACCGGCGCCGTGGTCGCCTCGCTCTCGATGGTGCTTATCTTCGATTACCTGATGACTCGGTTTTTGGCTTAGGCGGTGAGTACCGGCCCGCTTGCCCGTGGTGGGTTGTTCGCCGCGTTCTTACGGGTCGGCTCTCGGCTCTCGCCCTCGTAATCGGTCTTTTTCTTGGGCCGCAATCGACTGGGGCCGCGATGATGAGGTCGATTACGAGGACGAGGGACGGGAGCCGAGAGCCGAGCCTGCTCCAGAACGGGGCTCCGCCGTCGAAGCGACGTTTGTTCCCAAAGCTGAATCACTCCCCCTCAGTGGGGAGGGTCCAGGTCGGTGGTGCGGAAGCTGATGAGAAACAGTATCCTCCAGCGAGTATAAAACTTGTGGCCGCTAACCGTTTCGGTCGAAGAGGGAGGTCTTGCATCGTCAGCGTGCTCGACGTTGAGAAACATGCGGTTGTGGCCCTTTTGCAAGGCGTACCCGAATAGGGCGAGTTCGGGCACCGTGACCGATCCGATACCCGGTATGACCAACGGAATCTCGGGGAATCCTATTAAGAAGCTCGTGTCATCGACCGCCGCATGGGCGACCGCGGGATAAATCAGCACCTCCGCCTCTTCCTCGCTGTCGGCGGGCATGCCTCCTAGCTCCACAAGGTGTTTATTAAGAACGGCCAGCAAATACTTCCCATCCGTTGCCTCGAACAGATCCTGCTTCACAAAGTATTGTTTGCCATCGACATCGCTAAACGCGATCTGGGGAATCGATGCCTCGGCCGCCTGTGACAGCAGGGCCTGCTCGACGGCCGTCCTCTCGGTGGTGGTGCTGCGTTGGGTTACGCATCCCACCGTTCCCATTGCCAGGGCCAGGCAAATGAGGGATTGTGAACGGGTTCTCGAAACCATGGGCACGTCCTTTTTGACAATGAGGTGTATGAACTTACCGGCGGTCACGATACCGCGGGCACTTCGCGGCACCGGCATTGTAGATTAAGGCGGACATTCAAGATTGCAAGGTCGATGCACGAGACCGTGACGCGATCGCCGCGGACCAGTCCACGCAATCTTGCCTGACCTATTGCGGCGTCCACCTCACAAGGCCCATGAAGCCGGTAAGTCGACACAACGGCGCGCTCGCGGGCGCCTGCGTGATGATGGAACCCTCCGAAGGAAGCGCGCCTCAAGGACTGATCGAATTAGGAGACATCGAGTCACCTAATTCGAGATGGGACCGATAGAGTTTCTGATGAGGACTATCCGACCACTTCTCGGGCCCAGGCTCCACCATTTGGTGACCGCTATCGTCGTGACGGCGGTTTTTGGGTCGCTCTGTCCCACGGCAGTCCGAGCCGCCCGTTACCTGCCCGGCGACCGGGTGGTGACGACCGCCCGGGTCAACGCGCGACCCGAGCCGACCATGAATGCCCAGCCGCTGGGGACGCTCAAGTCCGGGTCGGTCGGGACGATCAAGGAAGGTCCGCGGCAGGCCAATAACTATCGCTTTTGGCGCATCGTGTTCGACGGCGGGGTTGAGGGCTGGTGCGTAACGAGCCGGCTCCGGCCCTACGTGCCGGTCGAGGGTGAGGAATCCCCGCCTCCGGTCGAGACTTCCGCCCCCGAAAAGGCGTCGCAAATCAAGGCGACCGCGACCAACGTGGCCAAATCCCCGCCCCGAGCACTGGGCCCCGCCCCAAGCCGCTACCTGCTCGATCGCGTCGAGGACGTGCCCTTGGCGCAAACCACCAAGACCGCCTTGCCACTGCCCGAAGGACCGCCGCCCGCCAAGGGAGAGCCTTTCATCCATCCCGAGACCGGTCATCGCGTCACCCGGGTCACCGACGTCAACGATATCCCGCCCCATCATCGCAAGGGGAGAGACCGTCCGCTGGAGTTCGACGGCCATCCCGATCGTGGGTTCTATAACGGCTACTCGCGCTGGACCAACGTCAACGTGACCGGCGAGTACACCATCGCCTTCCGCCACGATAACCACAGTGCCCTCTACCGGCTGGCCGACTGCGCCTATCAAGGCCCCGTGCGCGCGAGCCACAAGACCGTGCTGGGCAAGACGCACGAGATCCGCTGGGACCGCAGCGGGCGACCCGGAACCGAAACGACGATCTACTACCACGTCGGCGGCCGGTTCTTGCGCCAGGACGTGATCAAGGGCCATCTGACGGCCGAGGCACTCTATGATTTCGGTAAGAACATCGTGCCGACGGTCGAGATGGACTCGGACGACGGGGCGCGCTACTGGCCGCTGAGGCTGGAGGACGGGATGTGCGTCGTGTTTGACGCCGAGACGCGCCGGATGCTGCCGGGGACCATCAAGCAGCGGCCCAACACCCTCGATATCTCGCCGCTCGGCGAGTAGCTCTACATCCTCGACCACACCAACGAGGACCCCGCCCTCAGGGCCCGGCTCTACCGCATCTCCGACCTGGCGCACGGCGACACCAGCGCGCCGGTCTATCTGCCCACCGCCTCGAAGGGCCACGACGGCTGGGCGCTGGACGCGCGGGGGCAGGAGGTCGTCGTGTTCCAGGACAACAAGACCGATTGGTTCTCGTCGTTCAACCCCGCGAGCGGCGAGCGCATCGATATCTTCAACATGGTCGAGACCGGCTACGGGTTCGGCCAACACATGGGTCGGCTGAGCAACCCCGCCAAGAAGGGCTGGTTGATGATATCGAGCTACACGGTTGAAGACGAGGGGTGGGCGGATAACCAGATACTGATCGTCGAGATCAAGCCGCACACCCAGCATCCGCGCATCTGGCGCGTCTCGCCGACGTTCAACCGGCGCTGGGTCGGCGGGGTGGACGAGGGGGGAGCTATTTCGCCGAGGCGTTCGCCAGCTTCGACCACGAGGGAAACAACATCTACGTCGGCGCCAATTGGATGGGGCGCGATAACCTGGAACTCTACCGCATCGAACTGCCGGCGGATTGGCACCGCGAACTCGCCCCGGAGGAATCGATCGCCTTAGGGTTTTAGCTTCAACACGCCTGAGATGACCGAGATAAACATCTCGCGCAGTAGGGGGACGCGCACGAGCGGCCCGAAGCCCCGGATGGGGATCAGATGCAGCACTTCGAACTCGAACGGCGATCCCGCGACGAACCTCCGAAAACGCCTCAACGTCATATGGTTCAGCCCGCCTGACACGTCGGCGAAGCGGCGCGCGCCGTTGTCGCGATAGAGCGAGCGCACGTTCATAATCGTCCGCTCGCTGAAAAACAGGTGAAACCAGGGGACACGGCACAGGAAACCGAGATGGTGGCCCTTGGGGTGCAGCCAGGCCGGGCCGAACGTCACGAGCATCCGGCCGTCGGGCTTAAGCAGCCGAGCGCAGGTCGCGTGGATCGCGGCGGGGTCGTCGAAATGCTCGAAACTGTCGACCGAGATGATGAAGTCGGCCCGGTGGTGTTCAGGTTGGACCTCAACGGAGTTCATAAAATCGACGTTATTCAAACCGAGCCGTTCGGCCTGGGCCGAGGCCCGTTCGACAAAGGCGTCCCGGAACTCCAAACCGACGACCCGCCCCGCGTGGGCCCCGAGATCAAACGCAAGATGCCCCTCGCCCGATCCGAAATCGATCACGCGCTTGCCCCGAAAGACTTCGGCGGAGAGACCCGGAAACTTTTCCAGCAATTCCTCGAACCGCCCCTGGGACCGGTAAGTACTTGAGGCCAGGCTTAGACCGGCGCGTTCCACACTGCCCCGCGCGGGGTCGTCCGGCCGCCAACAAAACCTAAACAGCAGCCGTTCGCTCCAGCCCCAGGTTTGTTTTGCCAGGCCATCCATCGCGGGTTCAACCGATCGGAAGTCACTCGATTGAGGTCAAAGGAACCCCTATCTCATATCGTTTGTTTCCTCTCCGTCCTTGAAGGGGACTTTGTTTGTCCCTTCAAGACGTTTGTGAGGATTGCGATGCTCTAACTTGGACCTAGTGGTCCGCATCAAGCACTGCATAACTTATCCAGCCTGGCCCGGCCGCGTTTGACTTTCTCGAGAATATCCCGAGCCTTGGCCGTCCAGATGAACGGCCAGTGGGAACAATTCAAACCGGCGATGGCCGTCGACCTGACCGATCATGTGTGGTCCCTAACCGAATGGCTTCAGTTCCCGGCCGTGCAACGCGAGCAAGGCGCCAGGAGAGATGAAGAAGGCCGTTGAAACCAGCGTCTCACGGTGGCAACATCGTCACCGGGCGAATGTTAATCGAATAGGGGGCCCGCGCCATACCTTTTCGCATTCGCGCAGAACGCTGAAGAGGGGCTTTCATCCGCGGCAATCGGCGAATTCCCCTCCGGTCCTCTTCCAACGACATCGAAGTGAAAGACCCGCCGGATGCGCGAGCTAAGACAGACCCCGCTTTTTCATAGACACGTGGAGGCTGGGGCGCGGATGGTCCCTTACGCGGGCTGGGCCATGCCGGTGCAGTATACGGGAATCATTGATGAACACCTGCACACTCGCCAACAGGCCGGCCTTTTCGATATCTCGCATATGGGCACGTTTTTCGTCCGTGGCCCGCGGGCTTTGGCGGACCTTGATCGGCTTGTGACCTGCCGGATCGACGATCTTCGGCGCGGTCGCGCCCGCTACGGGTTTCTCATGCGTGAGGACGGGACGGTTGTCGACGACTTGATCGTCTACCGGACGGCCGCCGATGAGATCATGCTGATCGTCAACTCGGCCACGCGCGCCAAGGACGCCGATTGGATCCAGGCCCGTCTCTCACCCACCAGTGCGTTCCGTGACCAGTCCGACGCGCAGGCCAAGCTGGCCTTGCAGGGACCCGCTTCCTAGAGGGTGATGGTCAACTTCATAGGTTCTGAACATACCAACCGCATCAGACCCTTCGGGTTTGAAGAAGTCGAGATCGAAGAGACGCGAGTTTTTCTGAGTCGAACGGGCTACACGGGCGAGGTGGCGGCGGTCATGCTGACCGTCCCGAATACGCTCGGCTTGTTCCATCCGCGAATCAAAGAGATATGCGACCTGACCCACGAGGCCGGAGAGCTGATGTATTATGACGGCGCTAACCTTAACGCCATTCTCGGCAAGGCCCGCCCCGGCGATATCGGGTTCGACGTCGTCCACGTCAACGTCCATAAGACGTTCGCCACCCCTCACGGCGCGGGAGGACCGGGGGCCGGCCCCGCCTGGTCGCGCAGGCCCTCGAGTTCGCGCTGGTCGGCCGGCGTCCAATCCACCTCGTCGCTGTTTTTTTTGGCCACCAGCTCGTCGTGGCGTTTCAGGAGTTCATCGCCGTCCTGGAGATCTCGGGCGCCGCGGTAGAAATACTCACCCGCAAACGCACCCAGGACCAGACCCGTGATCGTCAGGATCGTCACCCAATTCTTGGCGGACATCGGCGCGTTGTCCTTGGACTGAAATGGAAAGTCTCGGTGAAAGACCGGCTCATGCTAACCGCGAAAATCATGGCTCGCAAGCATTTGCTCCGCCCGACCAAATTTAAGGGTGTGATTCAGAAATGGGAGACGCCGGCCGTCGTCCCGATGGCCAAGCGATTAAGAAGAAGCGGGGATTGGGACGCCGTTGACGTCGAGAAAGTCGGTTCCAAGCCACTTTCCGGGGATTTTAAGAGGGACTTAGCGGCGTCCATGTCAGGGGTAAAATAGCCAGATTTGGGCGGCATTAGGGGAAGCTGGGGTCAGGTTCTCATACCAGGCGATTTTGCTGTCCCTGGATGAAGCCGACATGACATCGATGTCGCCATCGCCGTCCAGGTCGGCCGCATAAACCGAACGGGCGCTGTCAGCCTCCGTGGTGATGACCTGCTGGGGCCCAAAGCCACCGGCCCCGTCCGTGTTCTCATACCAGGCGATCTTGTCGTCGCCGCTTGAAGCGGACAAGACATCGATATCGCCATCGCCGTCCTGGTCGGCCGCGTAGACCGACCAGGCTCTTCGGGTTTCAGTTGCTACGATTGTTTGCTGGGGGCCAAACGTGGTCTGAGCGAATAGCGGTTGGGTCTCAAAGTTGTGAAGAGTCATCACGAGGGCCGTGTGTGCAAGAACGTGGATACGGCTTCTCAATCCCCAGTGATTGAAAGGATAACGACGGCTCGCTCTTCGGGAAGCATTGACCTTATTCATGGTCTCGCGCCGATCGGGGGGGGTGGCCTGCGCTGAGCAGGCCGGGGAATTGCGGTGGGTTTGCCACATGGTTCCGGCTCCCCTCCGGGGGGGGGTGAAAGGCACGCTAGAGTCCGAGGAATAGGCTGACAACAATCAGCATACCGATAACGGATAACTGAGTCAAGTCCTGGTCGGCCCATTGCGAAGGTTCATCTATCCAGATGAAATTACCGGGCGGCTGATCTATAAGGTTGAGCGGTCCGGCGATGGACCCGATGGACCGTACCTGAGTTTGACCGTGGGGGACGATAGACATGCCGGGACATGATCACAAACCAGCGGATCCGATCTTCGAGGACGCCGTCAGCCGGTTGGCCAAGGCCCTGCGTTACGCCGAGATCGAGGAGGAGGCGGTCGAACGGTTGCGGCATCCCAAGGCGGCGCTGGAGGTCTCCATCCCCGTCCGCATGGATGACGGTTCGCTGCGCATGCTGACGGGCTATCGCGTGCGCCACGATGACACGCTGGGGCCGACCAAGGGGGGGATCCGGTTTCATCCGAGCGTCGGCCTGTCCGAGGTCAAGGCCCTGGCGTTCTGGATGACGTTCAAGTGCGCTGTGGCCAACCTCCCGTTCGGAGGGGCGAAGGGAGGGGTAACGGTCAATCCCAAGGACCTGTCCAAGCTGGAGCTGGAGCGGCTCAGCCGAGGGTTCATCAGCCAGATCGCCGAGTTTATCGGCCCCGACACCGACGTGCCCGCCCCCGACGTCTACACCAACCCCATGATCATGGGTTGGATGATGGACGAGTACTCGCGGATCCATCGGCGGCGCGTCCCCGGCGTCATCACCGGAAAGCCGATACCCCTGGGGGGGAGCCAGGGGCGGGACGACGCAACCGGACGCGGGGGGTTCTATTGTATCCAGGAGCTGCCGCGACGCCACGGGATGGCCCCCAAATCGATGCGGGTGGCCATTCAAGGGTTCGGCAACGCGGGCCAGTCCGTGGCGCGGCTGCTTCACGCCGAAGGCTACCCGGTGGTGGCCGTCAGCGACTCCCAGGGCGGCATTTACAACCCCAAGGGGTTCGACGTGCCCAGCCTGATCCACTTTAAGAACACCACCCGCCGGGTCGAGGCCGTGTATTGTCACGGCTCGGTCTGCGAGGCGGTCGACGCCGATCGGATCACCAACGAGGAACTGCTGGAACTGGACGTGGACCTCTTGATCCCCGCCGCCTTGGAGGACCAGATCACCGAGGGCAACGCCGACAAGATCAAGGCGCGGACGGTCGTCGAGCTGGCCAACGGGCCGACCAGCAGCGCCGCCGACGCGATCCTTCATGATCGCGGGGTCTTGGTCATCCCGGATATTCTCGCCAACGCGGGCGGTGTCACCGTCAGCTACTTCGAGTGGGTCCAGAACAAGATGGGCTATTATTGGCCACTTGAAGAGGTCCACCATAAGCTGCATGAAATCATGGTTCGGGAATTCGACGGCGTCTACGAAATCATGGAATCCAAGCGGATCGATCTGCGAACGGCGGCTTACGTGCACGGTCTGAACCGCCTGGGGCGGGCCATCGCCGCGCAGGGGACTTACCGGTTTTTTTCGGGCCAGAGTGACTGAGGCGTGACGTCGCGGATAGCCTTTCGGGGCCTGATTGCCACCGGCGAGGAGCCGGGGTAGCGAAGATGCGGGTGCCGAGGACCGGCGAAGAACGCCCTGGAGACCGCCGTTGCGCGTGGGGACCACGATCCAGTAATCTTCGGTGGTATGCCCAACCAGGGAAACGGTTGGAAGGGAGCGAATGAATCACTATCGGGACGGAGAACAGCAATGAACGTTGCGGTGATTGGGACGGGATACGTCGGACTCGTGACGGGGACGGTCTTCGCCGACCTGGGCAACGACGTGGTGTGCGTGGATAAAGACGCCTCAAAAGTTGAGCAGCTAAGTCATGGAGAACCAACTATCTACGAGCCAGGCCTGAAGGAAATGCTCGACCGTAATCTACAGGACGAACGGCTCCGGTTCACCACCGATCTGGGGTCCGTGGTCGAGAAAAGCGAGGTTATTTTCATCGCGGTCGGCACGCCGCCAAAAGAAGACGGCCAAACGGACCTGAGTCAAGTCGAGGCGGCGGCTGAAGGCATCGCAAGGGCGATGGACTCATCTAAAGTTGTCGTCAACAAGAGCACCGTGCCCGTGGGGACCGGGTATTTTGTCCGCGACATCATTACTCGCAACCAGCGGCGAAAAATCGAGTTTAGCGTCGTCTCCAATCCCGAGTTCCTGCGCGAGGGCTCCGCCATCCAGGATACGCTGCAGCCGGACCGAATCGTGATCGGGGTTCCCAGCCAAGCTGTTGCCTTGCCTTTATTGGAGTTATACGCCCCGCTGGAAAGGCCCATGCTGATCACCGACATCGAGAGCGCCGAGATGATTAAGTACGCATCCAACGCCTTCCTGGCCACCAAAATCTCGTTCATCAACGCCGTGGCCAACCTATGCGAGCGGGTGGGGGCCGACGTGCTGCAAGTGGCCAAAGGCATGGGCTACGATAATCGGATCGGTGGGTCGTTTTTGCAGGCCGGCCTGGGTTTCGGAGGGTCCTGCTTTCCAAAAGACACTCTTTCGCTAATCCATACGGCCAAAAAGTTCGATGAGGAAAACGAGTTGTTGCAAACCGTCGTAAACATCAACGACGGTCGCGTCCCGCGTTTTTGTACACGGATCGAAAAGCGTTTGGACCCCCTCCAGGGTCGAACGATCGGGATGTTGGGATTGGCGTTCAAGCCCAACACCGACGATCTGCGGGAGGCCAAGAGCCTGGAGATCGCCCGCTTCTTGATCGGGCGGGGCGCCCAGGTCAAAGCCTACGACCCGGTGGCCATGGATGGGGCCAAGGCTATTATCCCCGAGCTGGAACTTACGGAGAACGCCTACGCCGCCGCCGAGGGGGCCGACGCCCTGGTGATCGTAACCGAGTGGAATGAGTTCAAGTTGCTCAACCTGGAACGGATCAAGGGCCTGCTGACCCAACCCATTCTGTTCGACGGGCGCAACATCTACGATCCCCAGCGTATCATGAACGTTGGGCTGGAATATCACAGTATCGGCAGAGGAACCGTAAGATGAGCTTCGTCCTTGAAGACCTGTTAATGGATATGATCGAGCGGGGTTCGTCCGACCTGTTCCTCAAGGCGGGCAGTTCGCCCAATATCCGGGTGGATGGAGAGATCGCCCCCTTGGACTACGGCTCCATGATGCCGGAGGATACAGCCACGTTCGCGCGAGACCTGATGAGTGAAAACCAGTGGAACCGCTTCCAGGAGGTGCCGGAGATGGACCTGGCGGTCGGACTGTCGGGCGTGGGTCGGTTCCGCGTCAATTGTTTCCGCCAGCGCGGCTCGGTGGGCATGGTGCTGCGTCACATCGGCAATCCTGAATTCGATTTCTCCCGGCTCAACCTGCCTCCCGTGGTGCGCGAGCTATCCGCGCGCAAGTGGGGCTTGACGCTGGTGACGGGCATGACCGGCGCGGGCAAGTCCATGACACTGGCCGCGATGATCAATCACATCAACCTCGAACGACGCTGCCCTGTTGGTTACCCGCCGATGCGGCGTCGAAGAGCCGGAACTCGAAGTCGAAGTCTCCATCCGCCGGCAATCCGGCTTGGATGAGTCGGCCTTGATGCGTGAAGGCCGTCCCTACCGGTGTCTGGGCACCGACAGCCTCAATGATGAACGTGGCGATCAATACGGTGATCGTGAGTCTCGTTTTTGTCGGCCAAGATGTGCAAGTCATGTTCTTTCCCTCCTAGTTTCGATCGGCGAACCTATTTTCGCTGCGCCCGCATTAGATGTTTCCGTCGTTTCCCGTCATGATCGGTCATGGCGGGTGGCGAGTCAATCTTCTCTCGAGGACAGCAGCCAAGCCGATCGAGATCTGCGGCAGCCGTATCGCGCAAGAGACACGCCTGCTCCTGATTACAGCCATCTCGCAAGTCTGGCGTGGCGTCTTTGTCGAAGATTCCGCATGACTCATCGAAAATCTGATCACGATGTCAGGTCAGCCCCCTAATAACAGCCCTAATAAACCGGTTCGAAGAACTCATTGACTCAACCACCCGCGAGATCAATCATGCTTCCAGCTTGAAGGAGACGCATCGGTTTGCCCCCCAGGCTTTGGATGAACCCAGCCATCCGGGTTGAGCGTTGGCGAAACCGTCTTCAGGGGCGGACAACGTGCGCGAAATTCTTACTAGGCGGGAGACGAAGATGAATTACCACATCATCGGCTTAAACGGAAGCGGCAGACTCACGGTCGCGTTGATGGTTATGGCTCTCTGCCAGCTTCAGGCGCAAGACACTCGCGCCATTGAGAAAGGGGTCTCCCGCCAAAGTTCCAAAGCGCCAGATTCAGCGCCGGCGGGATGCAATTTACGCCGCGCCATGGCCCCCAGTGGCAATGGACATTGACACGGGTTGCGACCACTGAAGGCCCCGT
>Ga0310121_10000521_pt1 | contig 42152 bp, 42 predicted proteins | sample CB27_Tmax_986_MG_FD_203504 | JGI IMG/M metagenome (GOLD analysis project Ga0310121, IMG submission 203504) | Marine microbial communities from Western Arctic Ocean, Canada - CB27_Tmax_986 | ecosystem: Environmental > Aquatic > Marine > Oceanic | place: Canada: Western Arctic Ocean | collected...
AATCTCATCGGACAGAATCGAGCGCGAGTGCTCCTTGAGCACATCGACGATTTGTTCTTTGAACCATTGAATGCGCTCGAACTGGACGAGGAGAACAGACAATGAAAGCAATTCGGATTGTAATGGCAGTCGCAATGCTTTTCGGTTCTACAGCCGTATTCGCTCAGCGTGCTAATTTGCGTCTTGGAACGATTCTCCCGGCCAACTCGATTTGGGACCGAGCTCTCAAGCAAATGGCGTCAGAATGGCAACAAGCAACCGGGGGGCGTGTTCGGCTGCAGGTGCGCGGTACGACGGGTGACGAATCGACCATTATTCGACGAATGCGACTTAACAACCCGCAAGTTGCGTCGCTTACACAGACAGGTCTGGCCGAGATTGATGAATCGTTTAATGTATTTGGGATTCCGTTTTTCTTTGAGTCTGATGCTGAGGCAATACATGTACTTGAAGCTTTGACACCCCAATTAAGACAAGTGCTCGCCGAGAAGGGATATGTATTGCTTAACTGGGGACATGGTGGCTGGGCTCATGTTTTTTCCGCTGCTGAGGTGAATAATCTCAACGACTTGCGCCGCGCAAAACTGTTTACTTCTTCTGGCGACGACGGTATGGTGCGGTGGTATAAAGAAAACGGGTTTCAACCTGTCCCGCTTGCGCTAACGGACGTGTTGATGGGGCTTAATACTGGCTTGATCAATGCATATCCGAGTCCGCCCTACGGCGCGTTGGTATTTCAGTGGTACCGACAGACTTCTCACATGTTGGACATTCCACTTAATCCTGTGTTTGGCGCGACCGTAATGACAGAGAGAGCTTGGGCTCGAATCAGTCAGTCTGACCAGACGATTTTACGTGAGAGCGCAGTCGCAACTCAAGACTTTCTTTTCACTGAAGTGCCGCGTCAGGACCGAGAGGCGATTTCAGAAATGCAGAAACGTGGATTGAACGTTTCTTCTTTGGATGAGGCGTCCTCGGAGAAGTTAAGACGTGAAGCGGAAAAATTGACTTCGACATGGCGAGAGGACAGGGTGCCGAGTGCCGTTTACGATGCTGCGCTTCGGGCAAGAAATTCATACCGGGAGAAGTAATCTCAGGTCGCTGTCTGCATGACTGTGCCATTCCAAGCTAAATCCAGGAGTGTGTCACGCGCGCTCAACTACTTCCATGTCGGGGAGGACCTGCTTGCCATTTTTGCCCTGACCGCGATGGTGCTACTGCCTCTGGCGGAACTTCTCATCCGCCCTTTTTTTGTCGGCGGTATTCCTGGCTCGATTCCATTCGTTGAACATCTTACCTTGTGGGTTGGTTTTCTTGGTGCTGGTATAGCTGCGCGTCAAAACAAATTAATTTCTCTTGCCACAGCTTCTTTTATTCCGGATGGAGTTCTTCGAAGATGGTCAACGGCGTTTTCGGCGACTGTAGGATCAGTTATCTGCGCACTTCTTTTCTGGTCAGCAATCGACATTGTCGCTATTGAAATGGAACTGGGTGGAGAGATTGCGCTTGGAATTCCCTCTTGGGTGTTTCAACTTGTACTGCCTTTCTCTTTTGCCGTCTTATCATGTCGACTAGCTTGGCGGGCAGGGGGATGGTCGGCGAGAGCAGTTGCAGGGCTCGGCATTGCTGTAGGGGTCGTGTTGAGTCAGTTCTGGGAGTTATTCGGAGGCACTCCGGGATGGCCGTGGGTTGTTCTGGTTGTGTTTTCTGTGGTGGCTGGCGCGCCAATATTTACAATGTTAGCTGGCTCTGCAGCGTTCTTATACATGGCGGATGCTTTCGATCCTGCTGCGGTTCCACTGTATGCCTATGATTTAGCTACCGAACCTCATCTCCCATCGATCCCACTTTTTACCTTGGCTGGATTTATATTGGCGCAGGGTCAGTCATCCGAACGACTGCTCCGCTTGTTTCGCGCCTGGGTCGGTTGGATGCCTGGTGGAACTGCGGTAGTGTGCGCGATCGTTTGTGCATTCTTTACTGTCTTTACTGGGGGTTCCGGTGTAACGATTTTGGCACTTGGAGGATTGTTGCTGCCAGCCCTGCTAAAGGAGGGCTATCGTGAGAGATTTTCAATTGGCTTATTGACTGCTTCGGGTTCGCTTGGCTTGCTTTTACCGCCGGCGATGCCACTTATTCTTTATGCGATTGTTGCTCAGACGGCTCCAGAGAATCTGTTTGTGGGCGGCATTCTTCCGGGGCTGTTACTAATTTCATTGGTTGTGGCATGGGGAGTGCGTGAAGGTATTGTGACCGCAACCCGTCGCCATCCGTTCTCGCGAACCGAAGCTCTTTATTCGTTGTGGTTAGCAAAATGGGAATTGGTTCTTCCCGTCGTTGTCATTGTTGCCTTATTTAGTGGTACAGCGACGTTGGTGGAAGTGTCGGCACTCACCGCTCTTTACGCGACGTTCATTACTGTTGTCGTGCATCGAGACTTTCCGTTGTGGTCAGGTCTAGAGACGGCGTTTCGAGAATGCGTAGTGCTCATAGGTGGGGTGTTGATCATTTTAGCCGTCGCGAAAGGTTTTACCGCGTATATGGTTGATGTTGACATCCCGTTCCGATTGCTCGAGTGGACGCAGGAATGGATAGAATCGCCTCTTGTGTTTCTGCTTGCGCTTAACGTGTTCTTGCTGGTTGTTGGATGTATGATGGATATTTTTTCAGCGATTGTCGTCGTCGTGCCACTTATCAGTGAAATAGGGACTGCGTACGGTATCGATCCCGTTCATCTAGGTATTATTTTCATTGCCAATCTTGAGCTGGGGTATTTGACGCCCCCAGTCGGATTGAATCTGTTTCTAGCGTCTTACAGATTCGAGAAGCCGCTCATCGAGGTCTATCGTGCGTCTGTTCCACTGTTGGTGATCCTTGGTATTGGCGTTCTCCTTATCACTTATGTACCATGGCTGACGCTTGGCCTGCTGGAACTGTTTGGTCGTCAATAATTTGCATTTGTGTCGTTTCAGAATCTTGTTTCGAGGAGCTTCAATGTTGCGAAATCATTATCAGCAATGGCTAACGTTTTTTGCAGTTGGGTTGGCATTGGGGTGTGGAAGCTCTGTAGAAGAGGTTCCACCGGAAGGACGTCCAATCGAAATTGCTGACGAAGTAGGCGACGGGGAAGTACATCTAGCGAACATTCGTCAGCTTACTTTTGGTGGCGAGAATGCAGAAGCGTACTTCTCTTTTGATGGCCAGCAACTTATCTTCCAGACGACTAGGGACGGCGTGCCTTGTGACCAAATATTCCAAATGGACCTAGATGGTTCTAATCAACAGATGGTGAGTACTGGTAATGGTCGTACTACGTGCGCTTTTTTCGATCCCGATGGCGAATCCATAGTTTACGCATCAACACATCTTGGTGGCTTGGAATGTCCACCTGCTCCTAGTTTTAGGATGGGATATGTATGGGCTATATACGAGAGTTACGATATCTTCCGTGCAGGACCCGATGGCGAAGAATTAGTTAATTTGACAGATACGCCTGGGTATGACGCTGAGGCTACTATTGGGCCCGATGGTCGTATTGTGTTCACAAGTGTTCGTGATGGAGATATGGAAATCTATTCCATGAACGGCGATGGTTCAGACGTCGTTCGGCTTACGAATCGCCAAGGGCCAGATGGCGGTCCGTTCTTTTCTCCTGATGGCTCAAAGATCGTATTTCGCGGTAGAGAAATCCAAGATGGTGATGAGTATGACGACTATAAGGGTCTGCTTGACCAAGGGCTGTGGAGGCCGACAGCTGTTGAGGTGTTTGTGATGGATAGCGATGGCGGCAACCTAATCCAAGTGACCGATTTTGGTGGTGCGAGTTTCGCTCCGTTTTGGCACCCGAACGGAGAGCGCATTATTTTTTCATCTAATCTGCACAATCCTGAAGGCAGAAACTTTGATCTTTTTATGATAAACGTCGATGGTTCAGGGCTCGAACAGATTACTTTTAATGATTCTTTTGACGGTTTTCCAATGTTTTCTCCGGACGGAACGCGCCTTGTTTTTGCTTCCAATCGGGACGCTGCTGCCGAAGGCGACACGAATGTTTTTATCGCGGACTGGATAGATTAGTTAGGGAATTCTGGCTCTGATGAACACCGACTAAAAAAGTAAATTGCTGCTCGGAAAATGAGAGGTTTCGTTTTTAGCCCTTGTTCTTGGTGAAACTTAGAAACTCTGAGTGTAGGTGAGGTGTTTGATTTTCAATGGTCTATCTTGCACGATAGAACGAAACAGTGCTGCTTGTGACCAGTTTTTGTCGGTTGGGATAGCCGCCGATTAATGAGTCAGAGCCGAATCACCACGATCAGAGAGTAAATGGTCGATTGTGCGTGCGTAGTAGCGGAGAACAGAACGTTCTCGAATTCGATATCGATCGCCTTCAACGACGATTATTCCTCGAGTAGTAAACAAACTAGTCGCGGAGTCTAGTACCGCGCGGCCAGTTTCGACATCGAGATTAGCGTCAGACGACTTCAAGATCTCGATCAATTCGTCTATACGTTCCTCAAGCTCCGATCGCGTGATGGACGGACGAATTGCAGTCGCAAGCAGGGCAGTTGGGAGCACCTTATAAAGTTTTCCTATTTTTTCACGGACTCGCCGTTTTAGTTTGACCATGTCTCGCCCGACATCAGGATCGTAGTTAGCAAGTTTGATTGGTTCTCCGAAACTGACGAAACTCCTCGACTGATACCCAACTGCATAACGAACCATCTCGGTTAGCTCGCCGAGGAAAGGTCTCTGTGTGCGCTTGACCCCTTGCTTAGAGAGGATAAAGTCTTCAAGCACTAAGTCATATGCGATTGCGGTCGGGATGATGACAAGGTCACTCCGTTTAGTTTGGACGGCAGCGTGAAGTAAACCTGGTTTGAAAGGTTTGAGAGAGCCGTTGTAGCTCCGTCCACCTTCGAGATAGAGAAATAGGTCGTGTCTTTGTAACCGTTCGGCCACGTAGGCCTTGAGTGTGGCAAGGTAGGCGGGGTCTCTAGTTGATTCGGCATCACGGCGAATCGGAATAGCACCGGTTACGTGCTTGTGAATAAGTCCGAGCGCCCCGCCAAAAAGGTTGATTCCAGCAGCGATGACTGGCGGCCTAATTTGATTATCATCCAACACCAACGGCTGGATAAGATAATCGGTGTGACTCTTGTGGTTTGAAGCATAGATAATTCGATTTGAATTTACTGCAGCGGAGACATTACCTATATTCTCCTGAACTCGTTCGATTTTTCTGAGGATAGGGTACAGCGGATGCTGGAGCGCGCGGTACATTCGGTAGCGTTGGGTTGTGCGGAGCTCGTCCAGATACCCTTGAATGCTCTTTTTTGCCTGGTCGGGTGTTTGGCCTGCCCCGCCTTGTAAGTAGCGGACGACCTCGTCGCTAGACAGAACGGCTCTCGTAATCTCGTCCTGCTGCATTTAGGCACTATACCATGGGCTATTTGGACACCTTCTAGATTGCCGTTGGGTGGGGACTTGTTTGTCGGGTGCAGAGTGATGGTGGTTCGATGGAGGTAAACGATTGACGTTGTGGTTTTTGTGAGGGTTCTGTCAAGAACGGAACTGTTCCGCGGGTACTTACTAATCACTCAAGGCGAGTTTGTTTTAGAGCGATTTCAAGTTCGACGCTTCAAAATGGAGTGCGGGATTCAGATTGGACCTTCGTCGGCATGTGTATGATGCTTTCAGATGACTGATAAAATCAATTAATAGAGGGTGTTACGGTGGATCGTATATCCGATGTTGTAGTTGTGGGTGGGGGCATAGTCGGGTGCGCAGTGGCTTATGAGCTAGCGAAGCGCGGTGTCCAGGTGCAAGTGATTGAACGGAGTTTTGTTGGAAGTGGTGCAACGCAGGCCTCCGCAGGCGTACTTGCTCCTTATGTTGAGGCCTATCACCACAGCAACTTACTAGGTCTTGCGACGCGTAGCCTTGATTTGTATGACGATTTTATTTCGCGCGTCGTCGAAGATTCTGGTATTTCGGTTCAATATCGTCGAACGGGGACGTTAGAGGTGGCACGTGACGCTGCGGCGGCTACTAGGCTTGCTGCTATCGGCAAGATGTGCGCAACTCATGGTGTTGAGGCGAAGTGGCTCGATGCCCGAGAAGCGCGCAAAACTGAGAGTCAACTTTCGAATGAAATCTATGGCGCGCTATTGATTGCTTCTCATGGTTTCGTTGGTGCTTCTGACCTTACGGAAGCTCTTCGTCGAGCAGCAGTCGCTCATGGAACTAGGTTTCTGACATCGAAATCTGTTGTGCGGGTTACTTCTATCGACAGTGGTGTTCGCATCGAAACGTCGGGAGACACTGTAACCTGTGCCTCGGCGGTAATAGCCGCCGGCAGTTGGTCCGGGTTGGTGGAAATTACGGGTGCGAAACCTTTGCCCGTCCATCCGGTGCGTGGCCAACTTCTGCATCTTGGTTGGAGAGAGCAGCCGTTAACGCGTGTTGTGTGGTCAGACGGATGTTATCTCGTCCCATGGGGCGACGGTTCGGTGCTAGTGGGAGCAACTGTGGAGAAAGTTGGATTTGATGAGCGATCGACGGTGGCTGGGCTGAGAGATTTGATTGAGGCAGCTCGTCAGATAGTGCCGGGTGTGGTTGACGCATCTTTCGAGGCAGCGCGTGTTGGACTCCGGCCGGCCACGCCGGATGAAATGCCGATCATTGGGCAGTCGTCGGTGATTCCTGGACTTGTTTATGCAACTGGCCACTTTCGTAATGGTATTCTGCTAGCCCCCATAACGGGCATGCTCGTCGCTGGTCTTATTGTGGACCATGTTCAGGACGCCGTACTTGACTCGACGGCTCCCTCTCGGTTTGGCGAAAATTGAAATGAAGTTGAAGCAGAGTTACAGCGCTAGGGAAGTGGCAACGCTGACAGGATTGTCTGCACGGCAACTCCAATGGTGGGATTCTCACCAGATGTTTCAAGCGGCGGTTGCGTCTCGACGCACAGAAGCTGGTGGTTTTACAGAGCGGCGTTATTCTCCAGTTGAGCTCTATGAACTTGTGGCATTGGCCGACCTTCGTAAGAGAGGATTTTCGGTTCAGAAACTCAGAGCGATTTTAAAGACACTTCGCAAACAATTTAATGTTCGACTGTTTGACACTCTGGATGACGGAGCAAAGGTGACGCTTCTGACTGATGGCCAGGACGTATTTGCCCGCACGAAATCTGGTGAATTCTTTAACCTTTTACGCTCGCCAGAACAGCCTCTTTTGGTTGTTGGAAATTCAGAGCTACGGGCGCTAAGTTCTCATGTGAAGGTCCGTCGACGGAGAGCAGTCGGAAAAAAATCAAAAAAGGACAAGCCTGTACCCAAATCAAGAAAGAAGGCTTGAATGTTGTTGGACTGGGATGCAGAACGAAACGCTGTTACGCTTTCGTAACAAGATTTTTAGTTTTGCTGTGTTCCGGGTGTTCATCGTTTACCAGGTCACTTAGTTTAGTTAAGGAGTATCTTGATGATAAATGCGCGCGTTTCCGTTCCTGTTCCGTCAAACGAACCGGTCTTGAACTACATCCCAGGCTCCCCCGAGCGCAAAGAACTCAAAGCTAAGCTGGATGAGTTTTTGTCTGAGAAAATCGAGATTCCTCTCATCATTGGCGGAGAGGATGTCAGAACCGGTGATATTGGACAATGCGTGCTGCCCCATGACCATTCTCATGTATTGGCGACATATCACAAAGGTAACGCGAAGACTGTTAATCAAGCGATTTCAGCGGCTGCAGAAGCTAGGTCCGAGTGGTCTTCTATGCCATGGGAAGCGCGTGCGTCTATTTTTCTTAGAGCTGCTGATCTGTTGGCGGGAAAATATCGGCAGGTGTTGAATGCCGCGACGATGTTGGACCAAAGCAAGACCTGCATGCAAGCCGAGATAGATGCAGCGTGTGAATTGATTGATTTCTTTCGCTTCAATGTGTCGTATATGCCGAAGATCTTTGAACAACAGCCGCAGAGTTCTCCTGGACTGTGGAACTATGTTGAGTACCGACCGCTTGAGGGATTCATTTTCGCGGTCACACCTTTTAATTTCACTTCGATCGCCGGAAATCTACCAACTAGCCCTGCATTAATGGGCAATACTGTCGTTTGGAAACCAGCTTCAACCGCGGTTTGTTCGGCATATTGGTTGATGCAACTTCTTAAGGAAGCAGGTATGCCTGACGGCGTCATTAACATGGTTCCAGGTAGCGGCGCTGAAATTGGAGACCCGGCCATGAGTCACCCCGACTTGGGTGGCGTTCACTTTACAGGAAGCACAGCGGTATTTCAGGGCATGTGGAAAACAGTTGGAGCAAACATCGCCAATTATCGGAGTTATCCGCGAATCGTCGGCGAAACGGGCGGAAAGGATTTCGTTTTTGCTCATGCGTCCGCCGACCCGACTGAATTGATAACTGGTTTGATCCGCGGTGCGTACGAGTACCAAGGACAGAAGTGCAGTGCGGCTAGTCGGGCATATATTCCGAAGAGTTTGTGGAACAAGTGTGAAGATGAACTTTGTGACCAGGTCCGGGCGATCAAGTATGGGGATGTGTTGGATTTTTCAAATTTTATGGGTGCTGTTATTGATCCCTCATCTTATGCCACCAACAAAATGGCAATTGAGAACGCAAGAGAGAGTAAAGATGCTGAGGTCATTTGCGGTGGTGAGTGTGACGACAGTGCTGGCTACTTTATCGCACCAACAATTATCCGAGCGAATAATCCGCAGTATGAATCGATGGTAGTAGAACTTTTTGGACCGGTTTTGACGATTTTTGTCTACGATGATGCACACTACGAACAGACGCTTGAGATATGTGACAAGACGTCCCCATACGGGTTGACAGGCGGCATCTTTGCCACCGATCGTCAGGCTATTAATCTGGCTCACGAGAAGCTCAGAAACGCCGCTGGAAACTTTTATATCAACGATAAGCCGACGGGTGCAGTTGTTGGTCAGCAGCCGTTCGGTGGGTCTCGGGCTTCAGGGACTAATGACAAAGCCGGTAGTAATCTCAACTTGGTCCGATGGGTGAGTGCGCGTACGACAAAGGAAAATTTCAAGCCTCCACGTGATTATCAGTACCCACATATGCAAGAGGTTTGAGACGAGGTGCGGGCAATCCTCACGAAAAGCGCCTTATGCTGCTTTCAGAGAATTGGCCCGCTCCTTCTCATGCTCATAAAGTAAAACTCTATTTTGGCTGCGGCACTATCCGAATATAAGGTAACGGTGATTGCCAGCCATCTGGATATTTTTGCTTTGCTTCTTCGTCAGAAACGGCTGGAAGAATAATTACGTCATCGCCCTGTTTCCAATTAACAGGAGTAGCGACTTTCTTTGTTGCGGTCAATTGGCAGGAATCGAGAAGTCGAAGAATCTCTTCAAAATTTCTTCCGGTGCTCATCGGGTAAGTCAGTGTTGCTTTGATCTTTTTGTCCGGTCCAATAACAAAGACGGACCGCGCTGTGGCGTTGTCTGCCGGCGTTCGACCGACGCAGGAATCTGACGTATCGGCAGGAAGCATGTCATACGCTTTAACTATTTTCAGTTCCGGATCCCCAACAAGTGGGTAGTTCACGGGGGTTCCCTGAGACGACTCAATGTCCTTTGACCATTTCTCATGATCGGCGACACCGTCGACGCTGATGCCTAGTACCTTGCAGTTGCGTTTGTCGAACTCTGGCTTGAGGGCGGCTACAGCACCAAGCTCGGTAGTGCATACTGGGGTGAAGTCTTTCGGGTGAGAAAAAAGAACCGCCCATCCGTCGCCGATCCACTCATGAAAATCGATCTTTCCTTGTGTTGTGTCAGCCGAAAAATTTGGAGCTTCATCGTTGATTCTTAGTGTCATAGTCCTTACTCCTTCAAAGATACAGTCCTAGAGTGTACCTATAATTCTTTCACCACGGTCGCTCGTGTTAACCATGCGCGGTTGGATTTACCGGGACTCGGCAACGGACGACCGGAGTGATATCCTATTGGAGAAGTGCGGTGATGGGTAGACCACTTCTATGGCCGATTTCCCGCGATCGAACGGAGTAGCACAATGGATCGGGTACAGATAGCGATACCGGTACGTGGTTTCGGTGAAACTTCAAGACGCGATGCTTGGTGGATTCAGCCAGTCGCCGTTTTTCTTGGTCTGTCTTCTGCTCTTTTTTACTTGAATTGGGCAGCTTTTCAGGGTGACCACTACGCTTTTGGTGGATATCTTTCGCCGCTCTATTCTCCAGAGATTTTTGGAGAGTCACCGCATAGTCTGTTCGGTTCGTATCCTGCTTGGTGGCCTTCGTGGCTGCCGTCTTCGCCGGCATTCTTAATCTTGTGGGCGCCTGCTGGCTTCCGTGTTACCTGCTATTACTATCGTGGGGCGTACTATAAGGCGTTCTGGGCTGACCCGCCGTCGTGCACGGTCGGTGAACCTCGAAGTATCTTTCGCGGAGAAAATTCGTTCCCACTAATTGTCCAAAATGTTCACCGTTATTTCCTGTACTTGGCGCTTGGTTTCATCGTGGTTCTCAGTTATGACGTTTGGAATGCATTGTGGTTCGAGAATTCGATGGGTTCCGAATCGTTTGGCGTTGGCATCGGAACGCTCGTGCTAGCGCTGAATGTCATTCTTTTGGGAAGTTACACGTTTAGTTGCCACTCTTTGCGACATCTTGTCGGTGGTCGTAATGACTGTTTGTCTGACAATCCTGCACGGCAACGGGCGTACGATTGCGTTACCTGCCTCAACCAACGACATATGTTATTTGCATGGTTGAGTCTCGCCTGGGTCGCGTTTTCTGATGTCTATGTTCGCCTTTGCTCGATGGGCGTGTGGACAGATTTTCGGATTTTGTAGGGGCCCCATGGAGCATCAAACTTTCGAACACGATGTGTTAGTGATTGGCGCTGGCGGCGCCGGATTAAGGGCAGCTATCGAAGCCTCTGCGGCGGGAGTATCTGTAGGACTTGTCTGTAAGTCTCTTCTTGGGAAAGCGCATACCGTCATGGCTGAAGGTGGGATGGCCGCGGCACTTGCCAATGTAGATGACCGCGATGGTTGGCAGACCCATTTCGCGGATACGATGCGTGGCGGGCAGTATTTGAACAACTGGCGGATGGCGGAGCTTCATGCAAAGGAAGCTCCGGACCGGGTACGGGAATTGGAAGCATGGGGAGCTGTGTTCGACCGTACGAAGGACGGTCGAATTTTGCAGCGGAATTTTGGTGGCCACAAGTACCCACGACTCGCGCATGTTGGAGATCGCACAGGCTTGGAGATGATTCGGACCCTCCAGGATTATGGTGTACACCAGGGCATCGACGTGCATATGGAGTGCACGGTCATCGAATTGCTTCTGGAGGGAAGCCGGGTTGTCGGAGCGTTTGCATACGACCGAGAACGAGGCCGGTTCAGGGTTTTTAAAGCCAAAGCGATAGTTCTAGCGTCAGGTGGAATCGGACGAGCGTTCAAAGTTACGAGTAATAGTTGGGAGTACACGGGTGATGGTCAGGCTCTGGCCTACCGTGCCGGAGCTGAGCTAATAGACATGGAATTTGTTCAATTCCACCCGACTGGTATGGTGTGGCCTCCGTCGGTCAAAGGGATTCTAGTGACGGAGGGAGTACGGGGGGAAGGTGGTGTGCTTCGGAATAGCGAGGGACGTCGGTTTATGTTTGACGACATTCCTGAGTTATACAAGCACCAAACTGCCGACAATCCAGAGGAAGGTTGGATTTACACCCAAGGTGACAAAAACGCACGTCGGCCTCCAGAATTGCTTACGAGAGACCACGTAGCACGTTGCATTGTTCGTGAAATCAAAGAAGGCCGTGGTAGTCCGCACGGTGGGGTGTTTCTGGATATAGCCTGGATTCGTGAAAAGTTACCCAATACTGCTGAGCACATCAAGAAGAAACTGCCAAGTATGTATCATCAATTCAAACAATTGGCAGGGATCGACATTACTAAAGAACCAATGGAAGTTGGCCCGACGACGCACTATGTGATGGGTGGTGTTCGGGTTGATGCGGACTCACAGATGTCGTGTGTCCCGGGATTATTTGCGGCCGGCGAAGTGGCCGGTGGTTTGCATGGCGCTAATCGACTCGGAGGTAATTCTCTTTCTGATCTTGTAGTTTTTGGTAAACGTGCTGGTGAGTTTGCAGCAAAATTTGCAAGTGAAAACCCTGATGGGGTGATCGACCAAGAGCAACTGGACACTGCGGCGAAGATGGCTCTTGAGCCACTGGAGCGACAAGGTACCGGTGATGGTCCTTTTCAACTGCAATACGAGTTACAAGAAATGATGCAGAGTCAGGTTGGCATTGTTCGAAATGACGAGGAATTACGGAAGGCACTTGGTGAATTGGAGCGGTTGGCGGAGCGTGTGAAGCACGTGCAGACGCCAGGGAATCGGGAATACAACTCGGGTTGGCATACAGCATTGGACTTGCGGAATTTAATGCCAGTTGCGGAGGCCGTGACGCGGGCTGCCATCGAACGTAAAGAAAGTCGAGGAGCCCATTTCCGGGAGGACCATCTTGGCAAGGACGAGCAATGGGGTAAGACGACGCTTGTTATTAAGAAGGCCGTTGACGGTTCGATGGAAGTTCGCCACGAAAAGATTCAGGGTCTTCGCGACGATTTACAGAAGATAGTCGAAGAGAACCAGAAGTAAGCGAGTGTTTTAGGAGATTTGCATGGCCACTGCAACATTCAAGATTTGGCGAGGTAACGCCGACGGCGGTGCCTACGAGGACTACTCGACCGAGGTAACGGAAGGGATGGTCGTGCTGGATGCTGTTCATCAGATTCAGGCGGAATCGGCGAATGATTTAGCGGTTCGTTGGAACTGCAAGGCTGGCAAATGCGGGTCGTGTTCGGCCGAGGTCAACGGAAACCCTAAACTCATGTGTATGACTCGACTCAATAGTTTGAATTTGAATGAGCCGGTGACCATCGAACCTATGCAATCATTTCCGTTGATTAGAGACCTGGTGACGGATGTGACGTGGAATTACGAGGTCAAAAAGAAGATTAAGCCATTCAAGCCGAGGCCCCCAGACGCTGAAGATGGAACGTGGAGAATGGCCCAATCAGATGCGGAACGGGTTCAGGAATTCAGGAAGTGTATAGAGTGTTTCCTTTGCCAGGATGTTTGTCATGTGTTGCGTGACCATCGGCTCCACCATGAGTTTGTAGGTCCGAGATTCTTTGTTCATGCTGCCCAGCTTGAGATGAATCCTCTGGATGTCGAAGACCGAACCCGAGACTTAGCGTTCGATAATGGCATCGGTTTTTGCAACATCACGAAATGTTGCACTAAGGTTTGTCCCGAAGAGATTACTATCACTGACAATGCAATTATCCCACTGAAAGAACGAGTTGTAGATAAATTGTACGATCCATTGAGTCGGCTACTCCGAATGTTTCGTTCGTCCTAATTCTGGTTCAAGAGTTTGGTTTGGCTGGGGCAATTTTCGGCTGCCATGCTCCCTGAAAGGGAAAACCATGCGGTCAGTTCTGTTGTGGTGTTCTGATTGTGTTTGCGTGTTGGGCTATTGTGACGCCGACACACGTCAAGATATTCAATCCGAATGCGATAATTCCTGCGTGAATGTTCCAGATTTCTGTTTGGCCAACAAATAGCAGACTTGCGTAAGTACTACAACCGACTAACATTCCAGTAAAAGCCGCTGTTGTTGTCAGCTTTTTCCACCGTATGCCGAGAACGAACAGTGGTGCGACTTGAGCTAAGATTTCCATCTTAATCTCAGTTAGACCCCACAGTGTTATACGTGGCGACAGCGCTATTACTACTAATACACTTACTATGAACCAGGAGAGGAGTTTTCCGACCCGTGTGACTTGTGCCTCGGGTGCGTTTTTGAGGAGCGTCTTGCCGACGACGTCTTTCGCGAGAATTGACGACAGGCTTAACAGTACCGAATCAGCTGTTGACATTACGGCAGCAACGATTGCGGTAATAACGACGACACACAGGACGTAGAGGAGAACTGACCGGGCACTCCAAATTGTTAGTAACGCCGGCATCACTTGGTCTGGTTCTCCAGTCGCGGCCAGTTCCTGGATCGCGAGGATGCCTACGATAAACATCACGCCGGTTGTAACGAGTGGAAGAAACACCATGATACTGAAGGCACGTCGGAGTGTGTCGGCATCTCGTGCCGCATAGATTCGTTGGATGGCGTGGGGATAGACGGCGCCAGAGAAACCAATTAGGAGAATCGTGCTGAACCAGTTACGAGAGACCTCCCAAGATGGCACAGCAACTTTTTCAGGCGCCACCGCGGCGATTGTCATGGTGAGTTCGTGGAGGTGTGCTGGTGTCGGCAAGACCACCAGTAAAAGCCCGACGAGTCCTGCTAAAAGCATGATTCCTTGTACGCAATCGGTCCAGGCCACCGCGCGCATTCCACCGACGGTCTCATAGACGATGACGACGAGTGTCAACAGAACAACGCCGACCCAGTAAGGGATAGTTCCGCCTGACAAGCCTTCGGTGACGTGCCCCATTGCTATTAGCTGAGCCAAGAGATAATTAGAGATCGCTAGCACCAAAAGTACGTTAGCCACCAATGTCATGGACGGTGATTGAAAGCGGTGTGTGACCCAATCTCCAGGAGTGACGAACGAATGTCGGCGTGCGATGACTTGAAGACTGGGAGCATAAAGTAGATAGACGACGATAATAGCCATCATGAAGCCAACGCTCATGACCCACGCGTACCCAAGGGAAAATGCCTCGCCAGGGTATCCGAGAAGTGTATTGCCGCTGTATTGAGTCGCATACAGTGTCAGAACTAATACGAAGCCGCCGAGATTCCGACCGGCGAGGTAGAAGTCACCTAGTCCCGTATTTTTTTCTTTGCGTCTTGTCGCGTAGCCGACTGCAATCAAGAGTACGAGATAAATTCCCACCGCGATGCCGGCGCCGAGTGCGAGAGATGAGTTCACTGCGGTTTCCTAGCCACCGGAGTCGGTTTTCCGGCGTCGTCGCCGTCAAGCTCGTCATCGATTGCTAAGATTGACCAATACCGTGTAATAACAAACGCAGTGAAAATAGCGATGGTGGTACAGGCGGCAAGTGAAATGACAACCCAATAAGGAAGACCAAACCAGAGTCGTAATTGTCCGGTCGCAGGCAAGTACCAAGGGACAGATACCGAGAAGAGGACTACGTAGACTACCCAAATCCAGCGTTTCGATCGGGGTTCCCGGTAAATGATGGGATTTGGCATTTAGACTAAAAGTATGGGTGAGCGCGTCCTATCATATTGCCATTATTTAGAAAGGGGTTCTTTTGATGGAAAGAATAGGCCTTACTACGCTTGTGGTTGTCGGTTCCCTTGCGGTTTCTTTTTCGGTTTTGGCCAGCAACGGTGGTCAAGGAGACGAAATTTCGTTGAGTGGCGTCGTGGACTTGCACGTTCATGCCGGTCCCGATTCACGGCCGCGGTCGGTGGATGATTTCCAGGCCGCGAGTTTAGCGAAAGAAGCAGGTATGAGGGCCATTCTTTTAAAGAACCATTTTACGATGACTGCTGACCGTGCCGCATTAGCGATGCGGCAGGTTGAAGGCATTGAGATCTTTGGCGGTGTGGTTTTAAACAGAGCGGTAGGAGGGATTAATCCAGAGGCGGTTCGTCAGATGGTTCAGTTCTCCGGTGACAGAGGTAAGGTCGTTTGGTTGCCGACTTTTGATGCCGAGTACTATGTGACCTCTTCTGGAAGTGACGAGCCCTTTGTCGCAGTTCTTAAGGAAGGCGTGCCGTTACCGGAGGTGGTTGAGGTTCTAGAACTAATTGGCGAACATGATTTACTTTTAGCCATGGGGCATTCTTCTCCGGGTGAAGTTTTACGACTGATCGCAGAGGCCAAAATACGCGGTGTGCGGAAGATTCTCGTTACGCATGTCTTTAGTCAGCAAGCCACGGCCGAACAAATGAGAGAAATGGCTTCGGAGGGAGCTCTGATGGAGATCGATTGGTTGGCTGTTTACTCTGGCGGTCGGACGATTGATGAGTACGTATCGGCGATCAGGGAATACGGAGCGGAATCATTCGTGATGTCATCTGACCTTGGACAGTTGGGTAATCCTGTTCATCCGGCCGGATGGCGTGATTATATTGAGGCGTTTCAAAACGCAGGTGTTTCAGCGGAGGAGATCGATGTGATGGCTCGTCGAAACCCGGCTCGCCTAATCGGTCTAGAGCCCTGGTAATACGTTTTTGATTCGTGCTTTGTGCCACGGTTATCATCGCCACATCACGGTTCCGTTGGCGAGTGTAACTCACACAATCTCTAGGTAAGGTAGTTTCGGTTTCGATGTGTCTTCCATACTTCCTGCGCTTCGAGGCGTTCTTCTTCTTCCCACTGTCGCCTTCTGAGGATACGTTTTTTTCGGTGTCGCCAGATCGCGACTAGAGAGAGCATCGTCATCATGGTCCATAACGTGAACGGACTTGCCACGAATGTCAGCCATTCTTCCCAGCCGCTCCCACTGCGCCAAAACGCATTGATAGCTCCGTCGGTGGTCGTTCCGGTTGTGTTGATGAATGCCCGGTCGAACGTCTCTCCATTGGCTACACGGGAAAGAATTCGACTTATCAAGTCCGGGCCATAGCGTTGCATAAGATTTCGGACGAACGCGTGCGAAAGCACGTAAGCCCGTGCAGAATCTTTTTGACCAGAGAAAAACATCCTTTCGAGTTCGGTTGTCGACACACGACCGTCGATCATTGATTCCCAAATGAATCTCGAACGACTATCCAGAGTCCATCCGCGTTCCGCTGCAATGGAAATTCCTTCGTTGAACCAGCGTGGCACATGATTTCCATTAGCGGCGCGAGCCGTCAAAATATGGGTGACTTCGTGATTGATGACGACTTCGAGGGAATTGAACGGATAAGAACCAATCCGCTCAGGAAACACGACGATGAGGTCGTGCGTGGGGTCTGCAAATGCGGCTACCCACGGAACGGTGTCACGGGCAACGCGAGAACGTTCGGTTAGTAAGACTATTCGAATTTGTCGTTCGAGCGTTCTGGCCCCGGTAAGTTGAACTGCAAAAAGGAGTTTCTTCGGATCGAATTGGTAGATACGCGCGGCTAAATCTTGTAAATGAGACGGAGCCTCCACTTGGAATTCTGGCAGTGACACCGACTCTCTTGCGTCGACTGGAGGGTGCATAGTAGTGCCGAGGAAAACCAGTGTTAGCGAGGCTACATGGCAAAACTTTTTAACCTTTGACACATTGAGATTGAGAATCTCCGTCGGAGAAGATCGTAGAGTCGTCGAACTCATGTGTCTTCTATTGTTATTCATATAGCGAGTCGGCTGCTTGTTGTTTTCTGCGCAGCCCTGTGGACGCAAGGTCGATGCTTATTGATCAACCGGTAAAAATGGAAACTCGCCGTCAGCCCGGCTGGTATTCCGATTTCGAATGGTGGCTCCATTGCTACTCTGGTCTGCGGTTAAGGTTTACGACTGTTGCGCCTAAGTGTGATTCGGGCGCATCAGTGAATGATTTCACAAGAGGATGGGTTTCGAGTGCGGCCTGAACGATGCCACGTTGGACGCCGATACCGCGTCCATGAATAATCCGAATTTCAGTCAAATCGGCGTCTACAGCGGCATGTATATACTCATTGACGACGTATTTTGTGTCTTTTGGCGAAAATGTGTGGAGGTCGAGAAGACCATCAATCGGAACGACTTTTGGTGTTCTACCGTTACTGTTCATAAGTGGCTTTCACTTGTGTGGCAATTCCACCTCGAACGGAAAAATCAGCGGTAACAGTCATCTGCTTTGGGTTGCACGCTGCAACGAGGTCATCGAGAATCTGATTTGTGACCTGCTCGTAAAAAATACCTCGATTTCTGAACTCTGTTAGGTAGAATTTTAGTGCCTTCAGTTCGATACACTGAAGGTGTGGTGTATAGGTGATGAGAATTTCGCCGAAATCTGGGTGGCCGGTTTTGGGGCAGAGCGAGGTAAACTCTGGACAGCGAATAGCGACTTTATAATCACGTTCAGGTTTTGGGTTTGGGAATGTTTCAATTTTTGCGTCTGCCATGGTTAATTTTAGCAGGGCTTTTTTATTGAAATCTTTGATTGGCTATTGTCTCTTGAGTGAGTCATTGCAATACAATAATTGACAGCGGAAATACGCGTGGACTAGGATACGGCGCGTTTTTACTAGATTTTCTTCCCGCGACGGTCGAATGAGCGCGAGACCGAGTCGTCGGGCAAATTAAGTGCGCTCAGAGCATGGGGGACGTCGATGGCCGGAGCTGGAAGAATGGGCAAGACCGAACTCTTCTCGTATTTCGCGGACCACGAGTTTGAAGGTGGTCAGCAGATAAACAAGAAGATGGTACGAGAATTTTTCGATGAACTTCAGCATTTGTCAGAGAGTGAGCTGAAGCGGTGTGGTGAGTTCGTACTGCCGGGGATGACTAAGTTGGTAGTCCAGAAACGTCAAGCACGAAAGGGACGTAACCCAGCAACTGGAGAATCGATCAATATTCCGGCGAAGACAGTGGTTAAGGCCCGAATCGCGAAGCAGCTTAAAGACGCGGTGTTGCCTCCGAGTTAGGAGTAGAACAACCCTAGTTACTACTCAAATTTTTGGACACCCCGCCAAGCCGTTTTTTCATCAGGAACGAGAACGGCTTTCGGTGGGGTGGTCTGGTTTTCGCGTGTTTAGCTGGAGACCCTGGGCCTTCCAGAGTTTCGACGGTGAGTAGAGCATAGAGTCGTTGTTTGAGGGTCCCGTCTGTGGCGCTACGTTTAGCGCCTATCGGTCAACGTCATTCGGTGATACCTAAGGTAATCAGTTGATGGCTTTGACGTTCCTAATAGCTTCTTGGATTTGTGGGCAAGGCGGGTGACCGTTCATTCGAGTCTTCTGGTTTCGTCCGAGCAATAGGATTTTTCGGATCACGGGAATTTTTACTCTGGTTTATGCCTACGAATGTACTCATGCCGCAGCTTGGCGAATCAATCGCTGAAGGAACCATTGTTCGCTGGATGAAAGAAACAGGAGAGTTCGTTGGCCGAGATGAGCCTCTCTTCGAGATAACCACAGACAAGGTTGACGCTGAAGTGCCGTCGCCTGCGGCCGGGGTGCTTATTGATGTCAGAGTTCAGGCTGGCGAGACAGTTCCTGTCGATAGCATTGTGGCCGTCATAGCCGAGAATCCGAAAGAAGCAAGTTCAACTGGGTCCGTCCAAAACAGCTCGAATGACGTGGGTTTCCAGGAGCCTAAGACTGGTGAAGCGGTTTCTATCGGTCGAACGCTGAAGGAGTCAGCGCCTATTCACCGACTGAGGGTGACCCCGCTGGTACGCAGACTTGCACTCGAGCACAATGTTGACTTGAAGGACTTAGCTGGAACGGGATCCGAAGGACGAATTACGAAGGCCGACTTGATGGAATTTGTAGAGGACCGCAGCACTGTTACTGGATCAAAGCTAATCGACGGTGACGTCATTGCTGATGCTGATGCGACCGGCGAGCCGATGCCTGCTATTCGACGGACGATAGCTGAACACATGTTGTTGAGTCGGCGTACCGCGGCGCATGTTCATACCGTATTTGATGTTGATTTTTCAGTTATCTCAGTTCTACGAGAGAATCATCGAGATTCTTATGCCGAGGAGGGGATCTCTCTCACCTACTTAGGGTTTATTGCGAAGGCGGTGGCGATGACGATTCCAGAAGTGCCGACGATCAATGCTAAGGTCAGCGAAGATGGTCAGCGTGTGATCTACAACGAAGACGTGAATCTCGGTATTGCCGTGGCACTCGATGAAGGTTTGGTGGTCCCGGTTATTCGTCGGGCAAACCAACAAAGCCTTCGGCACATCAGTCGGTCGGTCATTAAATTGGCTAAGCGGGCAAGATCACAGACGCTTTCGGTTGACGATGTTGGTGAGGGGACATTTACGATTACCAACCCTGGAGCGTTTGGCTCGATCTTTGGAATGCCGATAATCCACCAGCCGCAAGTGGCAATTCTGTGCGTAGGCGCCGTTGAAAAGCGTCCAACGGTCGTTGATGGTAGTGATCGAATTGAAGCACGGCCGAGATGCTATCTGACCCTCGGATTTGATCACCGGTTGATTGACGGTGCTGTCGCTGATCGTTTTATGTCAAATCTCAAATCGAGATTAGAGTCATTCGATTCTGCTCTTTTGTAGCGTATTGTGAACTTCGCAGACCAGCAGTTGACTTCGAGTTCCGATAGTAGGCACGAAGATTCAGGGGAGCGGTATCTTGAGGTAGTTCAATTGGGCAGCGTTCCGTATGCTGACGGGATCGAGCTGCAGGAAAACCTTGTTATGCAACGGAAAGCCGGGGTAATAGCGGACCGACTACTTTTGTTGGAACACCCGCATGTGATCACTCTTGGAGTAGCTTCGCGAAACAGTCGACGGAATATTCTTGTTGGGCCCTCCGTGCTCGAACAGAACGGAATAGAAGTACACGAAACCCACCGAGGCGGCGATGTTACCTACCATGGACCAGGGCAGCTCGTCGGATATCCAATTATTGACCTAAAACCAAATCGAATGGATGTCCATCGATATGTGAGGGACCTGGAAGAAATACTGATTCGAACTGCAGCTCACTTCGGTGTGATCGCGAAACGGCAGACAGGTATGACTGGCGTTTGGGTTGGTGAAAACAAACTTGCAGCGATTGGTGTTCGTTTGTCTCGATGGGTAACTAGCCATGGTTTTGCGCTTAATGTAACGACAGAACTTGATTATTTCGGCTTTATCAGACCGTGCGGCTTAGCGAATCGAGGCGTGACATCGTTAGCAGAATTAGTTGGCGAAGTCGTGTCCATGAGCGAAACGTCGGCTGTGGTCTCAAGAGTTTTCTTAGATGTCTTTGAGTAGGCCCTCTCAGAAGTTCTAACACTTTAAGCGATATCGCGAAAGCTGTATTGCTCAAACGAAACTAAACTACTGTTTTGGTCGTCGTGGTTTTGTTTCCTTCTTCAAAGAAGTGAGGTAACAACGTAGCCATTTTGGCGTACCAGGCCATCAGTCTGGTCTAATGGTGTGTGTTCGTTTCGGAACCAAAATGATTGAAGAAGTATTTAGTATTAGTGCTGAGCCATCTCAACCAAAAAAGTTACTGCTCGTTCTTGGATCTGGTTGCATTACTAGGGACTACGTTCTGCAGTAGAAACTGTTCACGTGTGCTCAAAGGCAAGTCCGGGATTTTTTTGATGCCGTTTGGAGCAAGGATTATGGGTGTGGCAATCGAAATATTTTTAATTCTGAATTCACCGTTCAAAACTGCGAAACAGGTTGGAGTCTTGTTGGTGTGATTGATGATCGACTCGGCTACGCGCGCGGCGGCGGCGGCAAGAGTGTACGGTCCTGGTGGCCATAGGTAAGGAATTTGTTCTTGCAAGCGTCTTAAGTGTGTGACTGAGAGCTGTTGATCCAGGTCGAATCCAGAAATGGTTACTTGACTCCATGGGACAATGGTTTGTTTTGGCGGTGCTCCCATAATGGTGAGACCGACATCCGAAGGTGCACGGTTGACATTGAGTGCGACGATTGCCGTGATTGCTGCTCGAAACGCTTCTGGTGCCGATCCAATTATCCGTCTTCTGGGTATTCCAACGTCTGTCACACTCCGTTCAACGACTCCTCGGTGGGAGGCGCCTGCGCAAATGATGATCTGTCGTTGGTTTTCTTTGATATGACGGTCTATGAAAGCCAGGGCAATGTCTTCATTCCATTCTGTGTCAGAAGCATGTGCTGGTCCAGTAAGAATAACGATGTCAGCATCGGCAGCAGCAGCAGCATCGTTGAAGCCTGATACGACTGTCCTGAAATGTTCAATTGGTCCAGACTGTTTAATGTCAAGTGCTTTTCCGGCTGCGATAGTACTTGTTTCGTCGATAAGGCGCACTTCTCTAAATTTATCTCTGGCTGCGATGGTGTACGCGAGTGTCCCACCCAAGATGCCAGCTCCGACAATAGCGACAATAGACATAGCTTTCACAGTATTCTAGTGCTGGATCGACTCTAGGATGTGCGAAACAATGCCACATAGTGAGCAGTTGTCTGGAAAAATAGCAGTTGTGACCGGTGGATCTCGTGGAATAGGGTTTGCCGTCACGGAGGTGCTTGTTTCCTTTGGAGTTGATGTCGTTATTTCGGGTCGCTCACATGAAGGATTGGAGTCTGCTCGGAGCCGTTTAGAGAAGGCCGCGGCATTTGAAGGAGCTGGTCGAGTGGCAATTGCACAAGGAGATTTGCGAGATCCATTGCATGCCGAGCAAGTAATCGAAACTGCGGTTGATCGCTTCGGTGGACTCGATATCCTTGTAAACAATGCGGGAGTTGGACGATTCAAGAATATCCTTGACCAATCTGTTGACGATTGGCAGGAAGTGATCGAAACCAACCTGCACGCGGTATTCTTTTGCTGCAAAGCGGCGATACCCGTTTTGCTTGGACGCGGAGGTGGTTGGATCATCAACATCAGCAGCCTTGCTGGGAGCCATCCGTTTGCTGGGGGGTCCGCGTACTGTGCGTCTAAAGCGGGTCTCGATGCATTCACGACTTCTCTGATGCTAGAACTCCGTCAGTACGACATTCGGGTGAGTTCAATCGCACCTGGCTCGGTCAGCACGTCGTTTGGTGGTGGGGCAATTCATCAAACTGCTCCGTGGAAACTCACAGCATCTGACGTTGCACGAGTGGTCACCGACGTGCTGAGTCACGAACAACACAGTCTTCCTAGCCGAGTCGAACTTCGGCCATCGAAGCTAAGTTGATTTATTGACGTCGTAATGGCTCTGCAATTGATATTCTTGAGTTGACCGGAATGTGGATTCTTGATTCGATCGATCCAACGCACCCAATTAAGCTCAGATTGACAGCAGGAGTCGTCAAGACTATTGGAAGGGGACCAATATCTGATTTCGTTGTTGATGGCACAATGCTCTCGCGTGTCCACTGTCGGCTTACCGCGACATCAAAAAATCTTGTTGTGGAGGATTTGAAAAGTACAAACGGGACATTTGTCAACGATGCTAGGGTCGAACGCTCATCGCTGATGAGTGGTGATCGGTTAAGGTTGGGACGTGTCGAGTTTGAAGTCTCTAGAAATTGATTTTTGGGTTGAGTCGATTCACAACGAAATCAATTTTTCTTTGCTGCGCCAGCTAGCCAGTTAATTAATGTTTCTGCCACACGAGGTGAAACTTGTTGGTCTATGAGTACGGAGTATTCGTCTACACTACCGGTGGTTGCTGGCACCAGTAGGTGATTGATGCCTTCGAGGTAGACGACTTCGATCGTTGTTCTGCGATAAGCCCGAACCATTTCGTCAATTCGGCTGGCATGATATGGAAGAACTTGTTGATCGAGTTCTCCTTGAATTACCAGCATCGGCTGCCGGATTCGTCTGATAGTTTCGCTCGGATCAAATTCGAGAAAAGAACGAAACCATGGGGTATCAGCTTGTGTGCGAAGACGGTCAGGAATCCCGTCCCAGGGTCCGTCATCTAATACAGCCGAGTTGATTCGACTCTGTAGCTCGATCTTCTCGTGGCGATCGGTCGCATTTGAGGATAAGCGATCAAGTTCCAGCTCTTGTTTCTCTAGGACGAAGTCTGCCCCACGTGTGCTTGGGGTTTCGAGTAGCGCAACAGCGGAAATCTTATTTTCCTGAGCTGCAGCTAGCAGGCTGGTCCAGCCGCCCTCATTGTGTCCAACGACTACTATACGGTCACGATCGACATCATCTCGATCATCGAGAAAATGCACCAAATCACGTAAGTCTTCAGCGTAGTCGCTAAGTCTGGCCGACTCTGGCCGACCACCGCTTTGGCCGGTTCCGCGCTTATCGTAGCGAACCACGAGGTATCCAGATTTGGAAAGTGATGCCGCTAAGTGCGCGAAGATGGGCACGCCTGAGAGTGTCGCATTTCGGTCGAGTGCTTCTGAACCCGACACCAAGACAACGGCGGGCCAGCGACCACTCTCGGTGGTTCCAGCGTCTGTCGGAAGTGTGACGGTGACGGCGAGACTGAATCCTGACGCGTTCACGCGTACATCCTCGTCTTCATCAAGACGATTTCCTGTCAGCTGGCTCGAAACGCTGACAATGTCCTGTCTGGCGATCTCGAAACGGAAAGAGGGAATACTAACTCTGAGAAGTCTGTGGTTGTCGTCGGTCCAAATGTCTGCTTCAATTTGCTGCGCAACATCCATTAAGGTGACACTATGTATTCTGGCGGTCATCGATCTTTGCGCAGTTCGGATTTGTTGTCGACGAACGGCATTGACTCGAGCGGTTATCTGGCCGCGCGACGCAACAAAAACTGGTAGTTCATCACCGGCGACCAAATCGCTAAGGTGAATTGCGAATGATTCATAACCCGTGAAAACGATATCTGGCAGAATTGCGGCGTTAGAGTTAATCTGATCCGTACGGGTCGTAGGCTGATTGCCAGCACGAATCATACTAGTGGCTGTCCCGGAGTTGAACGTTGTCTGGATCGAAAAAGAATTACCATTCCGTGTTCCTTCGAGGACCAGTTGTTCTGGCTTCCACTCGTCGTCATAAGTGACTGCAAAAACGTTCGTTTGAAGGTTGACGGGGGCCGAAATTTGTCCGCTCGAACTTATGCGCCATCCGCTTAGTGTTTTGGATAAAACGGTTCGTTCAAGTCCAACGGGGGTGGAATTAACGAAAACGTTAAATATCGCTTCACCTGGGACTATCTCGAGAGGGGGCTGACCATATGAATTGTTTGGGGCGACGATTGAGAGATATATGGCCAAAGGAATGAAAAGTGTGGAACGCATGTGAGACAGGATATCATCCAGGTTCGACGAAGAACATACAGTACTCGGCGACAACGATGATCCGTTTGTCTGTTGAAGACCATGCGGTAACGCATCAAGAATCAACAAAAGTAATCTCTGAAACAATATAGGATTTACTCTAGCAATAGATGAGTACTAACCATTATCGAGTCCTCAGGGAAGACGTTGGCCTATCGGAAAGACCTAGGTGCGCGTACATTGAGATTCGAGGAACTGATCGTGCAAGTTTTCTCCAAGGTCTGCTGACCAATAACATCGAAACGTTAACAGAAGGTGATGGATGCTACGCGGCTTATCTGACGCCACAAGGCAGGGTCATCACCGACCTGGATGTATTTAACTTTGGTGATGTGCTCTTGATCGAAATGGATGTATCGGTGCGAGAACTATTATTTGGTCGATTCGAAGCACTTGTTTTTGCCGAAGATGTTCAGATTGTGGATTTAGGTTCGGAGTGGACAAGTATCGGACTATACGGACCCGAGGCCGATCGCCTCTTGCAGGATGTTTCTGGCAGTTTGTATAAAGGCTTAATGCCTTATCAACACTGTCCAGTCAAAATTTGTGACATAGCTGTGCAGTTGATTAGGACCGACTCGATCGGGATTCCGGAGTTTCGTATAGTCGGTTTAAGGCCAGCTGTTGAAAAAATCCATACTTCCTTGGTCAGCAGAGGTGTATGTGAAGTAAGCAATGTTTCTCTTGAGTCCGTTCGTGTTGAATCGGGGCGTCCTATGTTCGGAAAAGATATAGACGAAAATACTATTCCCCTCGAAGCAGGCATTGAAGATCGTGCTATTGACTTTGACAAGGGATGCTATGTGGGGCAGGAAGTCATCATTAGAATTCTTCATCGCGGACAAGGTCGTATCGCAAGGAAACTTGTCGGATTGACTCTCGCCGACGGCAGTGAAAGTGATGTTCCAGAGAAAGGAGCGAAGCTCTGGACCAATGATGTCGAAGTGGGACGCGTGACAAGCGCTGTATATTCCCCAGCGCTTGATCGACCGATCGCGCTCGGTTATGTGACAAGGGCATACAGTGAACCAGGAAAAGTCGTAACGGTTGGCGCTGATGATCCACAACGCACAGCTGTTGTTACCGGGCTGCCTTTTGTTAGGTCTGATTTGTGTTGAATGGGAATGATTTGCAGATAGGTCGCATAGTGCAGATTTGGCATTTTGGTCGGCGAGCTACACAGACCATAGCGCCGAAATCCATTAACGCCTGATTGAAATCGAAAACATTTCGGCGGGGAAGCATCACACTAGAGAGTTCCCATAGCCATCGTTTCATCGAGTGAGCGCTGGGGTCTCCGTTTGCAATGAAAATTCGGAATAGTACGCGCGCCACATTTGTATCCAATATTGGGGCTCTTTGACCGAAGCTAAAACTTTGAATGGCACCGATTGTGTAGTCGCCGAGGCCTTTGAACTTTTGCAACGTCTTTGTGTCCGACGGAAGCTTTCCGTTGTACCGGAGAACTACTTCTCGCGCGATGGCGTGGAGTCGTTTGGGACGTATGTTGTAGCCGAGTGGGTACCAGGCGTCTTGGGCCTCTTTTTCAGTGGCGTTTGCGAGTGCATCAAAAGAAGGAAACCGCTGGAGCCACTCATTGTATTTTGGAACCACCCGGTCGACCTGTGTTTGCTGAAGCATTACTTCGGATACGAGAATTCGATAAGGATCACGTGTCCGCCTCCATGGAAGATCACGTCCGTGTTTTCTGTACCACCCCAAAAGCCGACGACGGAAACGACGTCGAATATTTGGTTCAGGATGGGACGCGAGTTGGTGCCGCAAGTGTATGCCTTGAACGAGAAACTGGTAACATCAATAATCTAAACTATGCCACTCTACACTGGTACGGGAGATCAGGGCTGGACGAGCCTGTTCGGCGGTAGTCGAATCGAAAAATGTGATGCACGTTTTTCGGCTGTCGGTGATGTCGACGAGCTAAACGCAGTGCTCGGAATGGCGTTAACGTTAGATCTTCAACAAAAATGTCGTGACATTGTTTTATCCCTTCAGCACGATCTTTTTGCATTAGGCGCGAGATTGTCCGATCCTGAATCTCGCATCGCGGCACGTGTAAAAAAAGCGACTATTTTGGAAGGTGATGTCGAGCGACTAGAAGGGTGGATCGATGTTCTCGATGCGGCATTACCAGACCTAAATAGTTTCATTCTTCCTGGTGGAGGACAGGGCGGTTCTGTGTTGCATTTTGCCAGAACCCTGTGCCGGCGGGCCGAAAGGAAAATCGTCGGTCTTGGTATTGATACGGTCGACCCGATCATTCTTCGGTACATCAATCGACTATCTGACTTATTGTTTGTTCTTGCGCGTACAGTGAATTTTCATGAGCAAGTTCGTGAGGTCGAATGGTAGGCGGCCATTGCGGCGCAACGTCCGTTTGTGTTGAGCGGTTGTGAAATCCTGACCGTTCTGCTGATACGGTTAGGTTGGCTTGAAGTGGAGGATAAAAAAGACAATGCTGGCAATTAAATTTTTTTCGGTGTCTGGGACTCGATTGTCTTTTTTAAGGCGCTGAATACACGGCGAGCAAGATCTTGGGAGATCCTTTCTCGAATCGAACCGCATTCGACAAGTACGGCCCCAGTTGTCGTTTCGATCGACACGTCCCAACGATCGCGCGATAGGCCTTCTGGACGATCGTCAACGATATCTTCGGGAGTAACGTGGGTTTCTTCGTGTCCAGATCTAATACTAGCGGCGATGGGAGCACCATTTATTAGGACACGAGCCGCAATAAGGGTCGATTTTGAGATCGGTTGGTTGTCGTAATGAAAACAACCCTTATCTTCAGTAAAGAAGCAGGTACCGCTGTCGGTTGGAATTTCTGCAAGAACGTCTTGACCGAGAGAGTCCAGTTCAGATTTACTCTGCCGGCGCTGCCTGCGATCTTTTGTCAGCGAAGTTGCGAGTCCAAGTGCAACGAACACTAAGAGAACAGCGAATGCGGCGGCGACAGCGTCTCGGACCATGTGACGAACATGCTATCAGAAGCTCAGGAAGGCTTGGTGCTTTTCCGGTTTGACGGGCTTAACACATATGACTACTGAGAATTCTCTCCAGGGAGCTTATGCCAGTTGCGAGAATCTGGTGCGAAAGCATTACGAGAATTTTCCAGTAGCGTCATGGTTGCTTCCGAAGTCGGTGCGACCGCACATTGCAGCAGTTTATGCCTTCGCGAGGTGTGCTGATGATTTCGCTGATGAAGGCACGAGGCCGAACTCTGAGCGATTGGACCTACTGGAAGAGTGGGAGTCCAGACTTTTTCAATGTCAGAGTGCGGGCGTCTCTGACCAGTGCATGTTTCCGAGAAGACCGTACGATCCGAATGAAAAGCTTACACAAGACGTCTTTTTAGCCTTAGGCAATACGATCAATAGATATAACTTGCCTGTGGAGTTATTTCAAAATCTTCTTAGTGCATTTCGACAAGACGTCACTCAGCACCGGTATGAACAATGGAGCGATTTGTTAGACTATTGTTGCCTTTCAGCTAACCCGATTGGCCGAATTGTTCTTCGGATATCTGGATTCTTGGATGAGCGTCTCGAACAGGCGTCCGACAGCCTTTGTTCGGCCTTGCAGATTACGAATCTGCTTCAGGATTTCGATAGCGACTGGAAGAGGGGGAGACTTTATGTGCCTCTGGAGATTTATGGGGTTCACAGCGCTCGAATCGCTGATCTGGATAAGAAGCCCTTAAAGCCAGCTTGGAGAGAAGCCATCAAAAATTGTGTTGCTCGGACGAGATTGCTATTCGCTGATGGGAAGCAAGTGTGTGACTATGTTGACAGTCAATTGAAGTTTGAATTACGAATGACGTGGCTCGGTGGTATGCATATTCTCAATCGACTCGAAAAAGCCGACTGCGATCCAGTGAGTAGGCGACCGATAGTTCGGGGTGTCGATGTACTTCCGCTTCTTTGGAAATCTCTTATTTGGCTGTAAATCGAGATACGAATTTCTCTTATTCCTTTCTGGCTCTTCCCCGGGAGAAGCGTCTAGCTATTGTCGCTGTTTGGGATTTTTGTCGGGCCGTTGACGATGCCGTTGACGAACCACTGATTGGCAACAGAAGTTCGGCGATCGATCGAACAGGTGAGTTAGATCGCTGGCGTGCCGAGCTTGACTGTTGCTATGGGCGTGGCGAGCCACAAACAAGGCAGGGACTGGCGCTAAGAACCTACATTGAGCGTTTCGATTTATCTCGAGAGCCATTCAACGAGTTGGTTGACGGGGTAGCGATGGATGTAGTTCACCATCGTTTTGAAACCTTTGACGAGTTATATCAGTATTGTCTTCGGGTCGGTTCTGCAGTTGGCTTGATTTGTATTGAGATTTTTGGCTATCGGAATTTACGTACCAGAGATTATGCAATTGCTTTAGGTGTGGCGCTTCAACTCACGAATATTATCCGAGACGTTCGAACGGATTTGATCAATGGGCGGGTCTATTTTCCAATGGAAGATTTGCGAAACTTTGATGTGAGTACCGAAGATCTTTCGACGGGGAGCTCAGCAAAAGTCCGTTCGCTTTTGGCTTTCCAATGTTCACGGGCGAGGAGTTACTATGACAAAGCTCGAGGTCTTTTACCAAGAGAAGATGCACGACAGCTTGCTGCTGCGGAGATCATGGCTAGTATCTATTTATCAATTCTCAGACGTATCGAGAGGCTTGACTATGATGTCTTCAGCACAGTAGTTCGAATTTCAAAACCGAGAAAAGCAGCTATCTTTGTTTGGGTATGGATTGTGATCGTCATTAAGACAATTCGATGCTAGATGTAATAGTGGTCGGTGCTGGATTCGCTGGCCTTAGTGCTGCGACCAAACTCTCGAGTCTTGGGGCCAGCGTTTTGGTGCTCGAAGCAAAGTCTCATCTCGGAGGACGAGCGACCTCGATTCGAGATTCTGTTACAGGGCAATGGGTTGATAATGGGCAGCACGTGCTCTTCGGTTGTTATCGCGAAACGTTCAAATTTTTAGAACGGATTGGTACTCGCCAAGATATTCGTCTTCGGTCGACGTTGGTTGTGGATGTCGTCGATTCTCAGAGTCAACAAACACGAATCGAATGTCCACATTTGCCGCCTCCGCTGCATTTGATTGCGGGGATTCTTGAGTGGGACGCTCTTCCGTTACGTGATCGGTGGGCGGTGTGTAGGTTAATTGCTCCATTAATTCAGGCACGTCGGTCACTGAGGAATGGATACGATTCGAGATTTGCGAGGACTGAGGAAACCGTTCGTGAGTGGCTGATTCGTCATGGTCAGGGTAAACGGTTGCGGGAATTGCTCTGGGAACCTTTGGCGCTTGCTGCTTTGAATCAGCAAGCAGAACATGCCTCGGTCGGTACCTTCATTCGCGTGCTGGCAGATTTGAGCAGTCACGATCTAACGAATTCAGCGATTGGCTTGCCTACGCGCGCGCTAATAGAACTCTACGCCAAGCCAGCTCGCCGGTTTATTGAAGAACACGGCGGAATTGTTCGGACGAAGGCGAGGGCGACAGTTAAAACCGTTGGAAAACGATTGGTTGGTGTTGATATAGATGGAGAGTGTGTTCCTGCGCGGACTGTCATTTCAGCTGTCCCATGGTATGCGTTGTCGCGGCTGTTTGAGGGGCGACCGACTGCTCTTTCGACGATTATGTCCTCTGCTGAGGCGATGGCGTCATCACCGATCGTCACTGTTAATCTTTGGTTAGATCGGCAATTTCTTTCGACACCTTTTCTCGGGTTGCCTGGTCGTTCCATGCAATGGGTTTTTGATAAACAACAGATTTTAGGTGCTGGTGTTTCGCACGTCACAATGGTCGCAAGCGGAGCTTCAAACTTGCTAAAGAGGTCGAACAGCGAACTTATTGCGTTAGCTGAAAAAGAACTCCGTCAGGTCTTATCCGAAAAAGCGTGGCATGTTAGGCACGCTAGTGTGATCCGTGAGCCGCTCGCCACATTTTCGCTAGCAGCAGGTCAACCGCTCAGGCCGGAGACAGTAACGGCAATCAATGGTTTTTTTCTAGCCGGAGATTGGATTCAGACTGGTCTTCCCGGTACCATCGAAAGTGCGGTTGTGAGTGGTCATCGAGCAGCAGATAAGACAATACTTTCCCTCACCTTCTAGAATCGGAAACTTCGAATGTACTCTGTCATCATCCGTTATCAGGAAATTGCGCTAAAAGGCCAGAATCGTCCTTGGTTTGTGGAGAGGCTGGTTAGAAATATTCAAGAGGTAACTGCTGATCTCGACATCGTTCGAGTTCGGGCACTCATGGGACGCATCGTACTGACGATTGGATCAATTGATCAATGGAGTCAAGTTCGAGAACGTATTGGCCGAATCTTCGGAATCGCAAATTTTTCTTTGGGAAAGGAAACTAGGACTCGGGAAATCGATAATATATCCGAGGCCATCGTTGGGGACCTTCGATCGGACAGCGCCTTGGTCGGACATGATCCCAGAACAATAACTAGTTTTCGTGTGAGAGCTAGTCGAGCGGATAAAACGTTTGCCTACACCTCACCTGAACTCGAGAAAGAGATCGGTGGGCGGATAAGGCTCGCAAAAGGATGGAAGGTTGATTTGACTCAACCGTCGCTTGACATCCGCATTGAAGTTTTGCCTGATCGTGTCTTTTATTCATTGCAGAAGCATCTAGGTTCTGGGGGGCTTCCTTCTGGAACCAGCGGTACTGTGATGTGTTTGCTTTCAGGTGGAATTGATTCGCCGGTAGCAGCTTATCGTTTGATGAAGAGGGGGTGCCGCGTAAGGTTTGTCCATTTTCATGCGTATCCGATTCTTTCGCATGTATCGCAAGAGAAAGTACATGAGCTCGCTGGGCTATTGACCAAGTATCAACTGTCTTCCAGACTATATGTCGTTGCTTTCGGCGAAGTACAACAAAGGATTGTGTTATCGGCACCTCCACCTTTGAGAGTGATTTTATATCGTCGCTTGATGATGCGAATCGCGGAGCGGCTCGGACGAAAGTCTGGAGCTAAGGCGTTGGTAACGGGTGAGTCTGTTGGGCAAGTTGCGTCGCAGACAATTGAGAACCTTGCAGTTGTAGACGAGGTTACAACACTACCGGTGTTACGTCCGTTGGTTGGTTCAGATAAGCAGGAAATAACGGATGAAGCAAGGAAGCTCGGGACTTATTCCGTGTCGATTATTCCTGACGAGGATTGTTGTACTTTGTTTACTCCGAAACATCCAGCCACGAAAGCTCGGAGAGTAGATCTTGAGCATGCCGAAGCCGATTTACCGATGAAGGAGATGATAGAAACAGCTGTCACGAGTGCTGAGCGTCACGATTTCTCTTTTCCTGGGGCAACTCCGGTAGCCTTAGCGGCCCAGTGAATGAAGAATGCCATGTAAGTGATCTTGAAGCGCTTCGGTTGTACTGCGAAAGGCTAGTTCATCCCACGGAAGATTATTCGCGGTAAACCATCGAGCCTCAAGAGATTCATCGCCCGCTTTGAGCTCTCCTCTGGAGACCGTCGAGGCATAGACGATGATGATTGGCACGATAGCTGGATATGAGTAGATATTGATAAGACCTTCAATTTGGATTTCAAGACAGGCTTCTTCTAGAGCCTCTCGGCGAGCAGCAGCTACTGGTTCTTCACCACGATCAACATAACCACCGGGGAACACCCATTTTCCATAGCCAGGTTCAATCGAACGGCGGACGAGGGCAATATCGCCAGAATTGCTACGTATAATGGTACCCACAGCGACTTTCGGATCGAAGTAGACGATGTAACCGCAAGTGCTGCACACAGGACGTTGGGGGTCTCCTGCTTTAACGAGCTTGAGCCCCAACGTGTTCCCACAGAGAGGGCAGTAGCGGTAACTTGGATTGAGTGAAGGAAGATCGCTCACAGTCATATAAATAGTCGACGAATGACCCTAACGTATAATTCGGCACTATGTCTATCCTGAAGGTAGCGCGAATGGGCCACCCCGTGCTACGAAAAGCTACTCCATTGCTTGATCTATCTGAGATCTCGAAGCCGGAGTTTCAGAGACTGATCGACAATATGTTCGACACAATGTTGGAATATGAGGGTATTGGCTTGGCAGCTCCTCAGGTCCATGAGGAAATTCGTATGTTTGTGGCTGGTGTGGCCGGCCCAGATACCGTTCTCTCTCCGGTCGTCATGATCAACCCAGAAATTGAACCCATCGGCACAAGGATTGATGAAGACTGGGAGGGTTGCTTGAGCATACCTGATGTGCGCGGAAGGGTTCCTCGTGCCGCCGAGATCCGTGTTCGAGCTGTAGACCGAGAAGGACGGCAACAGGTGATGACAGCGAACGATTTTCCAGCAAGGGTCATACAGCATGAAACTGACCATCTTGACGGAATTTTGTTTCTTGACCGGATGAAGTCTCATGAGAGTTTGGCGTTTGTCGAGGAGTATGGACGTTACTGGGAGAAGAGTGGATCCTGACGGAGGATTCTGTGAGTTGATTTCTTTTTTCAATTACGGATTCGCAGACAAGTAATTATGAGTATCAGTGGTAAATGAGTGGCAATATTTTCATTAGCGACGATAACGCCTGCGGGCGTATTTTGTCGTTTGATGATCTGAAAAAACTGGAAAAATATAGAGACGGAAGAATCCAGTGAAACAGGTGTGTTTAGGTTATAGACAGGGGACTCTCTGTTTGGGATCTAAAAGCGCTGCTTCCTTGGGATGCTTCTTAGTCACGTTCCGTAGCGGTCAAAAGTTACCCTATGATCGATTGTTATTGGCGATGTTCACCGATTCACAGTAGGTGGTTTTCGAGTGCAATTTGTTGATCTAAAGCGGCAATACCATTTCTACCAATCAGAAGTTGAAACTCGCGTTCAGCGTGTGTTCGAACACGGCCAGTACATTCTTGGCCCTGAGATATTGGAGTTGGAAAACCTTCTGAGCAAACGCGTTGGAGTTAAACATGTCACAACCGTATCAAGTGGAACGGCCAGTCTAGAAATAGCTCTAAGGGCAATCGGTGTTGGTCCAGGAGATGAAGTTATCACTGTACCGTTCACGTGGATCAGTTCGGCGGAGGCTATTCTTCTTGTTGGTGCAACACCGCGATTTGTTGATATTGAAGCCGAAAGTTTCAATCTTGATCCTGATCGTATAGCCGACGCCATTTCTAGTCGAACGAAGGCATTGATTGCCGTGAATTTATTTGGCCAGATGGCTGATTTTGGAAGAATTTTCGAGATCGCAGGGAAGGCCGGCTTGTCAGTGATTGAAGATGGTGCACAGAGTTTTGGGGCTGCTCAAAACGGTATACAAAGTTGTGGTGCGAGCATTATTGGCACGACAAGTTTTTTTCCTACAAAACCGCTCGGATGTTACGGCGACGGTGGTGCTGTCTTTACGAACGATGACGAACTTGCCGAGAGGATGGTTTCTATCAGGAGTCATGGCTTGGTAGGAGATAAACATTGCTATCTCGGGACCAATGGCCGGTTTGATACGCTTCAGGCAGCTATCTTGCTTGCGAAGCTTCCACATTTCGAAGGAGAACTCGCTCAACGTCGGCGTATCGCTACTAGGTACTCGTCAGAATTCTTGGACAGTTGTTGCGTGCCGACGCCGTTGCCAGGGAATGATCACGTCTATGCCTGCTATACGATTCGTGTTCCGAAACGTGATGAAATAGCGGAGCGTCTTCAAAGTCGAGGTATTCCCACGAAGGTTTATTACCCACGTTGCTTGCACGATCACCCGGCACTAGAAGGGCTTGGCTATCAGATGGGAGATTTTCCGGTCGCAGAGCGTGCGGCACGAGAGGTGATTAGTCTTCCGGTCCATCCATTTCTAACAGAGCCTGAGCAGGAAAAAATTATCAGTGTTGTTAAGGATGAACTAACTCCAATCGGACCGCTAGTGCCTTGAAGACAATTGGCCGATTTAGGAATCGGTGATTCAGTTGTCCGATTGCTTGCGCTCCTTGGCCCGCTCTGCGTCCAACCGTTCTAATTCCACTTGCGAATGATCGGCAAAAATCATCGCTGCTGCGATTGCTTTGTGTCCCGCTTGGTTTTCGATCAGTTTATGCATCTTTTGACATACGCGCCGATATGCTGGGTGTCCTTGTGGAGCGGTTCTGAGTTCTATTACGTGCATCGCTTCCCGAGCATTCATGTGCATATAGAAACGAATACGGTACGCCATCGAGATGGGATATTGCGCGACAGCTGGTCCATAACGCTCGGTCAGTAATGCGTGAAGCGCTGCCGCGTCGGCCATTACACGATCCCAGTCGTCTGTCGCACCAACGGCGGTGATAGCGGATGGTTGTGTGTAGCCGTGTCTGGAACTCAACGATTGCCATTCGAGGGATAACATTCGATGACGTTGTAGGTCTCTAAACGCGCCGTAGTCGGAAAGAATGTCGAAGCAATATGATGTCCGTTCGAATGCGCGTCCAGGTCGATATCGACGATTGGTTCGGTCACCCACGTACGCGCGGAGCACGCGAATTCGTTCTTCCGTCGACATGGTCCTGGCAATCGAGAGGAGTTCCATTTCGGATCGATTTGATGAACCGTAGAGAGCAGCTGCTACGACCTTTATTTCTGCCTCGGGATCGAATTCAGTGAGGACAACTTCTAACTCTGGGCTAGATGTCGTGTCTGTGAACATTTGGTCAGCTAAAGTCTGCGTCGAATTTTGGCAATCAAGTAGGTAATGTCCCCATTTCTGTCCACGATCTTGGAGATCGACTCGAGTCAGAAAAGCAGGGATAGTTGTTCGCAATTCCGCGAGCATTAACTCAGCAATGTCTTGCGCCTCCTTTAACGGGTGGGAATGCATTTTGATTAGCAGAGCCTCAAAAGCTTGTCCGGAACCAAAGATTCCCACGTTTGAACGTGTAGCGGCCGGAAGTAGGCCACGCAATGTGTCAAGTGTTTTTGATCGGATGGCAGCTCTATAGACACTGTCAGAATCGTCCCTACTATTCGGGTGTTCGGAACGATAGTACTCTTGCATGGGTTCAATCCAGTGTTTGTAAGTCTGAAATGCTTGGTCGAGAAAGGTGGAATAACGTGTTCTGACTATAGTGTCGACGATTTCACGAGGCACAACGTACTTCCATCGACCGCCAGGGCGTTCCGTGTAAGGGACATAGCGGGTTGATTGTTCAAGATAGGACATCAATCGGCCACGTTCGAGGATTTTGGTTAGGACATTAGACACTCCTTCACAGGCGATATGCGCACCACCTAGCTGTGCGACCGAATCGTCTCCGTAGCCGTGGAACACTCGTTCGTAAAGACGGTTAGCCCTTTCCGTTCCAACAAAGTTCTCGTTTGTCCCTTGGCGAGAGACGCTGTCTAGAAATTCATCAAGAAATAGGCGGCGCACTGATTTGGCTGATCGAGAGTACCTGGCGAATAGTGCGCCCTTTACTACCTCAGGGAGGTTTTTGATGACGAAAACCGGGCTATTGATATTTGAGAAATAGGGAGAAAGTGCTGCTGACTCGTCAGGTGTGAAATTTTCTGGTGCGAACGTTGTCGAAGTCACACAGTATAATTGCTGCGCAAGCTACTTGTCGTCAAATTGTTCCTTCAAGTGAGAGGCCATCTATCCGATCACATTACGAGAATTCCAGCCTTCAATCCAGGTCCGTTCACCGGTAAAGGAAACAATACTTACTTGGTTGCCGGGACTGAGCCGACATTAATCGACGCCGGCGTTGGTCATGAACGTCACCTTGCAGCGTTGGCTGACGCCCTGCGCATACAGGGGAAGTCGCTGTCTCGTGTTTTGGTTACACATGGACATCATGATCATGCGGCCGGCGTTGACGCGATTGCAGAAATCTGGCCGAGAGCACAGTTTCTGAAGATGCCGTGGCGTGGGGTGGACGAGAAATTCGCCGTAAAGTGGTTGCCGTTATCGGATGGAGACCTTGTTCAGGCGGGTGACTTTAAATTTCGTGTGGTTCACTCGCCAGGCCACGCTCCTGATCATATCTGTTTCTTGCACGAAGAGAGTCATATCATGCTGTCTGGAGACCTTGTCATTAAGGGTGGGTCTGTCATGGTTCCTGTTAGTAACGGAGGGAGCCTCAGCAATTATCTCGCGTCGTTGCAGCACGTGACGGATATTTCTCCGTCTCAACTTTTACCTGGTCATGGTCCGATAATTGATGATCCAGCTACGGTTCTCCGTCAGTATCTTGACCATCGACGTCAGCGAGAGGACCAGATCATTGAGGCGCTTAAAGAAGGCCATTACACCACAGAAGCTATAACTAATCACGTATACGAAACGCTGGAGTTTGTTCTTCGACGTGCTGCGAAAGATACCGTGCTAGCTCACCTCATAAAGCTCCGTGAGGAAAAACAAGTTGTCCAGCTCGATCAGACTACTTGGGAGTTAACCTAAGAAATGATCGATTCCTGGTTCCAGTTAACAGAAAACGGCACAAACGTTCGTACAGAGGTAGTAGCAGGTACAACAACATTTTTCACTCTTGCGTACATCATCTTTGTCCAGCCAGCTTTACTTGGGTCAGTTGGAATGGACTTTGGCGCTGTGTTCGTAGCCACTTGTCTTTCCGGTTCAATTGCTACTATTTTGATGGCGTTGTTCGCCAATTATCCGATTGCGGTTGCGCCTGCGATGGGCCATAACTTTTTTTTTGCGTTTACCGTAGTTGTTGCTATGGAGGTGCCGTGGCCGGTCGCGCTTGGTGGCGTAGCTGTCGCGGGGTTTCTGTTCATCCTTGTTGCAGGCTTTGGCTTGAGAGAACGCCTTATTTCTGCGATTCCGAAGTCACTAAAGCATGCAATCGCTGTCGGTATAGGCTTGTTGATTTCTATGGTCGGACTTCAGTGGGGAGGAATTATTGTAGATTCGCCTGGGACTTTGGTGACTCTTGGTGACCTAGCGACCCTCCCTGTCGGGGTCTCGTGCGTAGGGTTTCTAGTTGCGGCGATATTACTCGCAAAAAAGTTTCAAGGTGCCATTCTTATCGGAATTTTTGCGTCTGGAGGGATGGCGTGGCTAACTGGGGTTAGCGAATTCAAAGGCATTGTTAGTGCGCCTCCGTCTATGGGCGCAACGTTTTTGCAGCTTGATCTTGTTAATGCTTTCAGACCGGAACTGTTTGCCGTTACTTTCGTTTTCTTTTTTCTCGCTTTGTTTGACTCTGTTGGAACGTTGGTTGGTGTTGCAGATCAGGCGGGACTCATGCGTAACGGGGTACTGCCGAGAGCACGTGGAGCATTGATGGCTGATGCTGTTGGCACGGTGGTCGGTGCGAGTCTTGGGACATCAACAGTAACGGCTTACATTGAGAGTGCAGCCGGTGTTGCTTCAGGTGGGCGGACTGGTTTAACAGCTGTTGTAATTTCTGGGTTGTTTATTATTGCTCTATTTTTTTCGCCCCTGATTAGTATGTTTGGTGGTGGATACCACCAAACGAACGGTCTAACTCTATATCCTGTTATTGCTCCTGCACTGATATTGGTAGGTACGATGATGATGAAAGGAGTGAAGCATATTGCGTGGGATGATCCAACTGAGGCGGTGCCTTCTTTCTTGACTATCGTTATTATGCCGCTGAGCGTAAGCATCACGGACGCAATTGCTTTCGGTTTCATAACCTTTACGATCATGAAATTGTTTACCGGCCGCAGCGGAGAAGTTGACTGGTTGGTAAGAATTTTCACCTTGTTGTTCTTATTCAGATACATTTTTTTGTGATGAAGTACGGTTCGATTCGAGGATGAGAAATTTAATGAATGAAAACCCAAAGGAGTACGAAAATCCTCAACTGTTGATTACTCCTGACGAATTGGCGATGAGACTCAACGCCTCGAATCAAAATAATTCGATCCTGGAGTCGACGAATGAACTTGTCGTGATCGACCTGCGACCAGCCGAGCTATATGCCGGCGGGCATATCCCCTGTGCAGTTCACCTCGATTTATTTGGACTGAGTCTGATAGATACTGATACTGCACCGTTGGAGGCTTTTTGTTGGATGATCGCGCACTTGCTTGAGTCTAGGGGGGTGAGGCAAGATCGAACTGTAGTTGTCTATGATGACAAGTCGGGTATTCGAGCCGCGCGCGCCTTTTGGTTTTTGGAGTTCTTCGGTCATTTAGATTCACGATTACTCGATGGCGGGATAGCTTCGTGGAAGCGAAAAGGGTTCTTTACAACGACGGAAACGAGTGCTCCGATGAAAGGTCACTTTCATTCCAAACGAAGGACTGAGAGTTTGGCTACTTGGCGAGACGTAAAGGTCAAGCTAGGGAAACCGGATACTGTAGTTCTTGATACGAGAAGTATTGAGGAGCATAAGGGGAACGTCCGTCGAGCTAATCGGGCCGGCTCAATTCCTGGTGCGATACACCTCGAATGGACGAAGAATCTTAATGAGGCAGGTGAGTTCAAGGAAGCATCAGAGTTGTTAGCACTTTACGAACACCTGGGGATTGACAGGGGCAAGGAGGTAATTTCATTTTGTCAGGGAGGCTATCGGGCCGCCCATAGTTATCTCGCACTTCGATTGATCGGTTACCCGAAGGTCAGAAACTATATTGGCTCATGGAAGGAATGGGGTGATCGGGAAGACCTTCCCATCGATGTGTCTACGAAGACGGCTGCAACAAAATAGGTGAACGCAATGGATCAGGTTATCGATTTCATCAATACCAATAGAGATCGCTACATCGACGAGTTGAAGTCTTATCTGGCTATTCCAAGTATCAGCGCCGTTCCAGAGCATTTAGATGACGTTAAGAGATGCGCTGAATGGACGGAGGCTGAATTCACTCGAATTGGTCTTGAGAATGTTCAGCTTTTGAGTACCCCAGGAAATCCGGTGGTTTATGGCGATTGGCTTCACGCGGATGGCGCTCCGACAGTATTGTTTTATGGTCATTATGATGTCCAGCCGGTTGATCCGATTGGAGAATGGGATTCACCACCGTTTGAAGCCTCTGTACGTGAAGGCGAGATCTACGCTCGTGGCGCTGCAGATGACAAAGGTCAAATTTTCATGCATTTCAAGGCAATTGAGGCATGCCTTGTTACGAATCAACGGTTACCGATCAACATTAAGGTGATTATCGAGGGAGAGGAAGAAATCGGCAGTAGACACCTTGACGAGTTTGTTCGTGAGCGTAGCCATGAACTCGGTGCCGACGTTGTATTGATCTCCGACTCACCGATGTTTGATCGAGGCGTTCCGTCAATCTGTTGCGGTCTTCGTGGATTGGCATATTGTCAGATTGATCTCAGGGGGACGAAGAGCGATTTACATTCTGGTTCTTTTGGTGGAGCAGTCGCCAATCCTGCGTTTGTTCTTGCTCAGATCCTGAATCAAATGAAGGATCGAAGTGGCAGGATCAAAATCCCAGGTTTCTATGATCGCGTTCGGGAGTTACAGGACCGAGACCGCGCCGAATGGGCGAAGCTTCCTTTTAATGAGAGACGCTTCAAGAAAGAGCTTGGTGCCCCGAAGCTCTTTGGTGAAAAAGGGTTTACGACCCTCGAGCGGTTGTGGGGACGACCTACTTTTGAAGTTAATGGCCTGAACGCCGGTTTTACTGGGGAAGGCGCGAAAACAGTTATTCCGGCTACAGCAATGGCCAAGATTAGTATGCGTTTAGTGCCCGATCAGGATCCTGAAACGATTGCCGATTCTTTCGAGTCCTATGCAAAGAAAATCTCACCGAAGACTGTAGAGTTGACAGTCACACAATTGCATACCGGAAAGCCATGGACTGCTGCATCTGACGGTACGTTTGTCGCAGCCGCCAGTCGGGCAATAGAGAAGGGGTTCGGTCGGAAGCCTGTCGTCAATCGAGAAGGTGGTTCCATTCCTGTTGTGTCGACGTTTCAGGAGATTCTTCAAGTGCCTACTGTGCTATTTGGAATAGGTTTGCCGGACGAAAACGCCCATGCACCAAACGAGAAATTAGACCTCACAAATTTCCACAACGGCGTCATTTCTTCGGCCGAACTTTATGCTGAATTTGGCAAGCTTCGGGCGTAGTGACTGTGGGTAAGTTGCTTTCATTGTCCGGTGCTCACGTTAGGCTTCACGAATCGATCAAATAGATGAGTGGACTGACTGGCAAGAGAATTCTCGTGACCGGAGGCACCGGTTCTTTCGGACGCATGTTTGTAGAAGTCGCACTTCGTGATCACGACCCGAAACAGGTGATTGTGTTTAGTCGAGACGAGCTCAAACAAAGAGAAATGCAGCAGGAATTTCTTGGCCGAGATCGAGGGAAGCTGCTTTTTTTCATTGGGGACGTTCGAGACAGTGGTCGCTTGTACCGCGCTTTTAATCAGGTTGATTTAGTTGTTCACGCTGCAGCAATGAAGCAAGTTCCAACATGTGAGCACAATCCAATTGAGGCCATTAAAACCAATGTTTTGGGTAGTTCAAATGTAGTTGATGCAGCAATAGATCGGCGTGTTTCGCGAGTTATTTCTATCAGCACAGATAAGGCAGCGAATCCAATCAGTTTGTATGGTGCGACAAAGTTGTGTGCTGATAAATTGTTCATCGCAGCAAATAGTTATTCGGAAAGTTGCGGCACATATTTTAGTGTGGTTCGTTACGGAAACGTGATGGGTAGTCGAGGGAGTGTCGTTCCGTTTTTTCTCGGGATCCGAAAGACAGGCACTTTACCAATCACTGATCCGCGCATGACTAGATTTTGGATTACGTCAAAACAAGCTGTGGAATTTGTGACGGAGACAGTCGAGCGAATGCAAGGAGGAGAGATTTTTGTTCCGAAAATGCCGAGCATAAAAATTGTTGATCTTGCAAAGGCATTGGCTCCTGAATGCAAAATCGAAATTGTAGGCATTCGCCCAGGAGAAAAACTTCATGAAGTCATGATTCCAGAGGATGACGCTCGAACGACAGTGGAGTGCGGTCGATATTTTTCCGTTCTTCCATCATTTCGTGATTGCCGGTCCTTGAAGTGTGAGCAGCATGATGGAGTCAAAAAAAAAGAAGGGTTTCGATACAGCAGTGATACCAATAGGGACTGGCTTAGCGCGGAACAGTTGCGAACGTTACTCAACGACCAGACGGATTGAATCCGAGACAGTGTGGTGTTGACTACTAGAAAGACATGTTGACCGACCTCAGCTAATTTAAACTTGCTACCCGCCTCCGTAATTCCTTGATGTGTTCCCAAATTTCTGCATTTTCCTCTTGCTCGGTTACTT